>OCVV011121854.1_pt1 | contig 14336 bp, 22 predicted proteins | sample 1539721 | NCBI WGS metagenome assembly OCVV01 (sample SAMN02144230, study PRJEB22623) | gut metagenome | biome: sheep rumen | host: Ovis aries | place: New Zealand
ATTCGCACAACAAATAGTTATAGCAAGTGGTGAGGAACTAAATGCAACTCATCTAACAGATGCTGGTGGATATTTAAGAAGAACACCACAAGTTAGGAGAGTTGATGAACACCTACAAGCCCTAGAAATTATCGTGAACAAGAAAATTGATATGCAAACTATGAGATATACTGTCGTTGCAATTATGTTTAAAACAAATGAAGAAAGATTAGAAGAATATAATCTTTGTGTAGATAGTTCGCTAGTCTTAACCCAAGAAGAATACGACCTAGTATCAAAAGTAGTAAAGGAGATTATGGAAGATGAAAGAAGATGAAGAATATCTAAAGGAGAGTGAAAATGGAAATTATTGAATTGTTATTTAAGTTAATTATATGCCATTTGATTGGCGACTATGTATTACAAATAGATTTTATTGCAAAATCAAAAGGAAATAACATTTATCACTTACTTGTGCATTGTTTCTTATACATTGTGCCATTCTATATCTTTTTTGGATTTACTTGGCACTTAATACCATTATTAATCTTACATATCGTTGTCGACTTATTAAAGGCACGATACAAGTTAATTCCATATTGGTTAGACCAAGTTATTCATTATGTAACTTGCTTATTATATTTGATTTAGAAAAAGGAGATGATACAAATGGGTAAATACGTTAAATTACCAGTTGAAATTGAGGCAATGCAATGGACAAGAGAAAACGAAGTTGCATTATCACATTGGCTATTAAAATATGATTATGATTGTAGAGTTGAATATGATATAGATTGTAGCAACGAAAAAGCAATTATCTCTGAAATAAGAATTCCTACCCTAGAGGGAGTTATGAAAGCAAGTCTAGGAGATTACATCATTAAAGGTGTAAATGGAGAGTTCTATCCTTGTAAGCCTGATATTTTTGAAAAGACATATAGAAAGGTAGGCGATTAATATGTATGTTAAGACCACAAAAGGCATTTATGAATTAAACGAAAATCGTAGAATTGAACATTTTGAAGTTACTACACCAAAAACATTATTACTAGACCATTCAAAAGACAATCCGTTTGAAAAAGGTAAAAAGAGTGTTGAGGGTTTAGGCGAAGTCGTGGCACAAAGCGATAATCTAGGGGAGTTGATTGATAAATGTGCTTTCATTGATAAAGAAAGAAATGTAAGAAATGTTTATCCTAACAAAATCACATATCCTCACGAAATCTATAATAACTTAAATGTTATCGGTATGATATGGTGTGGCAATGACCTAGTAAAAGTCGCCGACTGGGACAACGAAAAAGGAGAATGGAAACTTTATGAACGATAAAGTATTTGAAGCATTATCTGAATTAGAAGAAGAAGCAAAGTGGTGTAATCACGATGGCGAAACTTTAACCAAGTATGATGAAGAAAGATTTAATGTAATCAAGCAAGCATTACTTGAATTAAAGGAAATTAAAGAAGCCAAGCCTAGTGAAGCATTGGAAGATAGTTTAAAACTATATAAAATGGTTGAAAGTGCTGGCAATGGAAAAGACTTTGATTTAGTCGAGGCGTGGAAATATCACAGCTATTTAGTCGAGGCGTGGAAGTATCACGACACTATCAAGCAAACCCTAACAACCAAGAGCAAGAAAGAACAAGCATTTGATGTTATTGTTGAAAAACCATTTGTATGTGCTAACGCAATAAATTACATCAAGATAAACAAAAAAAATCCAGTAATGCTTGATTATGACCATTATTGTATGGCTGTCAATTTGGTATTAAAAGAAAAAGATTATGAGATTTTAAAGGAGGCAATTTTAAATGAAGATTAAAACGTTGTTATATTGCACTAAAGCAACGAAGAAAAGTGATTATCTTATCAAAAATTATTTAGATAAGTATGTATTAGTAAATGAATGTCTAACAAATACAAAACTCGCCTTAAACGGCAAAATCGCTTGTGAGTGCGAAGTTGAGACGGAAGAACTCCTAACCAATACTTTATTATATAAAACAAAGACATTAAGTTTTAGTGAATTATGTGAAAGAAGTTGTTTAGATTTTGATAAATTTTATGAATATCTAGGAAACATTAAAGGCTATGCCCTACACCTATCAAACGTTAAAGAAAGAGTAATGGAATTAAGCAAGTGCTATACGAAGAAAATCGAAAAAATTGAAAAAGCGCCACAAAATATGATGTGGGTATATGTTTATGTAAAAGAAAATGGCAAATGGGAAAAACGTTTGCTTATCAGTGTTCGCCCACAATGGCTATGCAAAATCCTTAACGGCGAAAAAACCATTGAAGTAAGAAGAAAAGTCTTGAAAGGAATGTGTGAGTAAATGAAGAAATCTTTATTTTTTCCCTGGTTATTATTAATCATATCAATTTCATTGATTATCGGTTCTCAAATAGCAGTATGTATTATGCTTAAATAATAGTAGAAAAGAGGTAAGTATTATGAAGAATAGAAAATTAAAATTGTATCCCGGTTTGCGAATAAGCGAAAATAAGATAGAGCTTGATAACAAACCAATTCATGTATTTAAAAATGAAAAAGAATTTGATGAAACATCTGGAATATACGCTTTTACATTTTATCTAGGGCATCCTTTAAAAAATCTTGTATTTTATTGGTGTTTTGAAGATGAAGATATTGCAAAAGATGGTAAAAAATGTTCATACGGATTCATGGAAGATGAGGAAGAATAAATGAAAAAAGATTTATATATCACTGAAATTAGTGAAGAAGATTTTAGAAAATTAAATTTAAGCGGATATAAATGTAGAGAAGATATTTTTTCCAATGTAAAAAAACCTATTTATTATGAATTAAATAAAGTTTTAGATGAATATATAAAATTTGTAAAAGCTACAAGTAATAAAGATAATCAAGAGGCATTGAAAAGGCCTGTAACAATATGTGTTTTTAAAGATGAAACGTTTTCCGCAATTTGGGGAATAAGACATTTATATTCAACAAGAGATTATTTTGTTTCAGAAGAAGACTTTTTTAAAGCCAAGAAAAAAGAAATTAAATCTTTATATAGAATTCACTTAAAATCAATTAAAGAAGCTTAGAAGGCTTCTTTTTTTGTTTTTGTATTGTTAATTTTTGTAATAATTAGTAAAATAAATATATGGAAAACAATTTAAGGAGTAAGTAATATGGCTAAAAAATTCAAAAAAATTGGAAAAATCTCTGAAACTGAAAACTCCGGCTTTGGTGAATATAGCGAAGCTAATGGCGGTGGTTCTCCAAAAGGTGGTTCTTGGGGTGGTAGAAGCGGAAGAGTAGGTTGGCAAAATCGAATTGATTCAGGTGAAGTAAAAGATGGTGAATCAAGACAAGATCAACCTCGTACATCAGATGGGAAATTTACATATAATAGTGTAAACGGCAAAGAAACTAAATATGAAAGTCGTGGAAAAACAGTAAACCCATTATTAACTGGTGGCGAAAACGGAATTAAAATCGAAGATGTAAAGAAAGAATTCTCAGCTAAATCAGGTTCTTTATATGATAGATTTAAAGGCAATTTCTATGAAAAGAAATCTATGAAAGTTACTAAAGAAGGTAAGAAATATACTATTAAAATTTCAAGTGATGATATTTGGGAAATTGCAAGAGGAACATGGGATGTTTCAAAAGGCGAACTCAAAGGTGAATCCGAAGTTTGGTCTGAAACTAAGAAAGGCGCTCCAGGTAAACAAGGCGCTGCTGCAAAAGCTTATGCTAAGAAAACTAATTCTGAACAATACGTAAAGAATGAAAGAGGCGAAATTGCGAAGAAGGGTGAAAACGCTATGGCTAATATGGCTAAAGCTCTTAAAACTTCTAAATCCGATTCTCAACTTATCCATTCTCCAGCACAAATTAAACAAGTTAGAGATATGGCAGCTGCAGAAGGCTATGATTTCAGTCAATTTACTGATGAACAAATCGACCAACTCGTAGATCAATTCTTTACAGTTAGCTAATAAAGGAGAATATTTATGGCAAATAATAAACATTATCCTGCAGGAACTAGTAAAGGCGGCCAATTCATGGAAAAAGATTCGGCTGCTGCACCAGGTGGGGAAGGAGAAAACTCTTCTTCCCAAAACCCTGTAAAAAAAAGAGTGGTTAAGAAAAAGCCAAAAATTCAAGAACTTGAAAATAAAGGTGGCTTTGGAGCATTTTTCGCTCAATTGCAAGACTTAAACTCAACAGCTCAAGTCGGTCTTTTAAGTGATGAAAATGAATTAGAACAAAATATCGAAAAATTTTGGTCAAAAAATGTAACAGTTCACATTGATAAATTATATGGAGCAACACCCGATTGTTCTTCATATCAATTTCATCCTAAATCTAATTCAAGAGTAAACTTAAACTTATTTACATGTGTGTTTGGAAAATATAGATATCCAGATAATCATGCAAAACTTATTTCTCAAGAAGAATATGATAGATTAAGTCAAGATAGTGCAAACTACACACAAGTATATCGTGGTTTTACTTCTGAAGGAGAAAAAAGAAAAGCAATTATTAATGGATATACTACTGCAGATGTAAATAATATTGATGTTTATGGCAACGGAGTATATGGCACTAACGTATATACATCTGTTGATTATAGCTATTCTTTAGACTACGCTAATTTTGATTCTTCTAAAGTTTTATATTGTTTAGTAGATAAAAATGCTAAATATATTGATGATAGTTCATTAGGTAGAATTCAATCAAAACTACGCAATAATAGTGCTTTACGTCAATCTATTATTAATAAAACAAAAAATCAATTAATAAAAAATGGTGTAGCAGAAGATAGAGCAGATAGAATTTCTAAAAGCTTTGAAAAATCTCTTATAAGTGATGATAGCTTATTAGCTATTTTATTAGGATACGATTATCAAATTTCAAGTGGTAGAAGTCAAAGAAATATATTAAATCTAAAGAAATGGCTTATTAATAAAGAAAGGTTAGGATACTAATATGAAATTAGATTGGAAAATTATAGATGATTTCTTAATTGGTGAAGCTCAAACGGATGATATTTCTTGCACAACTAAAAAAGAAATCGAACAATTTTTACCCTCTCATGATTTTGATGTCTTTTCAGAAGAAAGCTTAGAACAATTAGCGGGAATTTGGAATTTATCTTATAAAGATTATTACGAAGAAAAAACAAATACACGTATTCCTAACATTTTCCACGTTATCGCTTTAAAAGAAGACGAAGGTGAAGAAGATGAACGACAAACATTATCCAGCGGGGAATAGCAAAGGCGGGCAATTTATGCCCAAAAATCAGTCCGAAGTAGGAATTGCTCAAGATACTTCAAAATCGCTCTCTTATGTGCCTAAAATCACTAATTCAGGGGAACCTAGATATTTCTATGAAGATTTACCGGAAGAAAAAAAGATTGCTATAGAAACTGAATATGAAAACACTCATGCAGAAGTCATTACTGAATTAGATTATATGTATGATAATTTCAATACCGCAAAAATCAATACGGATGAAAGAATATATCGTAGAAATCAATGGGTAAATGATGAAATCAATGATCAATTAAAAAAAGGTCCTAAGAAAAAAGAAAGAAAAGCAACTTTGGTATTAGGATTACCTGGTTCAGGAAAATCAACAATCACTAATCCATTACTTAGACAAATGGGAGCGTTCAATATTGATGCGGATAACTTTAAGCAACGTATCCCTGAGTTTATAAAAGATAAAAGAATGGTAAGTGCTGTTCATCAAGAATCAGTTAATTTATCAAATCAAATGCTTAGTGAATTAACTGGCCAAGGCTATAATATGGTTGCGGGAAAAGTTGGTGGAAACTATGAAAGTGTTGAACCTTTAATTGAATTATGGGCACAAAATGGATATCAAATCGAAGTTGTGCTAGTAGATGTTCCGTTTAATGTAGCTATTGATAGAACTATTGGTAGATTTGATAGAGGGGAAACCGATAGATTAATTCCATTTTGGACTACTAAAACGGCAGATAAGCATATTTTTGAAACTTTTGATAAGGTTTTAAAACATAAAAATGTTGTTGGTGGAAAACTTTATTCTAATGATGTCAATAGAGGCCAAAATCCTATTTTATTACATGAATTCAAAAAATAAGCAAGGTCAAAGCAAAGTTTTTTACTAACAATGTTAAAAAAAGAACTTGACTTTGCTTTTTGCTTATATTAATATAAATTACGAAGGAGATATTTTATGGATAAATTTTATGAAGGAATTGAAATCGGTAAAAGATACGAAGAATATTCTAAAGAAGAATTAGAAGTGTTACCACCTTTACCAAAAGTAGAAAAAGGTATTGATTATCCTGATTATTTCTTACATCAACCTCCATTTGTATGGACTGGAAGGAGATGGGTATTAGATTATGAATAATATCACTCTTTGTGTATGGGATATCACTAAATTAAAAGTCGATGCTATTGTAAATGCTGCTAATAAAGAATTACTTGGTGGCGGTGGTGTTGATGGAGCAATTCATCGTGCAGCTGGTCCGTTATTAAAAAAGGAATGTGAAGCTCTTCATGGCTGTAAAACCGGAGAAGCTAAAATCACAAAAGGATATAACTTACCTGCTAAATATGTTATTCATACAGTAGGACCTATTTATAGCGGAAAAGGTGATGAAGCAAAAAAATTAGCTTCTTGTTATTTAAACTCATTAAAGTTAGCAGTAAAAAATGGTGTAAAGACTATCGCGTTCCCTTCTATTTCAACGGGTATTTATGGTTATCCAAAAAAAGAAGCGGTAGAAATTGCTTTTAACACTGTAAATGATTTTTTAAAACAACACGAAGACTTAAACTTAACAGTTACTTTCTGTTGCTTTGATCGTGAAACTTATGAATTGTATTCAAAAAAAGCTTATGGTAATATTAAAATGTAAGGAGAAGAACAATGTCAAAATATATTCCTATTGATAAAATGAAACAATTACGTGAAGCAGCAAAAAATGGTGATGCACGTGCAAAGAAAATTTTAAAAGCTCAATTAAACGGCTCTGATTTTAGTTCTGATTTAGATTCATATTTCGCTACTCCTGTAGTTGAAGAAACAAAACCTGTTCCTGAAGTTATCCAAAAAGATAACGATGGTGTTGATTCTGGATTAGAACAATTCTTAAAAGATAACGGCGTTTCTAAAGGTGATATTGAATATGATGATTTCGTTGAAGATTACTACAATGAAAATCCTCAAGCAAGACCTAAGAAAGAGATTCAGGAACAACCTGTTGAAGAACAACCTGTTCAAGAAGAACCTAAATCTGAAGTAGAACCAGTTCAAGAAGTTGTTGAAGAACAACCTGTTCAAGAAACTGAAAATGTCGAAGAAGAAGTTGATTTAACTAAAGATATTGCACAACAATTAATTAATGTAATCAATAGTTGTGATAAAGCAATGGTCTTAGTATTAAATAACGATAAAATCGAAGATACAACTTTAAAAGGCGCTATGACAACTCTTCAAGAAATTAAAAATGATATCTTAAATGATTTCGATAAGATAAAAAAAGTAAAAAAAGCGTTATGTGAAAAAAAAGAACCACTTGACAATGAGGAAAATATTTAATACTTTATTGCGCGATTAGTGTATTTTTTATAAAATATACTTGTAAGGTTGTTTTCGATCTTACTACGTTCTTTTTTGGGAATTCGTAAGTTATTGCGAATTCCTTTTTTTTATTTTATAATTAAATTATGGCAAATATAGTTACTGGAATTACAAAATACACAACTAAAAAGATCACTGATAAGGCTTATAGAAAGAAGTCGTTATCATCTTGCTTTAAAAATGGCAAGAAGTACAAAAAGAAAAACAATATCTAAAGGTTTTATTTTATAAAATAAAGTGTAATAATGATTGTGAGGTGTAAATTATATGAAAATAGTATTAGAAGTACAAAACACAAAGAAAGCTATTAAGCCAAGTAAGAACGATATCATTATTTATGACGGTCAATCTTGGTATATTACGCAAAAATCCGATTTGTTTAAAGAATATGATGATAGATTTAAAGAAAAATTACAAGAATGTGATGAAAAGTTAGAATCTTTAGATAAATATCAAAAAGAAATCGCTAAACAAATGTTGGATATGGGAGAAATCCTAGCAAATATTTTAAATACAAAGGAGAAGAAATAAATGAAAACAGCAAAATTATTCTTATTATTAGGTTTAATCTTCGCGCCTATGCTCGGAAGTGCAGGTAAAGTCGAAAATCCGGTTCCAGTTACAAATCGTATTAATCATGTTATGGCTTTAAACGATGAAGAACCAACAACAAGCTCTGAATATACACTTGAAAACGTTGAAAGTGAATGTAAAGTTATCGTTCCTTCAGTAGAACACGGAAAAATTATAGTTTCAAATACAGAAGGTAAAGTTGGAGAATATGTATATGTAAATGTTGCTCCAGATTTATTCTATTACACTGAATATGTAGCTGTGAACGGCGTAAATTTAATTGAAGATAAGAATGTAACAGGCCAATACCTTTTCCAATTAGTAGAAGGAGATAATACAATTACAACTTCATTCGCTATTGATGAAGAAATGCTTGGCGAAATGACACCAATTATACAACAAGCTTTAAATAAAGATTGGACAAATTTATTTAGCGTTGAAAATGTTGTTAGAATTGTTTCGTTCTTATTAAATGGCAGTGTTTTAGTCGCTATTAGTAGATATTTTATTAAAGATAAGAGATTAGAAGCTAAAGTAGAGAAAAAAGTCGAAGAAACAATGAGCAAAATCATTCCTGATACAACTAAAGATACAGTTTTAGCTACTATTAGAGAATTTATTACTCCATATTTTGCAAAAATTGAATCCGAATTCTCAAATGTAGAAAATGCTATGACAGTTTTCTCACGTTGCTTAGCTTTAGCACAAGAAAATACGCCTGAAGCAAGAATTGCTATTACTAAAGAACTTTCTTCATTATCATTAAGTGATCAAGAAGCTATTAGTAATGTAGAAAAACATTTACGTGAATTTATGGAAGAACAAGCTGCTAAAATGGAAGAATTAACAGCAAAATTAGAAAATATCCGCGAAACAAATCAAGAAATTGTGCAAGAAAATAAAGAAGTTGTCTCTACTTCAACTGAAAAAGAAGAAAAAACTGATGTAGAACCACTTCCATATGAATAATTAACAATTATTAAGGAGAAAAGAACGTATGAACACTATTAAAAAAAGAAAATTTAGAAAATTCGTTGAAAAAAATAAAAAATTTATTGTCGGTAGTGGAATTTTTATCTTAATCGGTCTTACTGCTTTAATAGTAGGTTTTGAAATCGCTAATGATTGGCAAGCTATGAGAAAATGGCTTGCCTCTCCATATGCAACAACATTCTTTGTTTGTTTTGGAATAGGAGCATTTTGTTTAATAGTAATTATTTTAGCATTTATTGCTTTCAAGAGAGGAAATGAATAATATGGCCGAAAATCAACAAAAACAACAAAACAACAATGAAAAGAAAAAATTTTCTATTGAAAACATTAAAAAAATTGATTTAAAAAAAATTATTAAATTCTTCACATTAATTTGGGGCTTAGTCTTAATTATTTTAATGACTATCACCAATATTGGAATTGATAAAAACTTTGTCTTCTTAACTTGGTTATCTAATTCACTTATTATTTTTGGTATTATAGTATTCGGATTATTAATGGGTGAAACAAGTGGAAATGATAAACAAATGTCAAAGCCGGATGGGTTATATCAACAATGGCTAAAAAAATATAATGATTACAATGATAGTATTTCTGAAAAATTAATTTATTTTAATCAATTCTATTCTTGGTTATTACCTAAAGAAATTTACGCTAAAAAAATTGATTATCTTATTATGATGGGAGTAGATTCCGCAAAAGCAGAAAAGATAGTTAAGTACTGCACATTAAGTGATTTAGAAGAAATGAAAGATCATGTGTTTGCAGTAAAAGATAACGATGGAAAAATTATTACTTTAATTAGAAAATTGGAACCTTACGAGGTAGATCCTGTTACTGATGTTTTAAATGGTTATATCAAATTAAATGCAGCTAACGCAAACTATTTTTTAACAGCATTTGCGGACGCTAAACTTAATGATAGAATTGTTGAAGAAGGTAAATCACTTAATAAATCACGTAAGGTAAGTCGTAATGCAAATAGAGCATTTAAACTTACTACATCATTAGGTATTTCATTAATATGGGGATTATTAACTGTACAAGAGTTTATATCAGGTGATGATACTCAAGCTTGGGTAAATCTTACTTCTCGTATTACTGCTTTATGCACTTCTTTCTTTAGCGGTTGGTTATCAAGTATTGTTGATATTAAATATAGAGCAAGAATTTTAGAAAACAAATATAAAATATTAGAATACTTTAATAATTGCTTAACTAATAAAATTTTCATTCCTAAACAAGATGAAGAATTAGCAAAAGAAGAATATAAAGAATACTTAAAAAAAGAAGAAGAAGCGAAGAAAAAAGTAATTATCCCTGAATTGGTCGATGAAAGCAAAAACGAAGCTCAAAACGGCTCAAAAAAAGGTGAAATTGCTATATTGTAATTAATAGGAGGCGCGTATTATGGATGAAAACAAAGAAAAAAAGAGTTTAAAAGCCCACCCAGTGTTAGTATTTTGGATAAGGTTTGTATTATGGGCAACTAGTGCATGCTTTTTACCATTTGCTTTCATTGTTTGGCGCTTTCAATTATTTCAAACAATTTCAAGTATACAAATCGGTGGTTGGGGCTTAATAGCTCTATTAATTGTAGCAGTCTTTGTGTTTACAATTATTAAATACGTCAAAATGGCGTTTGCAAATAAATATTCATTTGCAATTCAATGTATAAACGGCTTAATTAAAGTCATATTACCATTATCTATCGTTATGCTTATTCTTTATGCGGTTAGAAATAATGTTGATATGATGCTTCAGGTATTAGGTTGTGTAATTCTATGTGAAATTATCGCTATTCCTTTAAATCCACTTCCAAAATGGGCTTGGGAATCACAAAAGAATACCAGAGTTGAAGAAAGAAAAGAAACTGCCGATTATATCATTGATTCATTTTTTAAAAAGAAAAAGGAAAACGAAAATAAGTAATTATGTCTATTGGTAGAGCAGAAGTTGAAAAATTGGCGAACATTATTATAAGTAAGTTACAAGATGAATTCCAAGAAAAACATTTAAGTGGTAACTTAATAAGAACTGTAGATGTTATTATTGATGAAGATAATATTAGAATTGAAATTCCTGCTCCAACTTATAATATGTTAAAATATCAAAAAGAAGGTGTAGTTGTACATACAAATCATGGCAGTTATGCTTCTAAACTTGATATTGAAGGAAGCTCGTTTATGATTTATCCTAATGATTCTCGAAAAGGTTCTTTTAGAATACATCCAGGAAATCATCAAGGCTTTGTAGATAAAGTGTTAAAAAGCGCTATTCAAGAATGGCTAGGCCAATTACAAGATTATAAAGGAAAGATTACAGAGGAATAATATGAATTATGTAGAAAGAGCAATGCAAGAATTAAAAAAACAACTTTTACAAGTTATGAGTAATGATGTCGATTATTATTCTAAATATAAGATTGTTCTTAATAATGAGCAACAATATGTAAAAGATAATAATAGAACTCCTCATACTATTTATATTGTTGTAAAATTTATGCCTGCAACCGTTACACATGGACAAATTCTTCTTCCTATTAACATTAATGCTTTAGGAGAAGAAAATCATATAGAAGTGTGCCAAAAACTATTATTAGAATTCGCACAGACCTTTACTTTACAAGAAATAAATATCCCTAAAGAAGAATCCGGAGATGGCTATAATTATATTATTAAGCAAATTTGGAATTCTCCTCAAATTATGAGTAACTTTAACTCTGTTTATAAAGGCTTTAGATCATTATTCTATATGTCAGGTACTTTCTTAATCGGTAAAGGAAGTATACCTATCACTTCAATTACTTATTATAATTCTGCAAATGATAATAGTGAAAAAGGTCAAAAAATAGAATTTATTAATGCTTCTTGGGAATTTACTATACAATTAGATAGCCAAGCATTTTATGAAACTAACAGTAGAACAAAAAGTAAGACAAAAATCGGTACATTAGGTGTGTCTTTATTATTTTATTTAACTGATAATACTTTGTGTAATAAAATAATAGGAATTGCTTTTGATGAAAAAAATCTAACAACCGGAGATGGCACTGTAGTTTCTAATAATGGTGTTCACGAAACTTTTTATTTTTCTTTAACTTTCGCTAACGGTGTTACAATAAAGAAAATGCCATTTCAAATGATTAGTGCAAGCTCTGTTCAAAATTTAGGGGAATTTCCAATGATTACAATGTCTATTACTAATTAGGAGGATTAAATTATGGCTGATGAAAGAAAAATTGTCATAGAATTAAAAGTTAATAATTTATCTTCCGAAACATCTGCGGCAAAAGGAGAAAATAGTGAAGATAATTTAACTGATTTATTAAAAGGTATGCAGCATCCAATAGCTTCTTTAGAAAAAGCAACTCTTGGAAAGAATGTTTTAGCTTATAATTTTTATCAAAATGGAAAACAATTATTAAAGTCAGGAACTTTATATTATGCACAAAAATATTTCAATTTAACTGAAAATTATAGAATGCAAACTGATTTGAGTAATACATTAAGCATTATAGAACACATATCCAGTATTGGTGCTAGTATTGCCGGCGGCGCTCTTACAGGTGCAAAATTAGGCCCTATTGGTGCGGCTGCAGGAGCTGTTATTGGAGCTGGTGCAGCCATAGGAAATAATATAATTTCCGCAACAAAAGCATGGGAAAACCAATCAATATCACTTCATCAAGCTAATATGCAATCTTCTTTTCAACAAGTTAGATTAGGCCTTGTAGATGATGGAAGGGGGACTTTAAATTAATATGAAATTAAAATGTAGAATTAAAGAAAAAGATTACGATATTGTTCAAGGTGCTACTTTTAGTGAAGAATTTAATGAAACATTAGATAGTGGTACTATTATTTTAGATCATATACCTAAAATTGGAAATTTAAAGCCTTTTGATGATGTGTATATTTGGAATTCAGACGAAGAATTTAACGGCTATTATAATATAGGCGATACTTTCCCTGCGAATTTTACTAACTGTACGATAGATTATTCTGTTGGAGAAGATTATTATGAAAATGAATCAGCAGCAAGTAGTGAACTTATAACTGGAATTTGTGAAGTTAATCAATATTCATCTGATAAATATAGATTTTCCGGATCCGCTATCGATATATGGTCATATCTTGTGCTTGATAAACGCGATGAAAGTAAAAGATTCTATATATCTGATAATGATAAATTTATATTTAGAATCACATTAAGAAACAATAGTAATCCGAATGAAGTATATACTGAAAATTATGCATTTCCTCTTTATATTACTCCAGAAAATAAAGAAAGAGGTATTTTTATATTGTCAAGAGTTCCTGAAGATGAAGAAAATGATACTAGTCAAGCACCTGATGCTATATATGTATTTTTTTCTAGAGAAGTTTCTACTTTTACCGGAACTCAATATATAAATAATAATAATGTTGTTAATCCTTCTGATGGATATATAGAAATAGATAATTCTGCTTATGATTATAATGACAATAAAGCTTATACTATTGTTTCTATAGAAAAAAATGGAATTTATGGATATTTTGAAAGAAATGTAACTACTCCGGGCACATTAACTTTTAATAATATTTCATTAACTGAATTATTAACATTAAAAAATTTAACTTTAAGTGGTCTTGTTAAAGGCCGTAAGCTTATTATGGATTTAGATTATATTAAGAAAGTTGATGGTAATGATTATGCAGTAAATTTAAGATTTTCTAAGAGAATTTCATTAAAGCATATTAGCAGCAATGTAGAGGTTTATGCCTACATGACATTAACTTCATCGGCAAACAATCCAACTTCTTGGTCTTCTAGTTTTAAAACCAATTTAGCATTTAGTGATAGAGATAATTCATATGTACAGGATTTTGAAGCTGAAAATTATGATACTTATCATTTATATTTTGATACTTTAAATGAAGTAAATTTAAGCGATGTTATTTTTGAAATTAATCAAAAAAGTTCTTTACCACACTTTTTTAAGCATTTTGTGATAGATAAATGGGAAAGCGAAATGATAGACTTAAATCATGAAAATTATAAGTATACATTATCTTTAGTAAGTGAAACAAAGAGAATGGAGAAAGTAGTATGCCCTAACCTTTCTATCACTCAGCCTATTGCTATTAAAGTACCAAAAAGGTCTATTTTCTATTATATGCAAC
>OCVV011278434.1_pt1 | contig 14333 bp, 13 predicted proteins | sample 1539721 | NCBI WGS metagenome assembly OCVV01 (sample SAMN02144230, study PRJEB22623) | gut metagenome | biome: sheep rumen | host: Ovis aries | place: New Zealand
TCGCGATTTTCCGCGGCGGGGATGGAGAAGGCACAAAATACCGGGAATACCTGGCCGAGCGTTACGGCAAGTATAAGATGACATTCTCCGGGATCCATGTGAACTACTCCTTTTCCCGGGAACTTCTGCAGGTCAGCTATGAGATCGCCGGAAAGAAGGGGCAGCTGCCGGCAGCGGTTCATTCCTTTCAGGACTATGTGAATCAGTTCTACCTGGAGCTGGCGGAAAAGGCCGCCGCCTTTGGCTGGCTTCTGGTGGCGCTTACGGCTGCCAGCCCGATCATGGACAGCTCCTATTTTGAGCGGGGGCGTTTCGGCGTGGACCAGTTTGTGGGCATGGCCTCGGTACGGTGCAGCGAGCTGGGATATTGGAATTCCTTTACACCCTATTTCTGTTATGACAGTCTGGAAGCGTATACCGGCAGTATCCGCCAGTTTGTAAACAGCGGCCTGCTGGCGGCAGCCCGTGAACTGTATTATCCGATCCGCCTGAAACCGCCGGGTAAGTACAGCCTGGAAGGGCTGCAGGAAAAAGGCGTAGACCATATCGAACTGCGGATGTTTGACCTGAATCCCTTTGTATACGGCGGCGTCGACTGCCGGGATGTGGAATTCGCCCAGCTGTTTCTGATCTGGCTGGCAGCGAAAGAGAGGATTCCGCTGAATATGCGGGAACAGGTGGAAGCCGCGCAGAATTTCAAAAACGCGGCCCATTATGATCTGAAAACAGTAAAAATCACCTGGATGGATGGCAGACTGCGGTCTGTGGCAAGTGCAGGACTGGCACTGCTGGAGGAGATGCAGGCATTTTACGCGGAGTCCGATGGCCACATCCGGGAAATCCTGGCATTCCAGAAGAGCAAATTCGAAAACGCGGACAACCGCTACGCCTGGCGGTTCCGCAGGGAATACGGCGAATATTTCGTGGCCCAGGGGCTGAAATTCGCGGAATGCCTGCAGCAGAAAGCCTGTGAAAAAGCCGGCACGGCGGATACCGCAGGCGCAGAAGCAGCCGGCGGACAGACAGGGAGGCAGAGATGAAAAAAAAGTATATTGCCATGGGCAGAGAGTTCGGCAGCGGCGGGAGAACCATCGGAAAAGCGGTGGCACAGCGTCTGGGCCTGAAATACTACGACGAGGAACTGCTGCATAAAATCGCGGATTATGCCTCTTATGAGGTGGAATTCGTCCGTCAGATGGATGACACGTATTCGCCGGGAAGAAATCGTCTGTCTTATTATCTTGCCGGCAGGGACAGCCGGGGACAGTCTGTGAATGATTATCTGTTCCAGGCGGAATGCAAAGCCATCCGGGAAATCGCCTCCGGCCAGCCGAGCCTGATCGTGGGACGCTGCTCGGATTATCTGCTGGGAGACCGGGAGGATGTGCTGACCGTCTTTATCCATGCGGACAAAGACTGGAGAGCCGCCCGGATCCTGGAGCAATATGGCGAGACCAAAACACCAATCATGAAGAGAATTCAGGAAAAAGACACCAGACGCAGGGCAAATTACAATTATCATACCGGCAGGGAATGGGGAAACGTATCCAATTACGATCTGTGCCTGAATTCCAGCCGCCTGGGAATTGAGACCTGCGTCGATGTGATCTGCCGGGTGTTTCAGGAAACCGAAGAGCAGTAAGGCAGTACCGGTAACCCCGGTGAAACAGGTGGCAGGCCGCCGCAAATTAGTTGTTGACAATAACGGTTAGCCGTATTAAACTATAGAGGAGAACAGAGCAGACACAAGTGCGTTTTTGAAAATCAGGCATCCGGCGAATGCGTACCGGGTCAGTTGGATTCCCTGCAGGCCTGCAGGGAGAACACGGCGCAGACGGAATCGCGGATGACTTTTTTTCTGACTATGAGTTAAACTATACTAACTGAGAGGAGAAGACAATGAGTGTGGTAATCATCGGCGGAAATGAACGAATGGAACGCGAGTACAAGAATATGTGCAGAGACTACGGCTGTCGGGCAAAAGTATTCTGCAAGTGCAGAGGCAGTCTGGAAAGCCGGATCGGCAGCCCGGATCTTCTGATTCTCTTTACCCATACCGTTTCCCATAAAATGGTGAAATGCGCGCTGGATGTGGCGCACCCGGACACCATGGTCGTACGGTCCCATACCAGTTCCCTGGCATCGCTGCGACAGATTCTGACAGAAAATACCGGTGATTCCATGCAGAAGGCAATCTAATATTACGAGACAGAAAGAAGTGACACAGTTATGTACCAGACAACAGTAAACATCGAGGGGATGGCATGCGGCATGTGCGAATCCCATATCAATGACGCAATCCGGCGGGCATTTCCCGCGGCAAAGAAAGTCAGTTCCTCCCGCAGGAAAAAAACCAGCGTGTTTTATACGGAGGAACCGGTGGATCCGTCGGACATCCAGGCAGTGATCGAGGCTTCCGGCTATCAGTACCTGTCATCCGAGACCGCCTGCTGTGAAAAGAAAAAGGGGTTGTTCCGCCGCGGGTAACCACGGCGGAGCAGCAGGTATGGATCCGTGCCGAAAACGGGACGTTTGATTCTGTGAAAAGATGGAGATCCCGCAGGAATGTGTTTTTCCTGCAGGATCTCTGTTTTTTCCTGAAAATCTGTGATAGAATGAACAAAACTGCCTGGCGGCAGCAACTGTGACAGGAAATGACAAAGATTCTGATTTAATTTAAGGAGACAGAGACTATGCCAACATTCAGAGATAACGACGGCAGCGGAAAAGATACAGATCCCAACGCATATGGAGATATTCTGGGAGAATTTGCGGCCCGCAACAAACTGAACCTGCGTTTCGGGCAGAGCAGCACACCCTTTGAACAGGCAGTGGCCAAACGCCATGAAGAAGCAGAGACTGGTGATGAGCGGCTGACCATGGCGGACATACAGGCGATTCTGGCCGATGAGGAAGCGGAATTCGGGCTGACTATGGAAGACGAAGAGGGAGAAAGCACGGACTTTTCCCTGCTGGCACTGCTGGAGCTGGAGGAACAGGCATACCTGGTACTGGGCCATGAGGCCGAAGACACCATGGAGATCCTCTTTGCCCGCTGTGAGGAACAGGCGGACGGAAGTCTGGATTTTACAGTCCTGGAAGACGGCGAGGAAATGGAAGCAGTAAAAGCAGCCTTTGAAGAAGCCCAGAGCGATGACGCGGAGATGACCCTTACCTTTAACTTTGTAAATGAAGCCGGAGAGCCGGATTCCCTGGAGCTGATGCGTGTCATGGAAGTAGATGGCAGGCAGTACGGCGTGATGTCCCATGCGGATGAAGACGGCGGAATGGAGATCATCTTTGTGCATTACTGGGAAGATGAAGACGGAACTCCGCAGATCGCCGATATTGAAGATGATGAAGAATATGAAAGAGTAGACCGTTTCTACGACGAATCCCTGGAATAGAACCCAGGCGGAAAAATCATAATCCCTGAAAAAAGCAGCCCCTGTCGGTGTCCTGTCTGAAGACGGCATACCGGCAGGGACTGCTTTTTTTAAAGTAAAGCGCCGAACCCGGTGGATTGCCGGGCTCGGCGCTTTTGAAACGGGTACTTATCCCGCGGATTTCCCGGCGGAAGGGTTAATTTTCAATACCCAGGCGTCAGGGTTGATTTTCAGTATCGTCGGCGCCGGTGTTGGAAAAGTCTTTTTTGGTCAGTGCAACGCCGTTTTTCTTTAACGCAGCAATGGTATACTTGCATTCCGGCGTCAGTGTGATGGTAGTATCCAGCGAGGTGCTGTAGGTACCGTTGGCGTTCCGTTTGGCAGTGGTACCGTCATTCTGCAGCAGATCCGGAAAAGCGTCTGCCAGGGCTTTTCCGCCGATGGCCCGGAGCCTGGTGCGGACACTCTGGGGAGCGCCGGAGACAGTTCCCTTTAATTCCAGAGTAAGGGAATATTCGCTGCTGCCGATGCCTCCTTCCAGACAGTCCGCAGCCGTGTACGCAATGTGATGGGCGTGATAATCCCGGATCACAGCGTTGAAAATCTCCTGGGCGCCTTTGTTGTAGACGGTTTTTTTGTCGCCTGCCGTGGCATTGGTGATGACTGCGTGATTGTAGTTCGTGCAGAACAGATAGTTCAGGGCCTGCGTATAGTCACTCTGAATGGTTTCCAGCTTATGGGTGACAGAAGTGACATCCCGCCGGTCGGCAGCGCGCAGCGGCACGGAATAGTACCGGATTAAGGTCTTCCCGTTTTTCAGCTGATAGCCGATGGTTATGCCGGTAACAGTGTCACTGTCGCTGGCGGTATCGCTGTCTGGATTCAGATAGCTGTTTCGATGATCCAGAATCGTCTGCTGCAGATCCCGGATCTGATCAATCTGCGAAGCGTTTTCCGCCAGAACCGGGTAATCGGTCGAAAGGACGGCCGCAGTGACTTCGGAAGTGTCCGGGATGGTATTTTCCAGTTTCCGGCAGTATCCCAGGATCATACCGGCCAGCAGCACGGTAGTGGCTGCCGTGAATACCACCCATTCCAGAATCATCCGGCGGACAAATACCCGGACTGTTTTTTTCAGCACCATTTCGGTAATGAAGAACCAAATCAGGCAGAAGACTACATAGAGGATCAGAAATCTGACCATGGTGGCTCTGCCGGGCGTATCGGAACCGGCGATGACCATGCTGAAAAAATACGCGAATCCAATTCCTCCGGTGAACCCGATGATCCAGCGGCTGATCGGATGCAGGCAAGGAAAGGCGCTGACATCGCCGGCGCACTCCAGCTGACGGCGCCGATACAGAAACATGCCGCAGATCACAAGGGCGGCGGCCACGATGCAGTATCCCAGCAGGCTGGCCCAGCCATAATAATGAAGGGCGGTCTGCGTGACACCTTCCGGTGTGTTGGATATGACATCCATTCCGGTTCTGGTCGTGATATATACTGCCGGTGAGAGATAATTCCCTGCTTCCAGCAGCGGATTTGCGGATACTGTACCGGGGACTCCGAACGTAAACATGTTGGTGAGCATGGAAAACAGCGTCCGCAGTACAGCATACAGAAGGTTTACAATGGCATAGTAGATGGCGCCTCCGATGTAATGGGCGGAAAGCATGCAGCAGAATACCGCTATGGAATACAGGATAAAATCCACAAGAACCACATAGCCCAGGGCCGGAAAAATCTGGCTTCCCGGTTTCAGGCCGCCCCGGAGAAAGGCCGGCAGGGCAATGAAGAAGTTAATGGCCTGGGGCACAATCAGAAACAGGAGTCCGCTGATGTAATTGGTGATATAAAGTTCCCTGCGGCTGAATGGCAGCGCATGGGTCATGTTGCAGCTTCTGGCGCTGCAGAGGTAGGAAAATACCGCGGATGCAGCCAGAATCGCGAAAATAATGATGTGGACCGGGGACTGGAACGTGGACAGTGCCTTGGCCAGTTCGGAAACATCCTGGTTTCCCGTGATAATATGGGGAACCGTGAGGTAGGCGATAAACGGGCAGAGAAAAAACAGGCACACGGTATACAGGATCCATATGACACCGAATCTCCGGATATTTTTGGAAAACACCGTCCGATTAAAGAAGGATGTCTTTGAATTCATAATTCATACCTCCCATTTCATAGATAAAGATTTCTTCCAGCGTCAGCGGAAGGACATCGAGTACCAGCGGATGCATACGGCCGAGGATCTCCTGGATCTGCGCCGGATCCCCGCGTACGATCAGTGTGTGGGCATGCCCGGTGGATGTCTGGTGCAGTACCTGCAGACCATCCGGGAGAGGCGGCATTTCCTCCGGGAAGACAAGCTGAATCTTGGAAATATTGGACTGCAGCTCTTCCAGCGGCCGCTCCATGTGAACCTGTCCCTGGAACATGATTCCGACGGTATCACATACATCCTCCAGTTCCCGCAGGTTGTGGGAGGAAACCAGTACCGTCATATGGCGTTCGGCCACCTCTGACAGCAGGATGCTCCAGATCTGGCGCCGCATAACAGGATCCAGTCCGTCTACCGGTTCGTCCAGAATCATGATATCCGGTTTGCAGCAGATGCTGAGCCAGAAAATCACCTGTTTCTGCATGCCTTTGGACAGGCGGCGGATGCTTTGTTTGACATCGATGGCCGGAAAAGCCTCCTTCAGCCGCTCAAACAGTGCAAGGTCAAAGTGGGGGTAGATCCCCTTGTAATAATTCTTCATATCCAGTGTATTGGACTGGAAAAAGTAGAACAGATCGTCCGGCACGTAGGCGATGCGGGCCTTGACGGACGGATTCTCATACACCGGCTGGCCGTCTACGGAAATGGTGCCCTGATCCGGCCGGTAGATACCGGTTAAGTGCCGGATGATGGTGGATTTGCCTGCGCCGTTTGGTCCCACCAGTCCATAGACGCTGCCGGTGGGAATCTTCATAGTTACATCGGAAAGTGCCTGAAAATCGCCAAATTTCTTTGACAGATGAGATACCTGAATCATACTGGTTCCCCCCTTTCGGATAGTGCTTTGATTCTTTCTGTGAGTTCGTTTACCGTTGTCTGCAGGTAGAGCAGTTCGCTGACCGTTTTGTCAAAAACGGCCAGAAGCTCCTTTTTGCGCGGAGACTCGCTTAAGTCAACCTCCGCGACGAAGGAACCGCGTCCCGTGACTTTGTAGATGTATCCTTCATGCTCCAGTTCACGGTAGGCGCGCTGAATCGTATTGGGATTGATGGCAAGCTGTGCAGCCAGTTCCCGAACAGAAGGAATCCGGTCATTGGGCTTCAGTGCCTGGGTCATAATCAGGCGGAGCATGCCGTCTTTGATCTGTTCGTAGATTGGCCGGGAATCCCGGAAATCAATTTGAATCACGCCGTTTCACTCCTTTTTTCTTCTGCGTTGTCAGGGTCCGCACAGGCACTGCCTCGTCAGGCAGCGAGCCGCAAAGATGCAGCCAGCCGGCACAGTGCTGTCATTCGGTATCCTGTGCTGTGCCGGTCCCTGCGTGTATGGTGTGTATTAAGTGTACCATGTTTACTAGTACACTTATACTAGCATGGGGAAGAATGTCTGTCAAGAGGATTCGATCTGCAGGATGCAAAAGAAACCGGCAGCCGAAGCCGGGAAGTATAGAATATGCACATAGAAAAAGGGCAGATCGGAATTTCTTCCGGTCTGCCCAGTGATCAGATCTGATACACAATATGCGGTTATTCCGCGTCTTCTGCCTGCCATTCCTCAATGGTTTCATTCAGAATGCGAAGAATGTTTTCTTCCCCCACTTCGTCAAGGGTTTCAGAAATAGATTCCATTTTATCGAAAAAGCTGGGGCCGTTCTGCTCTGAACCGCATCCGGAGCCGCAGGTACCGCAGTTGTGTGTACAGTTTTCCGGTGCATAATCTGGATTGCTCATAACAAGTCTCCTTTCTGTCTGTAATACGGCACAGATAATAGTGTGCCGGGAATGTTTCGAATATTATACTATGGAGGTCAAGAAAAGGCAAGCACAAGATTTGTTATTTTTTTGTCATACCGCGGATTGCCAATCTGCGGGAAGGTGGCTATAATGGGGTCAGCATAAACCGGCGGGATTTGCTGAGAATCCCGGATGGAATGAAAAGAATTGGAGCAGGAGTGAGAGAGATGCGAGCAAGCGGCATATTGCTTCCGGTCAGCAGCCTTCCGTCCCCGTACGGCATCGGCTGTTTTTCCAGAGAAGCGCTGGAGTGGATAGATTTTCTGAAAAAAAGCGGACAGAAGTACTGGCAGATTCTTCCGCTTGGCCCGGTCAGTTACGGGGATTCCCCGTATCAGTCATTTTCAACCTTTGCGGGAAACCCGCTGTATATTTCCCTGGAGGGGCTGGTGGTAGAAGGCCTGCTGAGCAGGGAAGAGTGTGAGGCGGCAGAACTGGATGACGGCAGCGGATATGTGGATTACGGCTGTCAGTTCCGCCGCAGGTATCAGCTGCTGTATCAGGCGTATGCACGCAGCGGATGTCAACAGGAGGAACGGTACCAGGCCTTCTGCCGGGACAGCAGAAGCTGGCTGGAAGACTACGCGCTGTTTATGGCCCTGAAAGAGGAGAATGGCTGGAAGGCCTTTACGGAGTGGAGCGAAGACCTGCGTCTGCGGCGTCCGGAAGCGCTGCGGAAAGCGCGGGCGCGTCTGGAAGACCGGGTGGAGTTTTACTGTTATCTCCAGTACCTGTTTGATCAGCAGTGGAGCCAGGTGCGCCGCTATGCCAATGAAAACGGGATCCGCGTTATCGGGGACATCCCGATCTATGTTTCCATGGACAGTGCGGATGTCTGGACCAGGCCGGAGCTGTTTCAGCTGGATGAAAACCGGCGTCCGAAGGCTGTGGCAGGGTGTCCGCCGGATGCTTTTTCAGCGGACGGACAGCTGTGGGGCAATCCGCTGTATGACTGGGAGGCCCACAGGAAGGAATCCTACCGGTGGTGGCTGGATCGGATCCGCCACTGCGCGAAACTGTACGATGTGGTAAGAATCGATCACTTCCGGGGATTTGATTCCTATTATTCCATTCCATACGGGGATGAGACTGCCAGAAACGGCAGCTGGGAGCCGGGACCGGGCATGGATCTGTTCCATTTTGTAAAAAAAGAGATTCCGCAGCTGGCAATTATCGCGGAGGATCTGGGATTTATGACGGATTCGGTCCGTCAGCTGGTCCGTGACAGCGGCTATCCGAATATGAAAGTCCTGCAGTTTGCCTTCGGATCCGACGCGCGGAATGAATATCTGCCCTTCTGGTATGAACGGAACTGTGTGGTATACACCGGCACCCATGACAACGAAACTCTGCTGCAGCATATCGAAGCGGCGGGCGAACAGGAAAAAAACAGAATCCGGGAATACACCGGACTTGCGGACGGGGATGACAGTGCGCTGTGTGAAGGCGTGATACGCATGGCATTTGCTTCCGTGGCGGATACCTGCATCATTCCCATGCAGGATTATCTGCAGATCGGCGCGGAAGGGCGCATGAATTATCCGTCCACCCTTGGCGGAAATAACTGGAAATGGCGGATGAAGAAAGAAGATCTGACGGAGGAAAGAAGCGCCCGGATCCGTCACCTGACAGAATTGTATGCCCGTTAGTACAAGGGCACAATTTTCAGTTGCCGTATTTTGTGCTATAATTGACTGATATTTTGAATTTAGTAAGGAGACACTAAATATGGAGCTGAGACAGTTACGTCAGTTTTATGAAGTGTGTGAGACAGGCAGTTTTTCCGCTGCGGGCTCCAGCCTTTATATGACACAGCAGGCAGTAGGCAAGTCCATGAAACAGCTGGAAGATGAGCTGGCAGTGGTGCTTTTTATCCGGGAGAAGTCCGGCGTCAGCCTGACGCCGCAGGGAGAATATCTGAAAGAACGCTGCAAGGTAATCCTGGATTATATCCGCGATACGGAAGATCAGCTGCGGGAGATCGGGGCAAACTGCCCCCTTCGCACCAGAATCATGCTGCCGGAAGCCGTGATGCAGGAGATCCGCACTATTGGCGCGTCCAGTGAGGCAGCGCTGACGGACACACAGTTTATTGACTGTCAGGTACAGAAAGACGGAGTAGATGAACAGGCACTGGAGGAAGGAAATTGTGACGCGCTGATTCTTCCTGCGGCGGTGCAGAGAGACGACCTGCTGGCGTATCCGCTGCTGCATGTTCCGCTGTGCGCGGTTTTCGCGGATACCGACAAAAAAATCAGCAAAAAAGAACTGTCCATCCGGGACTTCAGGGGAAAGCGCGTCATTCTCCCTTCGAACTGGATCTATATGAAAAGCAGCCTTCTGCGGGCCTTTAAAGAGCAGAATGTGACACCGGAAGACGTGATTTCCGTAGAGGACCGGGAAGAAGGAATGCGCATGGCGGAGGCCGGCGACGGGATCCTGATCCTGACGGAGCGCAATCTGATGAATTATGACAAATCCGGCTACCGGGTGAAGAGCATCCCGATTAAGAAACGCAGCTTTTCCTGGAACCTGTATTACCTTTTCCGCAAACATGACACCTGTCAGAAGGAAATCCTGCGTGCGTACGAGTTTCTGAAAATACGGCTTCTGATATAGCGGGAAGGGAGCCGAAGGGCGGAAGGTGAAAGATCCGCTGTTTTTTATGGCAATACATCCGGAAATAAGTTATGATGGAGTCGGCCCTGCAGAGGGCCGGCTTTTTTCAGAAAACGCAGAACGGATCCTGCGGCAGAGGGCTGCAGACAGAACGGAGCAGGAGGATAGAGAAACATGGATATCAGAGAACGTATGAAACAGGGATTCCTGTGTTATGACGGCGGCATGGGAACAGCGCTGATCCGCCGGGGCTTACAGTCAGGAGAACGTTCCGAACGGTGGAATATCGACCATCCGGAGGAGGTGACTGCCGTCCATCTGGAGTTCCTCAGGGCCGGCGCGGATATTATTCTGGCCAACACCTTCGGGGCAAACCGGTTCCATTATACACAGGAAGAGCTGGAGCAGGTGATCCGGGCAGGCATCCGCTGCGCAAAAGAAGCGGTGGCCCAAAGCGGAAAAGAAGCCTGGGTTGCGCTGGACATCGGGTCTACCGGCCATCTGCTTCCCCCCATGGGAATGCTGCCTTTTGAAGAGGCGGTGGAGATCTTTGGAGAAATCGTACGAATCGGCGCAGACGCCGGCGCGGATCTGGTACAGATCGAAACCATGAATGATGTCTATGAACTGAAGGCGGCAGTACTGGCAGCCAGGGAAAACTGTGACCTTCCGGTATTTGCCACGGCAGTATTTGATGAAACTGCCCATATGCTGACGGGGACTTCTCCGGAATCCGCAGTCGCGCTTTTGGAAGGGCTGGGCTGCAGCGCAGTGGGACTGAACTGCGGCGTGGGGCCGGAGGCCGCGGAAAAAGCGCTGCGGATCATGTCGGAATACGCATCCCTGCCGCTGATCGCGAAACCGAACGCCGGACTTCCCCGGGTGGAAAACGGCGAAACTTATTTTGATGTAACACCGGAGGACTTTGCCGCGCAGATGCGGAAAATCATGGAAATCCCCGGCGTGCAGCTGGTGGGCGGGTGCTGCGGCACCACGGCGGAGCATATCCGCCAGACCTGCGAAGCCGCCGGTGAACAGAGGATGCTTCCGGCTGCGGACAAGCCGGTGGCGCTGATTTCCTCGTATCAGTCCTGCGTAAACCTGGGGGACAGCGGCCTGCAGATCAGCACGGCGATTGATCCGGCCAAAGATTCCGAACTGCTGGAAGATCTGCAGGACGGCGCGATTGACACGGTGCTGGATCTTGCGGATGAAGCGCTGGACGACGAAGCAGATGTGCTCAGCATTCGTCTGGCGGCAGAAGGTGTGGATGAGGCAGCCTGCATGAAGGAAGCAGTGATGGAACTGCAGAACATCAATACCATGCCTTTTGCCATAGACTCCACAGATCCGGCGGCCGTGGAGGCCGGCATACGGATTTACAATGGAAAAGCGCTGGTCAATGCAGGCGAAGCATCCGGGGAAACACTGGAACGTATCTGCCGGATCGCAGCCAGATATGGGGCTGTGGTCAACAGTCAGCGGACAGACCGGGAGGCGGTGCGGACCGCGGCGCGGGACAGCGGACTGAAGGAAAAAGATCTGGTCTTTGGGCTGTATCCGGCCTGATTTTCCGGCCCGGACTGCCGGAAGCGCGTAAGAATGCCGAAAACACGGCCGGACTGCCGGAAACGCGTAAGAATGCCGGAAATACGGACGGCCCCGGCGGCGCAAACGAGCGCCGGAAAAACGGTCAGATTGCCGGAGACGCAGGAAGAGCGCCGAAAACACAGAAAAACCGGATAGAAACAGGGAGAAACACAGGAAAGATTATGGCAAAGGTATTAGTAGCAATGAGCGGCGGCGTGGACTCCAGTGTCTGCGCCTGGCTGCTGAAACAGCAGGGATATGACTGCATCGGCGTGACCATGCAGCTCTACGAAAATGAGACAGTGGGCAGATGCAGCGGGCATACCTGCTGCAGTCTGGATGATGTGGAAGATGCCAGAAGCGTGGCGTACCGGATCGGAATTCCCTATTATGTATTTAATTTCAAAGAAGCCTTTGAACAGGAAGTCATCCAGCGGTTTGTGCAGGCCTATGAGACAGGACTGACGCCGAATCCCTGCATTGACTGCAATCGTTTTATGAAATTTGAGCATTTGTACCGTCGCGCCAGGGAGCTGGGATGTGACTACATCGCAACCGGACATTACGCGCAGATCTGTCAGGATCCGGAGACCGGGCGTTATCTGCTGAAAAAAGGACCGGATCCGAAGAAAGATCAGAGTTATGTGCTGTATGCCATGACCCAGGAACAGCTGGCGCATACTCTGCTTCCTTTAGGCTCCATGAAAAAAGAAGAAGTGCGACGCATTGCGGAAGAGCAGGGATTTATCAATGCCCGCAAGCACGACAGCCAGGACATCTGTTTTGTCCCGGACGGGGATTATACGGAATTTCTGACCAGACATACCGGGAAAGAGTACCCGGAAGGGGATTTTGTGGATACCAGGGGAAATGTGCTGGGGCGCCATAAGGGAATCATTCACTATACCATCGGACAGCGGCGGGGACTGGGAATTCCTGCGGAACACAGGCTCTACGTCCTGCGCAAAGATGTGGAAAACAACCGGGTCATTCTGGGCGAGGAAGATGAACTGATGACAGCGGCGTTTGAGGCAGATGACTTAAACCTGATTTCTCTGGAACAGCTGGATGCGGCGGTTCCTCTGCATGTGAGCATCCGTTACCACCAGAAACCGCAGCCGGCGACTGTGATTCCTGTGGGCGGAAACCGGGTACGGGTCGAGCTGGAGAAGCCCCAGCGGGGAATCGCGCCGGGCCAGGCGGCAGTCTTTTATGACGGGGAAAACGTGGCAGGCGGCGCTACGATCCGGGCGTGCTTTACTGCCGGATGACAGTTTCGGAAAACGGGTTTCTTCCATATTATATATACATAATTTAGTGATACGGAAAACACTGCCGTGTGGAAATAACAGCACACCGGTATAAAAAACGGGCCGGAGACGCATCCATGGATGCGCCTCCGGCCCGGCTGTGTCCGCGGCTTTTGAAGCGGCAGATTTATTCGGTATCTTTGCTGCGGTCACGGCCCAGATAGTCCAGCCCGTGTACGGTGCAGCCGTAGACGATTTTGCCTACGGATTCGATGCTCTCCCGGTAACCGTCACAGACCCAGTTTTCCAGAATGCCGATGACACCATAGGAGATATAGGCATAGGCATAGTCCATTTCGGTGGATGTGGCTTCCGGATAGGATTTCTTCCAGAAGCGGAGACTGTTGTCATATCCCAGGTAGATCAGCTGCCGGATAAACTGGGAATCCCCGTGGGGACCGATCAGTACGGTAAAAAGGTCCTTGTTCTCGTCCACCAGATGCAGCAGGCCGTCGAACCAGTCGTCGGTGGACATCTGGAGCACTACATTTTCAAAGACTTCATTCTGGATGGAATTCATCAATGCAGTGACATCTTCGTAATAGGAATAAAAGGTGCTGCGGTTGATATCCGCCAGTTTGCAGATGTCGGTGACGGTGACTTTGGCCAGCGGCTTCTCGGCCAGCAGCTCAAAGAGCGCGTCCCGGATGACGGATTTGGTATATTTTGTGCGGCGGTCGCCTGCCATAAGAGAAACCTCCTGTAAAAAACAACATGCCCTGCTGCGGAAAACCGATTCCGGCACGCAGAAAAAGAAAGGCAAAACATGTCGGTTATCCAACACTCTGTTGAAAGTATGTTTGATATTTCACAGGAAGTTGGAAAATTGACGGTTGATTCTGGAGATAAAGAGATTATAATATACTGCAGTTAGAATTTCAACAGGTGTTGTTTTTTTTTCACATAATTGGATAACAGCGCCTCACACAAATAAAGTTGAAAGGGGACATTGAAGTGGCAAGTTTATCACATACAATGCAGAGAAAAGCTTTTAGCGCGGCAATTGATGTAGCGTTAAGAAGACTGAACAAAGACCGGGAAAAGGGACTGCTTCAGATCGTTGATCTGGCAAAGCGTTTCATGGGAGATAATTTTAAGGAAAATGCCTACGAAGGAGCAAAGGCGATTATCCAGAATCCGGATCACAAATGGAACAAATTCGTCAACAAGCTGTTAGACGAATTAGACCCGAATGTGGCGAAGATGACTGCCCTGAACCTGGGATTTGAGGCAGCTTTCTACGGCACAAAGACCATCCGCAAGATGCGTGAAGTACATCAGTGCAACATCCCGTGGCTGATCCTGATGGATCCCACCTCTGCCTGCAACTTAAGATGCACCGGATGCTGGGCGGCAGAATACGGCTACAAGCTGAACCTCACATTTGAGGAGATGGACAGCATCGTGACAC
>OCVV010979098.1_pt1 | contig 14332 bp, 10 predicted proteins | sample 1539721 | NCBI WGS metagenome assembly OCVV01 (sample SAMN02144230, study PRJEB22623) | gut metagenome | biome: sheep rumen | host: Ovis aries | place: New Zealand
ACATCTGTTATTTGCATTTCAAGCACCTCTTTCTTTATGTTATATGTACATAATTATTTTATGCACTAATATATTATTCTTCAAAAAAAAATTTTTTCCTTCTTTTTTTTACATTTTTTTTATTTTACATTTATTGTTTTATTTATAATATATTGTGGCCTTGATTTTGACTCATCATATATTCTCCCAATATATTCAGAAATAACCCATAATGAAACAAGTTGTACTCCTGAAAAAAGAGTTACAGTAACCATAATTGAAGTCCATCCAGGTTCTAAATTATTTAGTTTTAATATATATGATAATAATGAATATATTAGAATTACAATAGAAATTATAATTGAAAAAATTCCTAGAGCTCCTACAATTTTTAATGGTTTTGTTGAAAATCCTATTATTCCATCTTGTGCCAATTTCATCATTTTTCTAAAAGGATACTTAGTTTTTCCAGCAAACCTTTTTTCTCTTTCATATTCAAAGGGAATTTGTTTAAAACCTGTCCAACTCCATAAGCCTCTTAAAAATTTATTGTGTTCTGGTAGCTGGTTTATCACGTCAATTGCTTCTTTATCAACTAGTCTAAAGTCCCCTGTATCTCGTGGTATTTCAACATCTGCTAGTATATTTAATGTTTTGTAAAATATCTTTGCTGATGATACCTTAAATATTGACTCTCCTTTTCTCTTTTTTCGTTTACCATAAATTATTTTATTGCCATCTTCCCAAAGTTTTAACATATCAGGGATTAGTTCTGGCGGATCTTGAAGATCTGCATCTATTATTACAGCACAATCTCCAGTTGTTATTTTCAGACCAGCTATAACTGCTGCTTGATGTCCAAAATTTCTTGTAAATGATATTACTTTTACCTTTGTATCAAAAATTGCTATTTCTTGTAGTAAATTAAATGTATTGTCATTACTTCCATCATCTATAATTATTATTTCATACTCATAATTAGTTAAATTTTTCAAAACATTTGTAATTCGCTTATAACATTCTTTGACTACTTTTTCTTCTTGATACATTGGAATTATAACAGATATTTTTTTCAAAACATAAATCTCCTTTTTTAATTTTTATATTTACTTATATTGTATAATACTTTCGAGTATTTCAGAATCTTTTATTTTTCCATTTTTATTAGTAGTTATTTCTAGAATTGTACTATTATCCAACATATATGGTTCTATTATTTGCCAATGGTCCATTTCCTCAAATGGATATTCTATCACTTCTCCAGAAATGTAATCCCTCTCATAACTGATTCCTGTTATATTAATAATATATATCTTATTAGAATTTATCATCTCATTTATTTCATTTGCCCATTTTGTATTTGAATTATTATTTGAATATAAAAATCCATCTTTTGCTATATCATAATTTTCTAAATTATTGTTCTTTAATATCTGCAAAAATTTATTTCTGGATTGTTCTGATATCCAAATTCCTGATTTAGTTGGTCTTTTTTCTATTAAACTAGCTATTTCACTTTCTTCTGGTTTACCGTTTTTAATTATTCCAGCCAAATCGACATTGAATTGAACATTTTCCTTTATTTGTAAAATTTTTCTACCGTCTTTTTCTTCTGCTAACTCGTATATTTCTGAATTTGCTGTTGAATTAATTTCTTTTTTTAAAGAATCAATTTCTTCTAAATTATTTTGTATTTTGCTATTTTCTTGAAGTACAACATTATTGTTTTCTTCAATTAAATCTTTATTTTTGGAATTATAATGATGTTTTTTTATAAAAAATGTTATTATGCATAAAATAATTATTATTAAAGCAATAATTATTACATTTCTTATTTTTTTCATATATTCTTCTCCTATATCTATTTATTATGTTTTCCTTTTTTTGATTTTTTAAAGACTATTATGAAACAAACAACAAAAATACTAACACCACATACTAGAAATATTAGTGTTTTATATATATTTTTCTCTGATGCTACTTTTTTATAAATATTTTCTTTATTATCTACTTTATTTTCTTCATTTTTTTCTATATTATTTATAGTATTTCTTTTAATATTTATTGTATACACATTTAAATTTCCATTTTCGGCTATAACATTAATATTTATTACGCTTGTATCATTGTTTATTTCTATTGTTCCTGTACCTTCAATTTTGGTCTTGTCATTTTCTTCGGCTTCAGCATTAATTTTTAAATATAATATTCTGTTTTCATCTTTTATGTCTATCGTATAATTATTTATTTGTGGATCAAATTTAGGTTCAATTTGATATCCTTCTATCTCTAATAGTTTTAAATAGTTATTGCCTGATTTTCCTAATAGTTCATTTGCTTGATTCTCATTTTTTTTATTTTGATCTTGATTTAGATATTCTTTTTTTTCTCCATCTTCTGAAGAAAAATCAGCATATCCAGAATTATTAGGAGGAACTGGTATATCTACTAATCTTTCTACTCCATATGTAGTACTTTTTACTCCTAATAAAGAAACTAATATAATTAAATTTAATATATAAAATATTTTTTTTATCTTTTTCAATTTTAACTCCTTATTTTAAAAGAATGGTAATTTTAAGTGTACCATTCTAATTAAAATTTATCTAAATTTTTTTTAAATAGTTTGTTACAACAAATCCCCTGGTTCCGTCATCAAAAATAACTTCATCCCACCATAAGCCATCTGAAAAATTTATTCCAGTTACAATTCTAGTACCTGTGGTTCCATCTGAAGCACTTCTGATTTTTGCATAACTTGTTCCAGGTCCACTTCTAATATTAACTCCTGAGCCATCATTTGTGCTTACTTTTACTCTATCATTATTATTTATTACATTTTTATCATATTGAACAGTATTTAATCCCGTCGGTTTTTCTGATACATTTTTAGGCATGTTCTCATATAAAGGAATTATGAATTTAATATTATTATCTAAAACTTTAGATTCAACATATGCACCATTAAGAATTCGTGCTTCACTATATGCTGCAGATAAATTTTGCATATATTGATGATTGTAAAATCCTCCTCCACTTGCAGGATTTACATCAAATTTGTTTAAGTATAATGTGTTTTGCTTTTTATCTATATAATAGCTTTTTAAGATTTTGATTCCGCCTTCTATACCTTTTTGCATAGAATTCCAACCTTCTTTTTTAGCTCTTGCTAAAGCTGTTTGATAATCATTTCCAACTTGAGCCCCAATATTAAATGGGTTAAAATATAAATTTCCATCTTTTCCATCCATATATATTGTTGAAGATCCTTTTTTCCCTTGTTCCTGAAATAATCTTGCTATTGTATAGTATGGATTAATATTGACATTATTACATGCTGTCATAATATCTTGTGCATAATTTTCTAAAAATGTTCCATTCACTTGATATTGTACTGAATTTAATGTTACTCCACTGCTTGCATAATCTGATAAATCAATGAATTGAAATATATCTACTTCGTTTAAAAAGTTTCTTGAATCCATAAAATATGCTATCCCATTATATGAGGCAGAAGCCCAATTTCCACTAACATAAGGATTTGGGGCAATCCAATCTCCTTTATAAGTTGGAGTATATACAAGATTTCCTTGTTTGTTTGCATATTCATATTCTTTTTGAACAGCTGTATTAAAATCTAATGTAGTATATAATATTTCGAAATCCCAATTAGGATGTTTAATAGATAATTCTTCAATTTTTTCTATTATACCTGGATATTTGTTTGTATCAATATTAACTGTACTTAACAATTTGAAAACATAAAACATTTGATTATCACTATCTTGAGTGTTTCTCAAAATGAGTTTAGAACCATTTTTTATTTGTCCATCTATTGTTAGTGCAAGATTTGGATTACTTAATGGCGATAATATCCATCCATTTTTATTACTATCTCTTAATATCCATTTTTGTGAATCTAGAGCTTTATAATTATATTGGGTTATATTATTTCCTTCTTTTATTAAATTTTCTTTAACAGTTAAACTTTTACCTGTATGCATTACTGTTATTTTGTAAAAACCTTCTTCTTGATATTCCAAATAAAATTTTTGCTGTTCTTCCCCTTTATATGTATATAAATCCATTAAAGCATTATCTGATTTATCTGCTCCTTTTACTTCCATTACTTTGCTTGAATCTTTTCCTATTGCTAGTTTATATATTCCATTAGAAAATTTTTTGTTTTCTTTTGTTATATTAAATACATATAACATCTGATTATCATTGTCTTGAGTTTTACTTAATATTAATTTTGAACCATTTTTTATCGTTCCATCTATTGTTAATGCTAAGCTTTGATTGCTTAATGGTGATACAATCCATCCGTTTTTATTACTATCTCTTAATATCCATTTTTGTGATTCTAGTTCTTGATAGTTGTATTGTACTATTTCGCTTCCTTGTTGTATTTTATTATTTTTTACAGTTAAGCTTTTTCCGGTATTCATTACTGTTATTTTATAATAACCTTCTTCTTGATAATCTAAATAAAACTTTTGTTGTTCTTCTCCTTTATATTCATATAAATCCACAATAACATTATCAGATCTATCTGTTCCTTTTACTTCTACTACTTTGTTTGAATCTTTTCCTATTGCTAGTTTATATATTCCATTAGAAAATTTTTGATTTTCTTTTGTTATATTAAATACATATAACATCTGATTATCATTGTCTTGAGTTTTGCTTAATATTAATTTTGAACCATTTTTTATTGTTCCATCTATTGTTAATGCAAGATTAGGATTACTTAGTGGTGATATTATCCATCCATTTTTATTACTATCTCTTAATATCCACTTTTGTGATTCTAATCCTTGGTATTCATATTGCACTATCTCGCTATTTTGCTGTATTTTGTTGTCTTTTATCGTTAATGTCTTTCCTGTATACATAGCTGTTATTTTATAATAACCACCTTCTTCTTGATAATCTAAATAAAACTTCTGTGATTCTAAATTTTCATATTGTTTCACAATTATTAAACCATTATTTAATTTGTCTTTTACTTCTATAACTTTACTCGAATCTTTTCCTATTGCAAATTTATATATTCCATCAGTATGTTTATATTCATTTGGATTTATTGTATACTGTTTTTGTTCATTTTCTATTTGTTCTGAAATTTTATAAATGTAAAACATTTGATTATCATTATCTTTTGTCTCGTTTAATACTAGTTTTGAACTGTTTTGTATTGACCCATTTACAGTTATTGCTAGTCTTGGATTATTCAATGGTGATATTATCCATCCATTTTTATTACTATCTCTTAATATCCACTTTTGTGAATTTAATCCTTGATATTCATATTGTACAATTTCTGTTCCTGCTGTTATATTTGCATCTTTAATTGTTAGACTTTTATTTGAATGTACTGCTGTTATCTTATAAAAACCTTCATTTTGATATTCAAAATAAAATTTTTGTTGTGTCAATTCTTTATATTCTGATATATCTGCTATTGCATTGTTCGATTGATTTCCATCTTTTATTTGTATTACTTTACTTGAAATCTTCCCAACTGCTAATTTATATGTTCCATTTGAATGTTTTTGTTCTTTATTACTTATATTATATATATATAGCATTTGATTATTATTATCTTTTGTCTCACTTAATATAAGTTTTGATCTATTTTGTATTGAACCATTTACCGTTATTGCTAACTTTGTATTATTCAATGGTGATATTATCCATCCATTTTTGTTACTATCTCTTAATATCCACTTTTGTGAATCTAATCCTTGATATTCATATTGTACAATTTCTGTTCCTTCTTTTATCATGCCATCCTTGACTGTTAAGCTTTTTCCACTATGCATAGCAGTTATTTTATAAAATCCATCTTTTTGATATTCAATATAAAATTTTTGGTAATTTTTTTCTTCATAGTTACATATATCTGCATTAACATTATTATTTGTTGAATCTGATTTTATTTCTATTACCTTGCTTTCGTCTTTTCCTATTGCTAATTTATATATTCCATTTTCCTTAACCTTTTGTGAAGCTGCATTACTTAAGTTTCCAATTGTAATTAATATAAATATAAAAATGACAAATAAACAAGTTTTATTACTATTTTTTTTCATTTTAAATCTTCACCTCCATATATGATAATTACAAATATCTAAGCATATTTATTGTAGCTTTATAAAATTTATTGGCATAATCTTTACTAATTAATTCATTATGTGATTCCACTTCTGGTAATTCTAATAACATTGATCTTGTATTTGGAACAGTTCTAGCCCAATTGATAAAATATCCATTTCCATATACCCCAATGTGTTTTTGTATATTAAATTCATTTCTGTAATATTTTCCGATTTCATTATCACCCATTGTTTCATTTAACCATCCATGAACATCTATTACAATATTTTCATTTCCTTTAAAATATAATATACAATTTCTTAATGCTTCTGCTTCATAAGCCTGTAAAGGTTGCTCTCCATTATAATTTCTTGAATTTTTACTTGATTTGTATCCTACTGGGAAGCATCTATTCATGTCAATTCCTTTATTGTTTGCGGCCCAGCTATAAAGAGTAGTACGTCCAGGTCCATTATTGGTCCAGCCATTATATTCTCCATCAGGATTTAATGATGGTAGGATAAAGATTGTCCATTTTTCTGCTAAATCATTTAGCATTTCTTTCTTAATTTTCTTATAAAATTCGTCAGCTATATATGTCAATTCTTGTCCGTCTCTATAATATGAATCTTCAAATCCATGAATAGAAAAATTTAAAAATAGATGTTTATTTCCTTTTCCTATTTTATAATATTTTAAATATTGTCCTCCTGTTCCCTTATGCATTAAACCTGATTTTCCATATTGTCCTTCTCTTATGTCTAAATCAATTTCTCCGAAAATATATAACATTTGGTTATCGTTATTTAGTGTTTTACTTAGTATAATTTTTGAATTATTCTTTATTGCTCCATTTATGCTTATAGCTAATTCAGGGTTACTTAATGGTGATATTACCCAACCATTTATTTTGCTATCTCTTAATATCCATTTTTGTGATTCTAATCCTTTATATTCACTTTGTACAATTTCTTTTCCCTCTTGTATTTTGTTATCTTTTACAGTTAGACATTTCCAGGTATGTATTGGCATAATTTTATAATATCCATCTTCTAAATAATCAAAGTAGAATTTTTGTTGTAAATCTCCATGATAATCATTTATATCTATAGTTGCTTCATTGAATTTATTGCCATTTGTTACTTCTAATACTTTACTTGAAATTTTCCCTACTGCCAATTTGTATACCCCGTCACTAAATTTTTGGCATTCTTTTGATATATTAAATACATACAACATTTGATTATCATTGTCTTTAGTTTTATTTAGTATTAATTTTGAGCCATTTTTTATACTTCCATCTATTGTTAATGCTAAGTTAGGGTTACACATTGGTGATACTATCCATCCATTTTTATTGCTATCTCTTAATATCCATTTTTGTGATTCTAGCTCTTGATAGTCGTATTGTACTATTTCACTTCCTTGCTGTATTTTATTATCTTTTATAGTAAGGCTTTTTCCTGTATGCATTGCTGTTATTTTATAATAGCCACTATTTTGAAAATCTAAATAAAACTTTTGTGATTCAATATTTTCATATTGTTTAATATTTATAGTTGTATTATTTGATTTATTTGCTTCTTTTACTTCTAATACTTTGCTTGAATCTTTTCCTATTGCTAATTTATATATTCCATTTGAGAACTTTTGATTTTCTTTTGCTGTATTAAATATATATAACATTTGATTGTCATTATCTTGAGTTTTACTTAGTATTAATTTTGATCCATTTTTTATACTTCCATCTATTGTTATTGCTAAGTTAGGGTTACATAGCGGTGATATTATCCATCCATTTTTATTGCTATCTCTTAATATCCATTTTTGTGATTCTAGTTCTTTATAATCATATTGTACAATATCACTTCCTGTTTGTATTTTATTATCTTTTACAGTTAAACTTTTTTTATTGTGTATTACTATTATTTTATAATAACCTTCTTCTTGATAATCTAAATAAAACTTTTGTTGTTCTTCCCCTTTATATGTATTTAAATCAATAATAACATCATTAGTATTTTCTTTTTCTTTTACTTCTAATACTTTGCTTGAATCTTTTCCTATTGCTAATTTATATATTCCATTAGGAAATTTTTGGTTTTCCTTTGTTATATTAAATACATATAACATTTGGTTATCATTGTCTTGCGTTTTATTTAATATTATTTTTGAACCATTTTTTATCGTTCCATCTATTGTTAGTGCAAGATTTGGATTACTTAATGGCGATATTATCCATCCATTTTTATGGCTATCTCTTAATGTCCACTTTTGTGAATCTAAATCTTTATACTCATATTGCACTATTTCGCTTCCTGCTTGTATCTTATTATCTTTTACAGTTAAACTCTTTCCAGTATGCATTGCAATTATTTTATAATAACCTTTACTTTGATAGTCTAAATAAAACTTTTGTGATTCAGTATTTTCATATTGTTTTATATCTATTAAAGCATTATTTGATTTATCCTTATCTTTTACTTCTATTACCTTACTAGAATCTTTTCCTATTGCTAATTTGTATATTCCATTGAGATGTGTTTGTCCATTTGCTAGTTGTACTTTTGTAGTGGTACTGTATACTGTATTTGATATTATTATTAAATTTATTAGAATAAAAAATATAACTATAATTTTTGGATTTTTATATCTCTTTTTCATTGTTTTTTCCTTTTCTAAAAAACTTATACAAACAGGTATTTTTTTAATATAAAAGATATTTTGTATTCGTTTTTTTTCTTTTGCTAATTCTTCTCAAAATCATTATAATATATAAGATTTTTAGTGTCAAGAATTTCATAAAAGTAAAAATAACCATATATAACATATTATAGCAAAAAAACAAATAAAATATTAAAATTTTACTTGTTTTTTACTTTTTTTATTATAAGCTATTTTTTATAATTGTTCTGCAAAACCTTTTTGTAATTTATTAAAAATCATATACCCTAAAACACATCCTATAATAGCTAATATAAAAACAATTAATAATGGCTTAATATCTATCATTGTTTGATTATAAAAAATATCTCTATAAGCATTTATAATGTATGTCATAGGATTAAATTTTAAAATCCATTGAAAATTTTCTGGTATAGTTGAGGGCGAATATACAACTGGTGCTGCATAAAATAAAAGTTGCAAAGCCACACCAACAAAATGCTGTAAATCTCTTAAATATACGCATATGCTGGCAAGCACTATAGAAATTGCAAGAACAACAAAATATTGAATGATTAACACTACTGGATAGAATATAACATATTTTGTTATTCCTAATCCTCCAAATATAACAAAGCCAATTATAATTATTGTTGAAATCAAGAAATTAATAGCCTCACTTGTAACCACTGAAATTGGAATAATTTCTCTAGGAAAATATACCTTTTTTAAAATATTTCCATTTTCTATAAAAGAAAAAGCAGATCTATTTATTGAAGTTGCAAAAAAAGTCCAAGGTATTAAACCACAACATAAGAAAATAACATAATTTTCTTGATTGTTTCTTAAAATAAGGGGAAATACTATAGCATAAACTGCAATTTGTAAAAGGGGATTTAAAAAAGACCATATTACTCCTAAAAAAGAGTTTTTATATTTTCCTCTAACTTCTTTTTTTACACTTGTTTTTAAAAGCTCTCTATATAAATATAAATTTTTAAAACAATTTGCCATTAGTCTCTCCACCTCCTTGTAATTTTCTTATAAAAATTATACAGTCCTATTTTTCTTAAGAATATAACTATTGGATGTTTTATTTTATATTCTAATGTATGTTCATACATTGGGTTTGCTTTTCCTTTTAATTTTTCTTGTTGTGGAATTTTGTATATATCAACATTTTTTAAATTAAATTCCTTGCATAACCATTCATATTCATTTTGGAATGATATTGTATGTAATGTTATTAGCTCTTTCACTATATTCTTATCACAGTTTCTAGCCTTTTCTATTTTTTTCTCATTAGGATTTTTAGATACCGTTTCAAATATTTTTTCCATATTTGATACCATGTTATCTATTGTAAATCCATTAAGAATTCTATTTCTACATTTACTTTTATATTTTTGAAGGTTTTTTAGAATTTGATTTATTCCATTAACATAACTATCAATTTCTTTCTCAGAATAATTATAATCATTAATTTGAGTTTCGTCCTGTGAGCATGGAACAATGACTCCAACATCACTATTTATAAGCTCTTTCTGTCCTCCAACATCTGAAGAAATTACAGGTACTCCCATAGATAATGATTCATATGATGTTAGTGCTATACCTTCTTTGATTGAACAGTTTAAAGTTAAATCACTTATTGCATATATATCTTCTGTATCAGAAATATTTCCTAAAAAACAAATTACATCATTTATATTTAAAGACTTTGCTTTGCTCTTTATTTCTTGAAGCATTGGTCCGTCTCCTGCAATTACAAAAAGGAAATCATCTCTTTTTTCTTTTAATCTTTTTACTATTTCTAACATTAAATATGGTCTTTTTTGGGCTGAAATTCTACAAATAAAACCAATAATATATTTTTTTTCATTTTTTATATTGTATTTCTTTAAAATATTATCTTTTTGATATAGATTAGGATCAAATTTTTTTTCATCGACTCCTATATAGCATGTTCCAACATCTTCTTTTTTTCTTCCAAAATGTTCTAATAAAAGTTTTGCACTATTATTATTACATAAATATGTTTTATCAATAAAACCAGACGCCATTGATGAGTCTCTAGAATATCCCCCATTTCTCCAATACCATTCTTCCATATGTACATAGTCAATTATTGGTATTTCAGGGTGATTAGTCTTTAAATATGGTATAATTGCATATCCAAATGTACTGTTTGTATTAAATATTAAATCTATACTATGCTTTTTTATAATATAATTAATAAAACTAGGCCAATATCTTTTATCTAGAAATGTTGTTAAATCATATATTGTAGCATACTCTTCAAATTTTTGTCTCCAAATATTTTCTGAAGGTAAAGTTGTTACAATAATAAACTCAAATTTATCTTTATTTGCTTTGCTTACAACATCTAAATTAAATTTATCAGCTCCTCCAACAACCATCCAAGGTATAATCATTAATATCTTTATTTTTTTGTTATTCTTTTCCTTTGGAATTATAATGTTCGGAACATTATCTACTATTTCTTCCCAATCATAATCTGCTTTAGGATATTGTATAGCCTCAACTTCTTTTTTTATTTTTTTGCCTGTCTCATTAATATATTTCATAGCATTTTTCATATTATTTTTAGCTCTACCAAGCTCGCTCTCATTTTTTGGTTTTCGTCTATACCAAAATCCTAAAAAACTCATTCTTACAGGGAATTTTTCTTTAGCCAATAATTTTAACCAAAAATTCCAATCCTCAAATACAGATTTTTCTCTTAATTCGTATCCACCTACTTCAAAAAAATCTTTTTTTCTTATTAAAGCCATCGCTGTTAATAAATTTTCCTTTTTTTCTACTTCAGAATTGAACATTTTTCTCCATAGAAATTCTTCTCCTTGAAAATTAACAACATCACAATATGCCCAACTTGCCTGTGTGTTGGTTTCTAAAGTCCAATATGCACACTCTAAAAAAGTAGGAGTTATTACATCATCATCATCCAGAAAAACAAAATATTTAGATGTTTCTGATGCTTTACTTGCTCCATAATCCCTTGTTGCTGCTAAGCCTTCATTTTCTTTATGAAAAACTTTAATTCTATCATCCATTTTTTCTATTTCTTGTAATTTTTTTATACTTTCTTCATCTTTTGAGCCATCATCAACAATTATCCACTCAAAAAAAGGAAATGTTTGATTCAAAACTGAATTAGCTGTTATTTCTATGAATTTTTTTGAGTTAAAATATGGAGTTATAATAGAAATAACAATTTTTTCACAATCTTCGTATTCTTTTTTGGAATTAAGTTTTCTTCCGGGATTTAATGTATAATCATATATCATTTTTTTACCTCTTTCTATGTCGTTTCTTTTATATATTTTTCTACAACTTCCTTTGTACTTCCATCTAATTTAATTTTTCCATCATATAGCCAAATAGCTCTATCGCATAATTCAGTTACCGCACGCATATTATGTGTAACAAAGACCATTGTTTTTCCTTGTGCTTTTAATTCTCTCATTTTTTCAAAACACTTATTTTGAAAATGTTCATCTCCAACAGATAAAATTTCGTCTATTAACAGAATATCTGCATCTACATTTATTGCTACAGAAAAAGCCAATCTCATATACATTCCAGATGAATATGTTCGCACAGGATTATCAATAAAAGATCTTAATTCTGAAAATTCTATAATATCCTCTAATCTTTCATCTATTTGCTTTTTTGTTAAACCAAAAATGGAAGCATTAAAATAAATATTTTCTCTTCCCGAAAAATCAGGATGAAAACCGGCTCCTAATTCTAGTAAAGAGGTTAGTTTTCCATTTGTAATTATTCTTCCTTTATTTGGATAGATTATCTTTGTCATAAGCTTTAGTAGTGTTGATTTTCCACTTCCATTCGTTCCAATTAGTGCAACAACTTCGCCCTCTTTAATTCTCAGATTAATGTTTTTTAATACTTCTCTTTTTTCTTTCTTATTTCTTGAAAATAAAAATAACAGTTTCTCTTTTATTGTATTTGCTCTATCTAAATATACTTTAAATGTTTTATTCACATTTTCAACTATTATTTTATCATTTTTTAAATCTTCTTTCATCAAAAGCTTACATCTCCTAATTTACTTATTTGTTAGAATTATTTTTTAATAATTTCCTATAAACACTATATATTTTTTTTCTTATTTTAACAACTATTTTTTCATTTTGACTTTTTTCGTTTTCATATAGCTGTTTGTACTCATTTACTTTGCTATTTAAAATATCAATAGTATCTTTATTTTTTTGTAATAAATCTTCCTGCTGTTTTTTTATTTCGTTAAACTTAATATTTATTTGTTGTTCTTTTTTGTTCATTTTTTCTACTAAATATTCTTCTAGTTTTAAATATTCTTTTATATCCAATTGATATTCTGGAGCTTCTCCTTCATATATATAAATATTTTTATCTAAATTTAAGTTCTTATATGCAAATTCAAAATTTTGTTGTACAATCTGATTTATTTTCTTTGGGTTTAGTTGTTCTAATTCTTCTATAATAAAATCAATTGTTCTATTTGGCATTTTCCTTCCAGAAAAATTTTCTTTAGCAAATATTTCAATATTTTCAGGAACAACCATTTCTTTAATATCATTATAGCCACTAACAATTGAAAGCCTTTTTAAAACAATCGCCTCAAGAATGCACCTGTCTAATCCTATAACTATATCATTTGCCAGAATTATATTATATATATCTGTCCTTTTTCCTAAAAATGTTACTTTTCCAATTATGTTTTCACATTTTTTTATAATATCTTCTTTAATACTTCCATCTCCAACAATTGTCAAACTTGCTTCTGGATGTTTAGTCGAATATCTTTCAAATATATTAATTGCGTTTATTAAAGAACTCCTCTTTTCTTCATCTAATCGACTTATAATTAAAAATTTTTCTACTTTGTCTAGTACATTATTATTGTTAATAATATCCTCACTAAATTTTATACTATTATTTATTATTAAGTATTTGTAATCTGGTATTTCATATCTTTTTTGATTTTCCTTTTTTGCTTCTTCTGTAATACAAATAATTTTTGAAGCATTTTTAAAAAAAAGCGTAAACATTCCTTTATAGTCAAAGTATTGTTCTTCAAACCAATTATATATTCCCTCAATTCCCGTATGTACAAATGATACATATGGTACGTTTTTATTTATACATGCAGGAAATACTGAAGGTATACAGTCAAATTGATGAATATGTACTTGGTCAATTTTATAATCTTCAAGTATATTCTCTATTACCTTAGCTTTAGCTAAATTAAATCCGATTGCAAAGATCAAAATTAAAATCTATAACTTGTGCTCCTTTTTCTTTAACAATATTAGAATAAATGCCGTCTTGAGCCATAACAAAAATACTGTTTCCAAGTTCTATCATTTTTTCTACTTGATTAATGACAACTGTTTGAACTCCACCAATATCAAGTTTACCTAAACATATCAAAATATTTTTACTCATTTTATATTCCTCATATAATAAACTACTGATTTTTTTCTATATAATTCCATGAATCTTTGCACATATCTTCTAGATTTTTTTCTGCAACCCATCCAAGTTCATCCTTTGCTTT
>OCVV011204655.1_pt1 | contig 14331 bp, 13 predicted proteins | sample 1539721 | NCBI WGS metagenome assembly OCVV01 (sample SAMN02144230, study PRJEB22623) | gut metagenome | biome: sheep rumen | host: Ovis aries | place: New Zealand
AAAATTCAAAGTGCCGGCCGCAAGCCAAAACCTTTACGATGTTATTTTTCATGATGACGACTGGCCTTTTTTCATGAAGTGGGAAGTTTTTGTTAAGAAGATTAAAGGAGAGTTAGTATGTTAATTCAGAAGATTGGAAGCCATGATATGAATATCGCTTATGTTTCATGTATGCCGGAGGATCGGGACATGATACTGCTCATGGACAAGTCGGATCTGCTCTTTGATCCGGAAACGCATGCTCCGTTTTCTTACGGGGATATCAGGGAAGAATCCTTTATGAAGGGTGAAAACGTGGTATATGTGTTTTCGCTGGATAACAGGAGAGTTTTCACTGCGGTAAATGTGCCTTCGGATTTTTCTGAAAAATGTGAACACGTGTTTGTCCGCGATCTGGGAAAGAATCATCCGGAATTGCAGCTGGCGGGCGCTACCGTAATGCATCTGAAGACATGGTATAAAACACATCAGTATTGCGGATGCTGCGGAGGAAAGAATCATCATGACATGGCAGAAAGGGCGATGAGATGCGAAAAGTGCGATCGTCTGACATTCCCGGTAATCTGCCCGGCAATCATTGTTGCCGTTATAGATAAGGAAAATGACAGGATCCTCCTTACCCGGTCTGCCCGCAATAAAAACTCTATCTTTTCTCTGATCGCCGGATTTACGGAGATCGGCGAGACGCTGGAGCAGACGGCCGCGAGAGAAGCCATGGAGGAGACGGGCGTGAAGGTAAAGAATATACGTCCGTATATCAATCAGCCATGGGGATTTTCATCATCACTTATGTGCGGATTTTTTGCGGAGCTGGACGGAAGTCCGGAGCTGCATATCCAGCAAGAGGAGATATCGGAGGCCAGATGGTTTGACAGAGATCAGATGCCGGTCAATGACAGTCCGATAGATATAACGCATCACATGATGGAGATGTGGAGACAGAGAAAGGTGGATTTCTGAAATGGAACTGATACTGGAAAAGGGAAGCCCCGAATCATTCGGGGACAGACCGGAAAAAGAACAGCGATGCTACAGACTGCTGGATGAACTGGGTCTCGAATACTGGAGATGTGATCATCCGGAAGCAAACGCAAACACAATGGAGGACTGTCTTGAAATCGATTCCATACTGAACGCGGCAGTCTGCAAGAATCTTTTTCTGTGCAACCGGCAGAAAACACAGTTTTATATGCTCATGATGCCGGGGGACAAGCCCTTTAAGACAAAAGAGATAACCTCGCAGCTGGGATGTGCCAGACTGAGCTTTGCCGGACCGGAGTATATGGAGGAGTTTCTTGATATTACGCCCGGCTCCGTGAGTATACTGGGACTAATGAATGATCATGATAATCGTGTGCAGCTGGTAGTTGACGAGGATATTCTGCACAGTGATTTTGTGGGATGTCATCCCTGCATCAATACATCAAGTCTGAAACTATATACAAGAGATATATTCGGTCCTCTTCTGAAGGCGATGCATCATGATATGACCGTAGTGCATCTGAAAGGGGAATGACAGAACAGCTTCTTCCAAAGGATAAAACTGGGGAAGAAGCTGTTTTTAAAGTTTTTTATTGGTTAATATGCCGAAAAGAGAGAAGAATATATCAGAAAATAAAAATATGTGATAAAATAATAAATCGCAGGTAGTACTTTTTGAACAAATTTGCACAACGCAAAGCAGGGTAGGGATATGTATATTCTATTTTTTGTATTATGGTTCATATATAACGGGAGAGTTACTTGGGAATTGCTGTTTTTCGGCGCTGTGATCGTATTTCTGATCAATCTGTTTGCCACAAAGGTCATCGGCTATTCCATACAGCATGAAATAAGGATATGGAGGAATCTGCCCCTTATCATTCTCTACATACTTAATCTTGTGGCAGAAATCATAAAAGCTTCCCTTGCTGTGATGTCTGTGATCTTTACGCCGGGCGCAGGACCGGATCCGGTGATCATTGAATTCTATTCGGGATTCAGTTCCAATTTCTGTAATGTAGTTCTCGCAAATTCAATCACACTTACGCCGGGAACCTACACGGTTATTCAGGATAAAGACCATTTCGTGGTACATTGTCTCCGCAGAGAATATGCGGAGGGAATTACAGAATCGTCATTTGTACAGCTGCTTAGGAGGATCAAATGAGTGTTGAAAATGCATATCAGATACTATATTCCGCCGCGCTGATCGTGATCGCGGTGCTGATCGGCGCCGTAATGGTGCGTTCGATCATCGGTCCGAGAGTCACGGATCGTATCCTTTCCGTAAATATGATCGGTACACTGGTAATTTCCTGTATAGTGATATTATCAATGTTTCTGGATGAGAATTACCTTGTGGATGTGGCGCTGATCTACTCTATGATCAGCTTTGTGTCGGTGCTGATGCTCGCGTCCATATATCTTCCTTCGAAATCCCGGAGAGCTGCCTTCAATCCAATGGCTTTTGAAGAAGCCCGGAAGGAAAAAGCTGAGAAGAAAGCGGAGAAAGGAGATCAGTAAAATGGTAGAATGGATCAGATTCTGGATCACAGCCATCTTTATTGCTGCGGGTATTATATGCTTTGCGGCAGAAGTGATCGGTATTTTTAAATTTGATTTTGTCATGAACAGGATGCACGCCGGCGGTATCGGCGATACACTGGGTCTTTTCTGCATAGCAGCGGGACTTGCGGTTCACGCGGGACCGGGGTTCGATCTGCTGAAGCTTTTTCTGGTAGTATGCTTCATGTGGATGACTTCACCGACTTCTTCACATATGCTCAGTCTTGTAGAATACGGCACGAATAAAAAGCTCTATTATTTCATGGAAAGGGAAAAGGAGGTTATTAACGCTCCCGAAGGGAACGGAACTTCCGGAGAGAAAGACGGTCCCGGGAAAAATGATCAGGAAGAGCATAAAGAAGTGTCAGAGGCTGCAGAACCTCTGCGGTAATGCAGCAGCAATAAATGTGAGAAACAAAAAGGAATAGAAGTTATGGAGCTTACGGAAATTTTCAGAATCATTTTATTGATATTGCTGATCGTATGCGCGGTCTGTGTAAATCTTACAGGTAATCTTCTGGCCGCGGTGATCATTTTCATGTCCTACAGTTCGATCATGTGTCTCGTATGGCTGCTGATGGAATCACCGGATCTGGCAATAACAGAGGCGGCTGTCGGAGCAGGTATCAGCGGAGTCCTTTTTCTGCTGACGCTGCGGCGTATACGCGTTATTGACGCTTCGGAAGACGCCGCCGGGTATGACGGGAATTCTGATGAAAACACGAAGAATAATGTTTCCGCGGGCAATGGGCCGGCGGAGAACAGCAGTTTAATGAAAGAGGATCCCGCAGGGGTGCCGCAGGCAGAGAAAGAAGGTGAAGTACATGAGTGACCGTTTTGGAAAATGGTTTCGGGGCGAGATCGATTACATGGAAAACTTTCTGGATGCGGCCGAATGTCATGATGAGCCCAGACAGCAGATCCGCCGGAAAACAAAGGACACGGTTGCAAAGATCCGGAGCCGGGCTGAAGCGCAGGCACTGATCAACAAAGAAAGACAGGGATTCTATAAGGGATATACTGTCGTAGCGATCATATGCTGTGTGCTTCTGATAGGCGTTCTACTCTATATCGTTGCGAACCTTCCCCGGTACGGAGCCGAAAATCCGCTCACTGTAGAAGTCGTGAAGCGTTATGTGGAAGAGGGACTGGAGGAGACGGGCGCGATAAACATAATTGCCGGTCTGATACTTGATTATCGTGCCTTTGATACTCTCGGAGAATCTCATGTGCTTTTTACTGCGCTGATATGTGTGACTATTCTGATGCGCGTAGATCAGAAAAACATGAATTCCATCTATGAGGACTTCTATACGATAAAAACAGAAAGATATTTCAAAACATATAAAGATGCCATTCTCAGGAGTGTGACAAAAGTCCTTCTTCCATCTACTCTCCTTTACGGAATATATATTCTGCTGAACGGACAGAACTCGCCGGGCGGCGGATTTTCCGGAGGAACGATCCTTGGATCGGCGATGATCATCTATGCTATGGCTTATGGATTTAATGAGGTTGACAGAGTACTGACATTCAGAAGGATATCTGTCATGACGTTTATATCGCTTGCTTTTTACAGCTTTGCGAAAGGATATGTTTTTATTACCGGAGCTAACGGACTGGAGAATCATATCCCCAAGGGAGTTCCCGGAGCGATCCTGAGCGGCGGTCTGATCCTTCCGCTGGATATCGCGGTCGGTCTTGTCGTTGCATGTACTATGTTTGGTTTTTACAGTTTATTCAGGAGAGGAAGTATCGGCGGTGATTGAGACATTAATGATTAACTATGAGGAAGCTGTGGCGATTGTTTTATTTGGCATCGGTTTTACAATGCTGCTGTTTCACAGGAATCTGGTAAAGAAGCTGATCGGAATGAATATTATGGATACGGGAACGTTTCTTTTCCTTGCGTCCATGGGATATATTTCCGGAAGAAAGGCACCTATTATTGCTGATGGAGTGCAGAGTACATCCGCATATATTAATCCGGTGCCGGCGGGTCTTGTGCTGACAGGAATCGTTGTATCCGTATCGGTTACGGCGATCACTCTTTCATTAACAGTTCGTTTGTATAACCGATATCACACGTTGAACCTGGATGATATTTATATTTTTTCCAGACATGAGTCGGAGGATAGATAGTTTTGGAGATCATCAGAAATTTTCCGCTTTTCACTATAGTATTGAGCCTGTTTTCAGGCGTGCTTTGCTTTATGCTGAAGAGAAAAGCGGCGAGAGTTTATACAATAGTATTCGAAATATTCCTGATCGCGCTGGTATCCTGCATTTTGTTTTACGTGATCGTCACAGGAGAGCAGTTTACGTATTCCATGGGAGAATTCCCGGCACCCTGGGGCAACGAGATCCGGGCGGGTATCCTGGAGGCTCTGATGGCACTTTTCTTTATGGCTGTCATGCTTTGCTCGGTCCTGGCAGGCGCGCGTTTCATCGATGTGGATATGGATGAAAGCAAGGTTAATCTGTATTATTCGCTGATCAATCTCATGACGGCGGCCCTTATGGCGCTGATCTGGACAAATGATATTTTTACCGGATATGTATTCCTGGAGATCCTTACGCTGACAAGCTGCGGCATCATGATCGTCAGGGAGATCGGAAGAACTACGCTTGCGGCTGTAAGATATATGATACTGAACCTTCTCGGTTCAGGACTGTTTCTGCTGGGAGTGGTCCTTCTGTATGATATTACAGGAAATCTTCTGATGGTTCCCATGCATGAGATCATAGCTCAATACAGTTCTGACCCGGCTTATATGAGAATACTGATCCTGTCAATGGGAATCCTTTCCATAGGACTGGCTATAAAGAGCGGTCTTTTTCCGTTCCATTACTGGATGCCGGATACCTACGGATGGTCGACTCCTACGTCGGCTTCCGTACTGTCGTCTCTGGTATCAAAGGCGTACATTTTCCTGCTGTTTAAGATATACTACCGTGTTATCGGCGTGGAAGTATTTGAACAGATGCCGATAAGAAACATTCTGCTGGTGCTGGGCGTAGCGGGAATGATAATGGGTTCCATATCCGCCATCAGGGAGAATAACCTTAACCGTATGGTTGCGTTTTCTTCAGCAGCGCAGATAGGATACATATACATGGGAATAGGAATCGGAGGAGCAGCCGGCTATACGGCAGCCATTTTCCATATTTTCGCGCATTCGGTGACAAAATCACTGCTGTTTCTGACGACTCCGCGCCTTGCAGAGGCGTCTGGCGGAAGTCTGAAATTTAAGAATCTTCAGGGATGCGCGCTTCGTGATCCGCTGTGCGGAGTGGTTTTCGTCATAGGAGCGCTTTCCATGATCGGCATTCCGATATTTGCAGGATTTTCATCAAAGCTTCTGTTCGCTATCGCAGCGGTAGACTCCGGAGATACCATCAAGATGTATACGATGATACTGGCACTGTCTGTAAGCTCCGTACTGAATGTAATGTATTTCCTGCGAACGGTTGTCCGTATTTACAGTGTTCCCAGAGAGGATGCCATTCATGAGGTGAAGGACCGCATCATGATAAGACATCATATGGGCTATAATATTTCAATGGTTATTCTGATAGCAGCAAATCTGCTTTTGGGTCTTATTTCCGGAGTGGTAGTAAATCTGATCACCAGCGGTCTTTCAATGTTTGGTTAAGGAGAAAAAATATGTTATTTGTGATAGCGATTCTTTATCCGATTATTTCAGGCCTGTGTGTATCAATGATCGGGAAGGACGGAGAGCAGATCCGCAATAAGCTGTATGCGTTTGTGATGATAAGTACAGACGTTCTGGTTATCCTTGCCATGTTTTTCGGAACTTCGATAAGGCTGTTTCAGTTTTCTGATTATGTGACGGTGGATTTCAGAATGGACAGCTTCGGCAGGTATGTCCTGATCGCAGTGCTTCTTTTATATACTGTCGTAACGTTCTATTCGTTTGAGTATATGAATCATGATAAAAGGCCGCGTATTTTCTACGGATGCATGTTTGTTTCCCTTGGCGCGTTGATCGGGCTGTGCCTTTCGGGAAATCTCATAACAATGTATCTGTGTTTTGAGTTTGTCACTCTGAGTTCCTTCCCGCTGGTCCTTCATGTCAGGACAAAAGAGGCGGTAACCGCGGGAATGAAATACATGTATTATTCCATCGCCGGTGCCTTGATGGGCCTGCTATCTGTATTTTTTGTATATTACTATGGACAGGGAACGTCGGGTTTTGTACTCGGAGGATATATACTGAAAGCAAATATCACGGAGCATTACGGGCTGTTTCTGGCAATGGTATTTGTCGGAATCATAGGTTTCGGAACCAAGGCGGGACTTCTTCCGATGAGCGGATGGCTGCCGACGGCTCATCCGATCGCCCCTGCGCCTGGTTCAGCGCTGATGTCAGGAATTATCGCGAAAGCCGGCCTTGTGGCCGTCATACGGCTGGTTTATTACTCCGTAGGTCCCCGCATTATCAGAGATACCTGGGTACAATACGCGTGGATGATCCTTGCGATGCTTACGATCCTTATGGGATCGTCACTGGCATTTCAGGAGAAAATCACAAAAAAACGGCTGGCCTATTCTACGATCAGTCAGATCTCCTATATTATGCTGGGACTTTCCATACTCAGTAATGATGTTCTTGAAGGCGGCGTGATCCAGCTGATGAGCCATTCAGCCGCGAAAGGATGTCTGTTCCTTGCGGCCGGCGTTTTTATTCATCAGACAGGAAAGACAAAAGTTCCGGAACTGAAAGGCGTGGGAAAACAGATGCCGGTCACGCTGGCCTGTTTTGCGGCGGCGTCCTTAAGCCTGATAGGCATACCGCCTTTCGGAGGTTTTACGGGTAAATGGATCATTGCTGAAGCTGCGATGACGAAAGCACCGGGATTTTTTGCATATGCTGCTCCCGCCGTACTTATGATCTCAGCGTTCCTGACGGCAGGATATCTTATGCCGGTCGTCGTGGATGGTTTTTTCCCGGGAAAAGATATTGATCCGGATAAGCTTCCGGACCGGGAACCGGGCCGGTTTATGACCATACCCATGATCATTCTTTGCTGTATGGCACTTTTTATGGGATTATTCGGAGCACAGTTCGTAAACATTATCTAAGTTACAGGAGGTTAGGGTCTTGAATCCTCTTTTTACACTGATACCCGTATTTCTGCCGATCGTCGGCGGGATCATGATGTTATGGTTAAAAATAAAAGATCGGTTTACCAGAAATCTGGTATCGGAGTTGATAGTCTGTCTGACTTCTGTCTGTGTATGGATAGCTCTTTTCTGCGTTGATGATACCATGGTCAGCATATATGATTTTATGCGTGGTTTTTCCATATCTTTTATCGTGGATGGACTTGGAAGCGTTTTTGCCTTTATGGTTTCCGTTATGTGGCCGCTGGTAATGCTTTATGCTTTTGATTATATGAAGCATGAAGAACGACAGAACACATTCTTTGCTTTTTACGTAATGACGTACGGAATAACTCTCGGCGTTGCGTTTGCCGCGAACATGACGACGTTGTACGTGTTCTTTGAAATGCTTACGCTGGTGACGATCCCGCTGGTAATGCACTATCAGGACGGAGACAGTATCTACGCCGTCAGAAAATATGCTATTTACACGATAGGAGGAGCGTCGCTTGCATTCTTTACTGTTGTAGTTACGAATCTGTACGGCGGAGATGGTTTTTTCCATTTCAGCGGAAACATTTACGGCGGATTCAGTCCTGCTATCCTGCAGGTGGCTTTTATATTCGGATTCTTTGGATTTGGCGTGAAAGCGGCGGTATTTCCCCTTCATGGATGGCTGCCTACGGCATCGGTGGCTCCCACGCCTGTCACGGCTCTTCTCCATGCGGTGGCTGTGGTCAATTCAGGCGTTTTTGCGGTGATAAGGCTCACGTGGTATATGTACGGAGCATCAATCCTGGAGGGCACCTGGGTACAGTATTTCTGTATGATGTTCGCAGTTTTCACACTTATCTACGCGGCCGTAATGGCTGTTAAGGAAAGGCATTTTAAAAGGAGAATGGCATATTCTACGGTCAGCAATCTTTCCTATATGCTTTTCGGCGTCATGCTCCTCACCCCGACGGGACTGGAGGCGGGCATAGCCCACATGGTATTTCACGGTATCGTGAAGATAGTTCTTTTCATGTGCGCGGGCGCGTTTATGCACGCTACCGGAAATCAGTATATATATGAGATCAACGGCGTCGGAAAGAAAATGCCGGTCACCTTTGTATGCTACACGCTCGGCGCATTGTCTCTTACAGGAGTTCCGATGTTCTGCGGATTTATCTCGAAATGGAAACTCCTGAACGCGGGATTAAAGGAAGGATCAGTATTTGGACTTACCGGTATCATATGCCTTATCATATCCGCGTTTCTCTGTGCCATCTATACGCTGACTGTCAGCCTGAGAGCTTTCTTTTCACAGCCCGATAAAGACCTGTATCCCGAAGAGAGCAGCGCGGTCAGAGAAGCAGACATCATGATGCTGATCCCGATAGTTGTATTTACTGCAGCGAACGTGGCGATCGGAATCTATTCAACGCCTGTCATGGATTACATTGAGCGAATTGTTAGAGGATGGATTTAAAGGAGTAAAGATATGTTGATCGCACTGATCGTTTTTCTTCCGATGATTATGGGCCCTGCGCTCTATTGCATAGGCAGAAGGAATGATAATCTAAGGGATATTATTGCAATCGTATTCACATTTCTCGAATTAGGCATGACGCTGCTCCTGTTACGATTCATGCCGTCTCTTAACATTAATGGTATACTCGTTCAGGGAATAACCTTTAAAACTGATGGCTTCCGTGCGGTATACAGTATAGTTACGGCGATCATGTGGGCGGGAACGACAATGTTCGCGAAAGAATATTTCCTGCACGAAAAAAAAGGTCTTGACCGTTACTGGATGTTTATACTTGTCACGCTCGGAGCGACGGAAGGAGTCATGCTTTCCGGAGATCTGATGACAGCTTTTATCTTTTTTGAGATATTATCGTTCACATCTTTTACATGGGTGATCCACGAAGAGACGAAAGCGGCAATAAGGGCAGGATATACTTATCTGTTCATTGCAGTGTTCGGAGGTCTTGTGTTATTCATGGGTCTTCTTATGCTGAAACACAGCGCCGGTACGCTGGCCTTTGACCAGCTGAGAGATGCTGTACAGGTATCCGGGCGGAAAAAAGAAATTTTTGCGGCGGCTGTATGTATTTTGCTTGGCTTTGGCGCGAAAGCCGGTATGTTCCCGCTGCATGTATGGCTTCCGAAGGCTCATCCCGTAGCGCCCTCTCCGGCGTCGGCACTGCTTTCCGGTATACTGACAAAAGTCGGAGTCTACGGTATACTGACGATGACTCTTCAGGTGATGACAGGGAACGAGATCTTCGGTATGCTTGTCCTGATTCTTGGTCTGATCACGATGGCATCGGGCGCAGTCCTTGCGCTGTTCTCAGTGAATCTGAAAAGAACCCTTGCCTGTTCATCCATGTCACAGATCGGTTTTATCCTGACAGGAATAGCCATGAGCGTTCTGCTTGCGGCAGCAGGTGAAGAGGAAGGCGTTGTGCTTGCACTTTCAGGATCAATGCTGCATATGGTCAATCATTCAATGATCAAACTGACGCTTTTTATGGCGGCAGGCGTCGTTGTAATGAATATCCATCTGCTCAGACTTGATGATATACGCGGATGGGGAAGAAACAAGACTGTTCTGAAGATTGCGTTTGCCCTGGGAGCTCTTGGTATCAGCGGAGTTCCTATGTTTAATGGTTATATCAGTAAGACGATGCTGCACGAGGGGATCGTTGAAGGGGCGCATACGATAGAAGGACTTGGCACGGTACTGCATGCGGCGGAATGGATCTTCCTTGTATCCGGCGGAATAACCTTCGCATATATGCTTAAGCTTTTTATATGTATATTTGTGGAAAAAAATACCGAGGAATGGGTTCAGATGAAATATGACAAGAACTCCGGATGTATGAATGGCCTCAGCACGGCCGCGATCGCGGGAGCTTCCCTTTTTATGATCATCAATGGACAGCCCTTCGTGATGACACGGCTTGCCGCTTTTATGACCGGATCTGAAGAAATACTTCATTTTCATGCGTTTACCGCGGAGAACCTTAAAGGAGGAGCGATATCCCTTGGAATCGGTCTTCTGGTGTATCTGATCTTTGTGAGAAAGGTTCTTGTAAGGAACGGTTCATACGTTGATCTGTGGCCTGAAAAGCTTGATATGGAGGATCTGATATATCGTCCGGCACTGAAGATCATTGCGCTCATCCTCGCGTTCTTCGGCAGGATCCTGGTGGATATGGTAGATATGACCGCTGCTCTGGCGAGAGGAACGTTCATGAAAGAAATCAGAGTTCACGAAGGAAAGGATCATATCAACAGAGTTTCAGCTTTTGCCGAGGAATCGATCGAAGCCGCGAAACCGCTGCTTCGCAATTTTACCTTTGCAATGATGATGACCTGTATAGGAATACTTATTATACTTATTGTACTGATCTTTTATGTGGTATGACCATGGAGCTGTGATCTCCGGGGGCAGATAAAAATGATCATTTCGGAAATATCAGGAAAGAAGGAATGGTATGTACAAAATTAAAGACTTTCAGGCAGGAGAAAAAATATATGTGCTTCCTCCGGACAGAGATCTGACGTCCGACAGGGACAGTATCGTTTTAGCGAAATATACGGTTGGAACACTGACTGAGGATCGGATGACCGCGTTTTCGGCGGAGAACCCTGAAGTGATAGTTGAATTTATTGAATCTGCCACATACGGTGTCATCGAGGACAATCATCAGATCAGGAAGAGCCTCGCCTTTAAGACAGAGAAGGAAGGCAGAGACTATTATGAGAAAGACTGTATCGAAAAATGGTTTCGTCTGGTATTTGCAAAGATGCCGCAGTCGGATTTTCCTTATGAAAAAATAAAGAAGGCGAAAAATATTCTGAAATCATGAATATTTCCTTGAAATATTCAGAAGCGGAGCAGCTGATGCTTATCCATGTTACATAATTCCGGAATCGTTCCGGGAATAATTGTTAAAGTGCATAAAAAGCATCAGCTATAATTATGTGTTTTTTATCATAAGCAGATAAAAACAGGTGGAATTTTTATAATTTACATACTATAATAGCTAAGGAATTTAAACAGAGGATATAAACATTCTGCATATACGTGAATAATTATACATACTTCTGTTTATAATCATTTATAATCAAATAAGACCTGAATAACGTGCTTAAGCGTGTTGGTAATGAGAGTGTCTAAATCGAAGGAGGAAAACTAATGCCAAAAAGAACAGATATTCACAAAGTTCTGATCATTGGATCCGGTCCGATCATAATCGGACAGGCCTGTGAGTTTGATTATTCCGGAACACAGGCCTGTAAAGCGCTTCGCAGCCTAGGCTATGAGATCGTGCTGGTAAATTCCAATCCGGCCACGATCATGACAGATCCTGAAATGGCAGATGTTACATATATTGAACCGCTGAATGTAGATCGTCTTGAGCAGATCATAGCGAAGGAAAGACCTGATGCGCTGCTTCCTAACCTCGGAGGCCAGTCAGGACTGAATCTGAGCGCAGAGCTGAACAAGGCCGGTATTCTTGATAAGTATAACGTTAAGATCATCGGAGTACAGGTAGATGCGATCGAACGGGGAGAGGATCGTATCGAGTTTAAGGAAACGATGAATTCCCTCGGAATAGAAATGGCCCGCAGTGAAGTGGCTTACAGTGTTGAAGAAGCACTGGAAATTGCGGACAGACTCCATTACCCGGTCGTTCTTCGTCCCGCTTATACAATGGGCGGAGCCGGCGGCGGACTTGTTTACAATAAGGAAGAACTCAGGACCGTATGTTCAAGGGGACTTCAGGCGTCTCTCGTAGGACAGGTCCTGGTGGAAGAATCAGTCATGGGCTGGGAAGAGCTTGAGCTTGAAGTAGTCCGTGACAAAGACGGAAATATGATCACCGTATGTTTTATCGAAAACGTTGATCCAATGGGCGTTCATACGGGAGATTCCTTCTGTACAGCGCCTATGCTGACGATCTCCGCGGAGGTTATGAACCGTCTGCAGGAACAGGCTTATAAGATCGTTGACAAGATCCAGGTGATCGGCGGAACGAACGTTCAGTTTGCGCATGATCCGGTCTCAGACAGGATCATTGTCATTGAGATCAATCCCCGTACGTCCAGATCATCCGCTCTGGCGTCAAAGGCTACAGGTTTCCCCATCGCGCTTGTATCATCCATGCTGGCGGCAGGTATGACTCTTTCAGATATCCCCTGCGGCAAATACGGCACATTGGATAAATACGTACCGGACGGAGACTATGTGGTAGTCAAATTTGCCCGCTGGGCGTTCGAGAAATTCAAAGGAGTTGAAGACAAGCTCGGCACGCAGATGCGCGCTGTAGGTGAGGTCATGAGTATAGGAAAGACCTACAAGGAAGCTTTCCAGAAGGCAGTGAGATCGCTGGAGAAGGATCGTTACGGACTCGGTCATGTGAAAGATTTTGACACATGGACAAAAGAAAAACTTCTCAACGGCATTAGTACTGCTTCCTCTGAGCGTCATTTCATGATGTATGAAGCCATCCGCAAGGGAGCTTCGGTGGAAGAGATCTATGAGCGCACGCATATCAAACATTATTTCATCGAGCAGATGAAAGAGCTTGTCGAAGAAGAGGAAGAGATCGTTAAATTCAGGGGATCGCTTCCGTCTGACGAACTTCTTATACAGGCAAAGAAGGACGGCTTTGCCGACAGATATCTCAGCGAGATCCTTGAGATCCCTGAGGAAGTTATCAGAAATAAACGTATCGGGCTGGGCGTTGAAGAGGCATGGCACGGCGTTCATGTAAGCGGTACACAGGACAGCGCTTATTACTATTCTACGTATAACGCTCCGGATGCAGATCCGGTCAGCTATGACAAGCCAAAGATCATGATCCTTGGCGGCGGTCCGAACAGGATCGGTCAGGGTATTGAGTTTGATTACTGCTGTGTACACGCGGCGCTTTCACTGAAAAAGCTTGGTTTCGAGACGATCATTATCAACTGCAATCCGGAAACGGTTTCTACAGATTATGACACTTCCGATAAACTGTATTTTGAGCCGCTTACGCTTGAGGATGTACTCAGCATTTATAAGAAAGAAAAACCGGTCGGCGTCATAGCGCAGTTCGGAGGACAGACTCCGCTGAATCTTGCTTCTGATCTCAAGAAGAACGGCGTAAATATTCTGGGTACTTCTCCGGAGATAATTGATCTGGCGGAGGACCGCGACCAGTTCCGCAAGGTAATGGATAAACTCGGCATTCCTATGCCGGAATCAGGAATGGCGACTACCGTAGAAGAAGCCATAAATATTGCCAATAAGATAGGATACCCTGTCATGGTACGTCCTTCCTACGTTCTTGGCGGACGCGGAATGGAAGTAGTATATGATGATGAGATGATGACGGGATATATGAGGGCTGCCGTAGGCGTTACGCCAGACAGACCGATACTGATCGACAGATTCCTTGTTCATGCAATGGAATGTGAAGCAGATGCTGTCGCTGACGGAACACATGCATTTGTTCCGGCGGTAATGGAGCATATTGAGCTTGCCGGCGTGCATTCAGGAGATTCCGCCTGCATCATTCCTTCAAAACATATTTCAGAAAAGAATCTGGAGACGATCCGTGATTATACCAGAAAGATTGCGGAGGAGATGCATGTAGTCGGTCTGATGAATATGC
>OCVV010988553.1_pt1 | contig 14321 bp, 19 predicted proteins | sample 1539721 | NCBI WGS metagenome assembly OCVV01 (sample SAMN02144230, study PRJEB22623) | gut metagenome | biome: sheep rumen | host: Ovis aries | place: New Zealand
CATTGACTGCGAACATCTGTTCGGATGTATTCCAGTCCGGCACTGGCCATTGTATTTGATGCAATATAGTTTTGTTAAATATTTGCCATGGCTAATCGTATGTAAAGTTAATGTAAAATTATTTGCGGTTTACATAAGAGAATATCAAAAGTTATTAACTATGATATAATGAATGTGAGAGTATAGCCCTTAATATCATATTTATGTAAAGGAGAGATAAAAACATGTTTTCTGTAGTTTTCTATGATGTAAGAACCGGTCAGACAGGTGATATGATGGAGTGTTTAGACCACATGACCAGATCATACTTTAGAACTATTATGACTAATATTCATATGGAGTGCAGCTATGATAAACGGAAATATCAAGCATATGTATTCATTGGTAAATCACTTGGAGATGTCAATTCAATGACAGAGTTTAAATACCCTTATTTGCTTATGGCTGATATTATCGTTAGTGGATTTAAAACAGAAGATGGATATATCAATATCAGAGTTAAAAGAAATACTGATTTTGTATCAACGTTTGTTAGACGTATGTTGAACTATTCCTATCATGCTTTTATGTGAGGTGGAATTTTAATGAAAAACCGATTAAGATTATGTAATCATGTTAAAATTGAATTATCGTACTCAAATAATGCTTTCAGACTGGATATAACTGTTATAGACTATAAACATGGAGAGTTGCCGGACTGGGATTTGATTAGAGAATGCGCAAGGGTTTTAGACAGATACACATTACCCAGTGATGATTTTTCTACAGCCGTATTAACTTATAATGGTATCTATGCCGGCATGGTAGTTATCAGATCAAATAGAACTGTGTTATGGTATGGTAAGAACACAAGTAAAGGAAAGGAAGTGTATAACGTATGAAAAACACATTTGTTAGGGCTTTTTCATTATCTACGGATGCAGAAAAGATTATTGACACCTATGCAGCTAAAAAAGGTATCAAATCAAAATCTAAAGCACTTGATAGCATGTTGAAAGAGTATGATTACATGATTAGATCGTATGAGAAACTTTTAAGAAAACTACATAATCAGTATAAGGAGAGTATAAATAATGACAATAACTGAAGCTGTAATTGAATTAGTTTTGATTTGGGCTATGGGACATATCACCGGTATTTGTACTTTTATGTTTATTGTATGGGCTGCTGAAAAGACAGGTCACAGGAGAGATTTTTATTATAATACTGAAAGTGAAGATGAGTTGGAAAGTGAGGATGATTCAGAATGAGGTTAATTAGTTTTCTGCATAAGTTGGATACAGACGAAAACGGTGATTCACATTTTGTCATTGGCATGAACTGCTACAGAGAGAGCGAATATTTTACGGAATGGTATGAGAATAAATCTGCATTACTGTCTCAGCCTAACACATTGTTAAAGCGTGATATTGTATCATTCTGGTTTAATCCTAAAGTAAATACTATCTGTATTGAATTAAGGTGATAATATGAAAGAAAAACTATATTCTATGTATAAAGATATATGCTCGCAGATGGATATTTTGTTAGATTCACTTGATAATAATAAAGGTTCTATAAAATTGAATGCTAAAAGAGTTGTAATAAATTCTATTAGGCTAGATGGATATACAGAATGTTTACAGGATTTAGGTATGTTATCGAATGATAATGTTGAAAAGTTTTCGAATTTTACTAAACAAGTACGGATGGATGTAGGTCAAATATTAAGCTTATATTCTGAACTGAGGTGAGATTATGGATTATACACCGGAAAACCTCATAAATATGGATGAGAAACAATTAAGGAAAGAATATACCAGATACAGAGACATGGCACAAAAGAGGTTAAAGCGATTACGCAATGAGGGTTTTGGAAAATCAGACATAGCTAACACTTTTGCCGGTGGTGATGTTCCTAAATTGTCCTCATTAAAAGATAAAGAATCTATAGCTTTTGCCATGGCTGAGTTAAAAGCCTTTATTGATGCTAAACAGTCCACCGTTAAAGGTATGAGGGAATATATCAAAGAGGAAAGGAAAAAAGCCATAGAGACAGATCCAGAGTTAGGTGTGGTTATCGACACATTAAATAAACACTTCCCTATGGGGCAGAAATTCCAGAAAGATAACATTGATTTATTTTTCCAGTTTATGAATGAGCGTGTTACATATAATGTAGAAAAGTTTGTTTCCAGTGATAGAATAGCACAGCTTTACAAGGTGGCTAAAGGTAAGGGTATTAAGAATCTTAATGCTATGATACGTACCGAAAAGGATTTACTATTCTTTGTAAAGGATCTGGAAAATTTGGAAGCTGTAGAACTACCTAAAGGTACTTATAAATCAGTAAAAGCATTCAAAAAAGCTATACAGGATGATATAAATCATGGGCTTGATAGGTCAATCGCTTATAAACAACAATATAGCTAGAATTATTGAGGGTGATAACTCAGCGGATATTATAACATCAGCTGAGTTACACTCAGATATAAAAGCACTGTGCCAGATTGCGGATATAGTCAAAAGACCCAGGGGAAACAAGGGCACTAAAAAGAATACATACTATAAAGACCTCATTTGTGCTTTTGATATAGAAACAAGTAAAATACTGCATAACGGTGAGTTACATTCTATTATGTATCTATGGCAATTTGCAATAACGGATACAGCCCATAATAGATCGGTATGCTATATTGGTAGGACTTGGAAAACTTTCCAGATCATAACAGATACCATATCTGAGGTATTACCGGAGGGAGTTTATGTAGTTGTATATGTACATAATCTATCCTATGAAATGCAATTTTTAAGTGGTCTATATGAGTTCGATAATGATGATGTATTTTGCACTAATCCGCATAAGATATTAAAAGCTGTATCCGGTAATGTAGAATACCGGTGTTCAATGCTGCATAGTAATATGAGTTTATTAAAATGGACTAATAACCTAGATGTAAAGCATAAAAAGTTAGATGGTGAAAAGTTCAATTATAATATAACACGTTACCCATGGACACCGTTAAAGGATTCAGAATTGCAATATGGTATAAATGATGTTCTGGGTGTGATAGAGTGTATCCAGACAGAGTTAAAAAGAGACGGTGATACACTCTATACAATACCTCTTACCAGTACCGGTTATGTGAGACGCAATGTTAAAAGAGCAATGAAAACTATATCACATCAACTTGTACAATCGCAACTCTATTTAAAAGAGGATGTATTTATCTTATTACAAGAGGCTTTTAGAGGTGGAGACACTCACGCAAACAGATATTTTGTAAACCGGATACTGCACAATGTATCATCCTGCGACAGGTCTAGCAGCTATCCGGATGTAATATTAAATCATCTATTTCCTATGACGCAATTCAGGAAAAATGATTATATAAAAAATATGGATGATATAATAGCTGATATTGCCATTAGGGAAAGAGCGTGTTTAGCTAGAATTGCTATATACGGATACTGTCAAGAGGATCACTATAACGGTTTTCCATATCTCAGTTACAGCAAATGCAGAAGAGTTATAAATCCTGTACTGGATAACGGTAGAATACTCTCAGCCGATTATCTGGAAACTACAGTAACAGATATAGATTTGAGGATTATCATAAAAGAGATGGGTGAGGACGGGTTTATTGTTCCGTTAGAGTACTACAGCGCAAAGTATTATAAATTACCGGAAGAGATAAAAGAAGAGGTGAGACAATATTATAAGGGTAAAACAGAATTAAAAAATATTCCAGATCAAGAGTATTTTTATAATAAAAGTAAAAATTTACTCAATGCTATCTATGGTCTAATGGTGCAGAATCCCTGTAAACAATCTATATTATTTGATGATTGTGAATATAATCTGGATGATACACCGGTATCTGAATTATTGGACAAGTATAATAAGAAATCATTTACCGCTTACCAGTGGGGTGTATGGGTAACGGCGTGGGCTAGATGGGAATTGAGAAAAGGTCTATGGAATGTAGGCAGATTTGCGGTCTACTGTGATACAGATTCAGTTAAATATCTGGGTAATGCTGATTTTACTAAAATGAATGCTGATTATATAAAGAATAGTACGGAAAATAATGCATATGCGGTAGATTCTAAAGGTATTACACATTATATGGGTGTATATGAATTTGAGGGTACCTATGATAGATTTGCTACACTGGGTGCTAAAAAATACGCTTATGAAAAAAATGGTAAGTTGCATATTACCATTGCCGGTGTCAATAAAGAAAAAGGTGCTGTAGAACTTGCTGAAAATGGTGGTCTGGAAAGATTTTTAATGAAACGAAAAACCGCTAGTTATGTAGGCTGTACTGAGTTAGATACAGACGGATTTATATTTAAAAAAGCCGGTGGTAACGAACTTATATACAATGATGATAAAACCTATGGTATGCATTATGTAGGCGATAACTCTATAGAGGTAACTAGGAATGTGGTAATTAAAGAGAGTACATATCAGTTAGGATTATCAGCGGACTATAAACGATTAGTTGAGCAAGTAGAATATATTTGTGAAGAGATGGTTTAATAAAAGTTAATAACAGTTTATAATATGAATTAGGATATTTTATCCTTAATATCTGCATTTAGGCACATGAAAGAGAGGTTAATATTATGGAGATTAAAAGAGCAAGTGCTAATGTTCAGAATGACAAGAGAATGATGTATAAACTTACTAAATCACCGGATGTACACAAACTGAAAGATGCTATTGATACGACACTTTGCGTCAAGGGTTTCTGCTACTACGATGATTCAAAAGAGGGTGAGAATGAGAAAATCATTTTGACTATCATTGATGATACCGGCACTGTTTACGGTACTAACAGTAAGACCGCTATGAGCAATTTTTCCGATATGTTGGAATTTTTCGAAACTGATATTGAGGCATCCGGAATGCCTATTGCCGTTAAATCATCGGTATCAAAGAGCGGTAGAGAATTTATCATGCTTGATTTTGCCGGTTAATCCGGTTTCATGTTTTTCCCTCCAATGGGCTGTGCTAATACACAGCCCTATTTTTAATAATAGGTGTTAGTATGAAAAATGAATTATATTTAGAATCCGGTTATCTTAATGTAGATCATATTATGTCTCTGGATTATCCTTTTACATTTATCATAGGTGCTAGAGGTGTAGGAAAAACCTACGGTGTACTTGAATACATATATGAGAATAAAGAAAAATATATACATTTGAGACGGACACAAGTACAAGCAGATTTATTATCATCAAGTGCTTTCCAGCCGTATAAGCAGCTATGCACTGATAAAGGGTGGAATATTGGTGTGAATAGTGTAGCTAAAAATGTATCCGGCATTGCTGAGATAGAGGATGATGTTTTTAAGGATAATTTTGGTTACATCTGTGCATTGAGTACATTTTCCAATTTACGTGGTTTTGATGCAAGCGATGTTAATATCATATTTTATGATGAGTTTATACCGGAGACTACAGCAAAACCGATTAGATCAGAGTATGAAACATTGCTCAATGTATATGAGACTGTAAATAGAAATAGAGAATTAAAAGGATGTAAACCGGTAAAGCTGATATGCTGCGCAAACTCCAATACTATAGATAATCCCTATTTTATTGGTTTGGGTGTTATCAATAAAATAGCAAGTATGCAAAGTAAAGGCAGAATGATTTACAAGGATGATGATAGAGGTCTGTTAATCATCAATCTATCTAAATCACCTATCAGCCAGAAAAAGAAAAATACAGCCCTGTACCGGTTATCAGATAATACCGATTTTGGACAGATGGCACTTGAAAACCTCTATGCCGGTACTGATATGAGTACTATATCAAGAGAGAGGTTAATAGAGTATAGACCAAAAGTTAATGTAGGTGAAATTACTATCTACCTGCATAAATCAAAACGTACTTATTATGCTACAACTCATAAGAGCGGTAGTCCGGTAGCATTCAGCACAAGTACAGATGATTTGGAAAGATACCGCAATGCATATAGAAAAATATTTATGTGCGCATATTATGAGGATAGATTTTTATTTGAGGATGCTGTATCACAGGTACTTTTTAAAAGATATACATTTTAAAATTGTTAATAAAAAATTATAATAAAATTGTGGGCTGAGGTAGTCTAAATGCAGGATCCGGAAGATTCAGACATGCAAGGGCACTTGCTGAAAACTCAGCCCCATTATTTTATTATAAAGGAGTGGTTATAGTATATGAGTGTGAATGACATTATTACTCTGATTGGTAGCGTGGGCTTCCCTATCGCTATGTGTTTGTACATGACAGTAACCTTTAACAAGACACTGGAAACACTGGATGATAGAATCCTTGCACTGAGTACCAGAATTGATGTACTGATAGATAAGGTACTGGAAAAGAGGGAAGATGGCGAACATAAATGATATTCTGGGTATTGCTGAATCTTACCGCAATACAGTAGAACATTCAGCAAAACATAGAGAGATATTATCTATCTATAACAATCATAAACCGCTTGCAAGAGGTTACAAAGTAACAGAAAATGATGCATGGTGTATGACATTTATATCTGCACTGTTTATTAAAGCTAATGCTGTCGATGCTATCGGTATTACTGAGTGTGGATGTCAAGAGTATGTAAACTATGCTAAAAAGCATGGATTGACTGTTGATACACCTGCAAGAGGTGATTTAGTTTTCTATGATTGGGGTTTAGATGGTCATGTAGATCATGTAGGCATTATCTATTTAGTTGCCGGTAATAACCTCTATGTATATGAGGGCAATAAAAATGATTCAGTATCGACACGTATCATTGCCATGAATGCAAGCACTGTAAAGTGTTTTGTTAGACCTAGATACGATGCAAGAGATACCAGATATGACACTAATAAACTGTCATATGCTGCTAGTTTTAGTAAAGACGTTGCCGGTAAATATAAATGTGTTGCTAGTGATTTTGTAGCACTCCGCTATAATCCTTTTGTAAGCGATGATAATAAAATCGCTGAGATTGCATCCGGTGATACCTGTACCAACTATGGCTATTTTACAAATGATTGGCTTTTAGTAGAATATAAAGGAAAGACCGGATTTGCTAATAAATACCATTTAAGAAAGGTAGGAAAATAAATGAGTTTTACTAATGATGATATTTTGACACTTGCAAGGGCTGGATTTACTGCTACACAGATCAGCGCACTCAATGCAATTCAGACACCGGTACAGGTACAGCCGGTAGTACAGCCGGTGCAGACACCGGTACAGCCCATGCAGCCGGTAGTACAGCCGGTGCAGACACCGGTACAGCCGGTAACAGATCAGTACGGTGATACACTCAATCAGATTCTGAGTGCTATCCAGACTAATGCTATTAACCAGACTACACAGCCAAAAGTTCAGAGTACAGATGATATTTTGGCTGAGATCATTAACCCACCTATTAGAGAGGAGAAATAAAAATATGGCTGTAAATGCACTTACTTTTAATCAGCTTGCTACAGTACTTACCGATATTACAAAACTTGCTACAGGTACAGCGGTACAAACACCGGTAGATTCAGCTAGTTTTGTATCTGTAGCTAATACTGCACTTTTAACCGGTTATGATACTACACTTAATGCTGTATCTCAGACACTTTCAAAAACTATCTTTTCGGTAAGACCATATAACAGACGTTTCGGCGGTCTGGAAGTGGATGCAGTAAGGTGGGGTAACCATATCAGAAAATTACAGGCACTTGATATGCCTTTTGAGGATGATGATAGACAGAAACTTGTTAATGGTCAGAGTATAGACCAGTATATAGTTTCTAAACCACCGGTACTCCAAACTAACTATTATGGTCAGAATATCTGGCAGAAACATTTAACGGTGTTCAGAGATCAGCTTGATGTAGCTTTTAATAGCGTAGATGAGTTCGGCAGATTTATTTCTATGATTATGAGAAATGCTTCAGATCAGATAGAACAAGCAAAAGAGAGTGTAGAGCGTGCTACAGTTGCCAATTTGATCGGTGGTACTTATGCTATCGGTAATACTGAGAGTGTTATTCATCTAGTAACGGCATATAATGGCTATGCAGGTACTGAACTTGATTCAGATACGGTATTACAGCCGGATAATTTCCCTGGCTTTGTCCGGTGGCTTTTCGGTTTTCTGGGTGATACGATTGACAAAATGGCTGAGAGGACATCTATGTATCATCTCAATATTACGGATAAAACAGTAATGAGACATACACCTAAAGAGCGTATGAAAGTGTATTTTAATTCCGGTATCGTTAATCACATGGACACTTCTGCATTTGCGGTTACTTTCCATGATAACTATCTTAAAAAGGTAGATTATACTAAAGTAACATTCTGGGAAGATATTAAAAACCCTCTGAAAGTAAATGCAGATTGTGGTTACATTGATACTACCGGTGCAGCTGCACATAGTGTTGTAAATCTCACTAAAGTATTTGGTGTACTTTTTGATGAGGAAGCAGCTATGATGAATACCATTAACCAGTGGCAAGCTAATTCACCTTTTAACGCTAGAGGTGGCTACACAAATATGTTCTGGCATTTTACGACGCGTTATCTTAATGATAATACAGAGAATTGTGTTGTACTTTTGCTTGATTAAACAGAGGTTGATATATGTCTTTTAATGTTCTTTTTGGCACTGTCTATAAAAGACATAATTCCACATTCAGAGGTGCAAGCGGTAGTCATTGGCTATCGCTTGCTTGTACGCTGAAAGAAGAGTGTTCTATCAATAGTCCTAGTCTATTAGTTGATATTGCCGGTACTCAGTTAGCAGCTAATGGTAATACACTTAATCATTGCTATATTGCATACTTTGACCGCTATTATTTTGTTGATAACTGGACATATGAAAGAGGCAGATGGAGAGCAGATTGTAGTATTGATGTGCTTGCCACATGGAGAGATACAATAGGCAATTCAAGTCAATACATACTCAGATCAGCAAGCGCAAGTGATGGTACTGTATTTGATAGTATGTATCCGGTAAAGAATGTTATTACTACAGCATACTCAAATGATACTAACCCATGGAATTTATATGGCGGTACGTATGTTGTCGGTACTATATCCGGTAACGGTATGGGTGTTGGGTGTGTCGGTTACTATGCTCTTAACTCTCAGCAATTCAGAGATTTATGTAACTATCTTTTCGGGTATGTCGGTACGTCAAACTATTTTGATGTTGCGGAAATAACAAAAGATATGACAATGGATACATTTAAAGCTATATATAATCCTTTCCAGTATATATGTAGTGCCATGTATCTGCCCTTCAGTCTTAACGGTATGAATCCGTCTCAGCAAGATATAAATGTCGGTTATTGGGGTATTCCTGTACAGGGTGGAAGATTGACAACTATATCACCTTATACTACTACACGAACATTACCATGGAGTGGTACACATCCAAATGATAATAGAGGTAGCTATGTATATTGCAATCCTTATACAAGGGTGGATGTTGATTTTCAACCATTCGGACACTTTCAGTTACCCAGTGATATTGTATATGATAGAGGTGGTGTACAATTAGATATAAAGGTGGATACCATAACTGGCAAGGGTACGTGTTATGTCGGTGGAGTTGTACAGCCCATTATGACAGTAGAGGCACAAGTAGGTGTACCGATTAAATTATCGCAAATGGCTACAGATTATTTAGCTGTAGCAAGTACAGTAACACAGGGTGTAGCAAATACAGTAGGCAGTATTATGAAAGGTGATGTAGCCGGTGCAATATCTAATGCTGCATCCGGTGTTGATTCTGCTATCAGATCACAAGTACCTACTATGTCAACTATGGGTAATAACGGAGGCTATTCTGCACTCACTCAAGCACCAGTAGCGGTATTTACATACTATAGTTTAGTTGATGAGGATAATACCAGACTGGGTAGACCGCTATGCAAGCAGAGGACTATAAACACCCTTTCCGGTTATATACTATGTGAAAATGCGAGTGTTGAAACCGGTGGTACATATGAGGAAAATCAGCAAATATCACAGTTAATGAATACAGGGTTTTATTATGAATAACTTACCTATTTATTATCAGCAAGAAAATGTGATAACGGCAATGCAGAGTCCTGGCATTTTGCATTGCCGGAATACACAGCTTGTTAATGTTTTTAAAAGATATTTATATCAAGAGGCTATAGCAACTATAAAAGCAGATATACCGGAAAACTGGAATAGAGACTATTTTCTCTATACATTATTCGCTTTAGGCTATATTGCTGTAGTGAATACTAATAAATACGGTGTAATATGTCAATTCTGCGGTCTATATGGACAGGATATATATTATGCACCTACTAATGTTACTATATCTAATCCACTTTTAAGTGGCATTCTACAGCCTAGAATACATGTACAGTGTGAGGTATTGAAACTTACACCGGACTATTGCGGTATAGATGATTTAATTACTTACTATGCTAATAAGTTAGCGTTATGTGCTGAGAATGTAGATATAAACCTCATAAACTCAAAACTTGCATATTTATTCCTTGCCGGTAATAAATCAGCAAGTGCTACATTTAAGACACTCTTTGATGATATAGCAAGCGGTAAACCGGCTGTGGTTATTGATAAATCACTTGTGAGGGAAGATGGTAGTCTGGGTATTGAACTTTTTAATCAGCACTTAAAGGAAACTTATATTGCTAGTGATGTACTGGAAGATATGAGAAAAATAAGGGCTGATTTTAATACAGTGATAGGGATACCAAATGCTAACACAGATAAAAGAGAGAGGTTAATAAAGGATGAGGTAAACGCTAATAACACAGAAACTAAAAGCCGGTTAGATTTATGGGTAGACAGTCTGAATGAATGTGCAGATAAAGCTAATAAAATGTTCGGACTTAAATTACATTTTGAATCCAGATATAAAAGTGAGGTGATAGAGGATGTCAAGCCAAAAAGCAATGATTAACACTCTTATGTTCTATCACTGGGATGAGACACTTTTTAATGAGATGTTAATACCGGATGGAGTAGATAGAGAGGATGTTATACAGGCTATACTATTAGAAACCTCTGATTTTCCTTTAGTGATAACTGATTTACCTACACTGAAATTAGCTATAAAAGTATGGTCTAAACATAAGATTGATATTTGGACACATCTTTTGGCAACTACTCATTATATCTATAATCCTATTGAGAACTATAACCGGTTAGAGGTAGAAACCACTTTACTTGAAAAGCGTGGTACAGGCACTATAAAAGGTGACGGTGGAAATGATACAGTAACATATAATGTTACAGACACATCCTCTGGTACTGATAACTACAGTGAAACCGGTAGTACAGCTAATACCGGTGATGTTACTACAGCTAAAACTAATACCGGTAGTATTACGGCATCCGGTAGTGATAGATTAGTCAATAGCGGTACAGATGGTAAGACCGGCACAGAGACTATCACAGAAACTAATGATGGTAGTGATGTTAGATCAGTAGCAGATAATACTACAGAGACTAATAGCGGTGCAGATGTTACCGCAGCCGGTAAGACAGATACTACTACTAAAACCGGTGATGATACTCTCACTGTATCCGGTACTGTTACCACAGCTAAAACCGGTTATGATACTGTTACTGAAAGTGTATCTGCATTCAATGAACAAAATTCATATGCGGATCATACTAAAACCGCTACAGATTATAACTCAGGTGATACAAGGACTGAAAACCGTACAGATCAGACAGACTATAATACTACAGAGACATTAACAGAGGATTTAGACAGCACTATTACTTATGGTAAAGAGGTTGTTACTGATAAATCTATCACTGATACTATGGAGTATGGTAAAGAGGTAGATACATCTAAATCATCCTCTGAGAGTGTCACATATGGAAAGACAGAGACCACTAATTATGGTAAATCTGAAAATAGTACTGAGGCTGAAAATGAAACTGTTACAAATGATACTCTTACCAGTGTGGAAAGAGAGAGTACAAGCACTAAAGCCGGTAGTAATGTAAAGACCGGAACAGAGACACATTCACATTCACAGGGCAATGTAGAAACAAGGAATTTTGATGATACATTTACAGCTAACCGGCATATCACCGGTAATATAGGTGTTATGACTACACAGGATATGATAAAGCAAGAGAGGGAAATAGCACTCTTTGATATTGTCGATATTATAGTAGCTGATTATAAATCAGAGTTCTGCATTCTTATTTATTGAGAGGTGAGATCATGCCGTTTTTCGACAAATACCCATATACTAATTTTCATAATGTAAATTTAGACTGGATTTTAGAGCGTGTTAAAGAGTGGGGTGAGTTAGTAAAACAAAATAACATCGCTTTTCATAATCTGGAAGAGGCTAATGAGGCTTTTAAAGAGTATGTTACTAACTATCTTCAGAATCTGGATATTCAAGCACAGATAGATGATAAACTCGATAGAATGTTTGAATCCGGAGAGTTAACCGATTATTTACAGCCGTATGTATCTGATACTGTTACTGAATGGCTAGATGAGAATATAAGTGAACCGAGTGGAATAGTTATAGATTCTAGTTTGACTGTATCCGGTGCCGCTGCGGATGCTAAAGCAGCCGGCAATAAAATAACAGATGTTAATAATACTATTTTATATTTAAGTAGTGCATTAACTAACACTGTTAAAAATGCAATTCTTAATTGTTTTGAACATGTGGCACTCTGGACAGATGAGAACGCAAGTGAACATATAGAAACATTGAGGAGTGTATTTTTTAATCAGTCAAATATAACCAGTATTGATGTTGTAACAAATATAACAATACCGATTTATTCAGTAGATAATATAAATATATTAAGAAATTATATTACCGTTACCGCACATTATAGCGATTATACTAGCAGAATATTAACAAGTAGCGAATATATTTTACTTGGAAAATTAGAGAGTGGAACACAAAAAATAATTGTATTTTATGATGGTTTAACTACCGATTTTACTATAACAGTTAATGCTTTGATATTAGCTACTATGTCTAATGTTTTATATAACAATGGTATAACTAATTTAGAGTGTACAAATGGTACTTTTACCACGGGAACTAGAGTTAGTTTTTCGGCATTTACTTTTAATACAAATATAACAAAATGCTATTTTCTGCCTAACAAAAGTGGTAATGCGGAGTGGATAGTCTTTAGATATGAAAACAACGGAAACACATTATACGGTTTTAATGGTAGTGGTGTTTCAAAATTTGAATGGGATGGAACACATTACACAGCAACCGGAGTTACACCGGAATTTATAATTAAAAGGGGTGCAAATGTTAACGATACCGGCAATAAAAATGTTACACTGTTAAATGATACTATTAGAATCGAGAGTTTGAGTGGTTATGTAGAAATTAATAGAGCTAATATTATTGGCTTTTGGATGTCACAGGGTAGCTGGTATATACCGACAAATTGTCTAGTTAATGAGGTAGCGCAATGAGTGGAAATGTATTTTACGATATTAACGGTAATGCTGTAAATATTGGTGGTGGTTATGATGTTGAACAGCATGATAGAAGATTAAAAGAGTTAGAAATATATGACCCATTCACATGGAACACTTTTGACAAATCATATTTTGTTTTTGTACATGATGATAGTAATGCATTTATTGAGGATGCTTATAACGCTTTTAACAGTGAGAGTGTACCGTTATCGGAGGCTACTATATTTGATAGAATAACTAATGTAGTAGGAAATAAAACTATTAGAGAATGGTTAGAATTAATATCACAAAACGGTGAAGTATTAATGCATTATAATTATGATTTGCTTGAAACCACACCGGATGATATATGGTATGAGCAAGTAGTAACACCTAAAATTGAACTTGAAAATATGGGATTTGATATTAACGGTTTAATACTTGCTAATAGTTCAGATCATAACAGCCAAAAAGGTGAAAGTTTCTGTAGAAAATATTATACTTATGCTGATAAAGTTGGTACTAGCTTGAGATATAATCTGGGAAGAGTTTTAATGTCAACTTTTAATAACTTAAATGGATTCAAGAGTGAAATCGACACAAAAGCTAATATTAATGGTCTACACGCATATGGTTTTCATGGTAGCATAAGAGAGGACGAATCCTGGATAACATATAGTAATCTGGTAAACATTATCAGATACATTAAACAGAAACCTAATACAGTTATCACTACTTATAATTATGTTTTTAATACAGTAGGTATTTCAACACAGAATAAAAGGCTTGATGCATTAGAATCATAAAATTATATTGAATCAAATACAATGGCCAGTGCCGGACTGGAATACATCCGAACAGATGTTCGCAGTCAATG
>OCVV012845160.1_pt1 | contig 14301 bp, 11 predicted proteins | sample 1539721 | NCBI WGS metagenome assembly OCVV01 (sample SAMN02144230, study PRJEB22623) | gut metagenome | biome: sheep rumen | host: Ovis aries | place: New Zealand
CAGCAGCCCTTCAATCAGTTTGTTATATCCGCCAATAGGAATACCTTGATACTTGTCGTTGAAATAGTTGTTGTCGAAAATGAGGCGAACTGGTAATCGACGGATGATAAAAGCAGGCAATTCTGTGCAAGAACGTCCCCATTGCTTCTCAGTATAACCCTTGATTAACTTCTCATAGATGTCCTTGCCAACCAAAGTCAGTGCTTGTTCTTCTAAGTTTTGTGGCTCGCGTCCATGAAGACTATTCAATGCTTCAGCCTTTTGTTCTTCTATCTTTGCCAACGCTGCATCAGGTGTCGTCACGCCCCACATCTGATAGAAGGTGTTCATGTTGAATGGGAGGTTGTAAAGCTTTCCTTGATAATTTGCCACAGGACAATTCGTATAGCGATTGAACTCAACGATAGAATTGACAAATTTCCAAACTTCCTTGTTGGAGGTATGGAAGATATGTGCACCATATTTGTGAACATGTATGCCTTCCATCTCTTCACAATACACATTGCCACCTAAATGCGGACGTTTGTCAATAACCAAGCATCGTTTCCCTGCTTTATGTGCTTGATAAGCAAAGGTGGCTCCAAAAAGACCCGAACCTACTATGAGATAATCGTATTTGGTTGAAAAGGTATCCATGTCTGATTGTAGTTTTTGTCTTTCTTCAATCTATCGGCTCTTCCCTTGTGATCAATCGTTTGATGCCTTGAAAAATGTACCAACTGATTTCGGAGGGGTAGGCGAGGAAGAGGTGGCCGAGGCGGTAGCGCTTGCCTGAGAGACGGTGGCCGTTTTTTGTACGCTCATCTGAATGGCCGAAATTGCCTGTGAGCAGGACTTCCTTCAAAAGGAACTCGCCTTCTTTGGCATTAGGTTCAACGATGAGATATTCAGATGGGAGTCCGAGTTGTGTGTGGAGAAGCCAGCAGACGGCAGCGCAAAACTTGTCAAGGGAGAACTCTTGAAGCGTGGTGCGCAAAGCGTGAAGAGACGACAGCGAAGCTTCTTCGTGCGCATGTTTCAGCACATAGAAATAGTCGATGAGTTGGCGAAGTCCAACGCCTGTGCCGATGAAATGCTGGTAAGCATGGCAGAGGATGAAAACAATGTTAAATTCTATCGTTGGAATCGGCAATTTTGTGCCCTCGTCAAAAGGAACGTAGTGCTTGTTTTGCTCCGCTTGGCGTTCCTTTGCCCACTTGTTGAATTTCTGGTCTGTAAAAGGATTGCTGAAATAACTTGGAGTGAAATGCGCTTCAACGGGTGTTCCGTCTTTGAGGTCGAAACCAATGTGTAGTGGTGATGGCTCTTGCGCTTCACCCACATTTCTCACATACTCAATAATCTTGTCCCTATCGCCTTGCAGCCACACATCAATGTCGCCACTTTCTCTTCGCAATGGGTTGGGGTAGAGGGTGGCGATGCCCTGGCCTTTCAGGATGCAATTCGGAAAACCATCCACCTCGAAACGCTTGCTGGTGGCGTAAGTGAGTTTATTGATGTAGCGATTTTGTTCCTCAATTTCCTGAACTCGGTCGTGAACAGCCAACAGGATATTGTTCGGAGGTCGCTGACCTCGTGGCAATTGTTCGATGGCAGAAAGCAGCAGTCCCATCACGCATTGCTTCACGGCAATCTCTGGAATTTCGTTCCATTCTTCAACAGGTATGGGTGATGTTAATTCTTTCTGAGTTCCTAAAGCAACGCGTAGCAACTCAAAGAATCGTTCCTCTACTCTTGTCATCCTTTTGCTTCTTCCGAATTTTGTATATCCACACAAATTATTCTCTTCTATCCTTATTGTAAATAGTTTATTCACAATAAGTTAGAAATGTTTATTGCATTTTGTTAACGGATTTTAACAAGTTTGTGCTATCCTTTCTTCTTTCTCAAAACTGAATTAAATTCAACATTCTGTTTGTTGTTGAGTGCTGGTTTTTCATTGTTTGAGATTTACAGTCTGGAAGCAAGTTTTCGTCATCTATAATCCGTTTTTTATTTTAATGTAAAAGCAAATCGCTTTAATTCGTTGCAAAGTTACGACTTTTTTGGCAATAACACATTCTTTCATATTCTTTTTTTCTTTTTCCTTACAAATTCAAGTAATTTATTGTTTTGTTTTACGCATTTCTTTTGCACTTTTCCTTTATTTGTAGGCTGGATTCCTTTGTCTTACACATTCCTTTTCTTAAAAATTTGTGTAGCAATCTTAAAACATGTAACTTTGCAACCACAAAACAACAATAAAATCTAACTCTCATGCGTACAATCGACATTAAAAGGACGAGAAAACCACGAAGCCAATACACCATTCTGCTCATTATCGTTGCTGTTATCTTAGGTTGCGTGGCCATTAAGCTATATGATTTGCCCACACTTTATGTGGCTGTTTTTGCATTTGTCGGCTTGATCATAGGGCAAATCATCGACGAACTTCGATTCAAGTATTACATACGTAAGCAGGAAGAAGCAGAAATAGAAAGTTCTCGTCGTCACCATCATCACCATCATCACAGCTCCGACGGTTCCCGTTCTCGTTCTTCTCAAGATGGTGAAAATGGCGAATCCAACGGCATTTCTTCCCTTCGTTCTTCATCCGAAAGAACTGGTTCCCATTCTGGTGAACACCATCATCACCACCATCATTCTTCATCCTCTGAAGACTCATCTCGCACTGGTGAGCATCACCACCACCATCATCATCACCATCATGAAGATGAAGATTGAGTCAACGCAAACATATCACAAGTTTGAAAAGCTAAAAGCTGTTAGATGCATAAAATAATGCAAAAATAGTCGAATTCATCGGAAGTTTTTGATGTAATGATTCTTAAAGAAAAAGCGGTGTCGCGTCCTCTCGACGCAACACCGCTCGTTTTTATAAGCTATATCAACCAATCATCTCCGATTAGTCCTTCTTTGTCACACATTCCAGAACCGTGTTCTCAATCTCGTTCTTGATGAGCTCCGAAGGATAGTAGAGGATACGACGGCGATAGATTTGCTTGGCACCAGCCTCGTCCTTCACCAATGGAGCCTTTGCGGAAATCGACATCTTGAACGTTCCGAGCTGCTTCACGTAGATGGTGTGTCCATTCAGAACCATCTCCTCCATCTGCTTGATGATGCTGCGCACGGCACCCTCACATGCTCCTTCGCTCATACCTGAGTCGGCTGCCACATGCTTCACGAGCTGGTCGAAACCAATCTTTGTGTATGTTACTGACTTAGTGAAATAGACTTGTTTGTCTTCTGGCTTGAAATACTGCTGTTGAGCCTTGATATATACTTTTCCCATAATTAATTTAGTTTTTAAGTTTTTGAGTTTTTAAGTTTTTGAGTTTATTTCTCCTAAAGAAACGTACTAAATTGGCAAAAATTAAATATGGTTTATTTAGTCAATTTAGCATCGCCGAGCTAATGCTTCTTCAAGAGACTTTTTCATTTTAAGTTTTTGAGTTCATGTCTCCTAAAGCTTCTTCAGGAGGCTTTTCCGTTTTTCACTTATTCGTTCCCTGAACGTCAGTTCTGGGCTCGTCCTCAATCCGTCACGAAGTTCACGGTCTGCAACTTCTGGCGCAACGTCTTGCTGGCACGGAAACCGATGCGCTTGCTCTTCACAGCATCACCACCTGCGCCTTCCAGTTCCTCCGAAACCTTCGCGTGGATCTTGAAGTAGAGCGTGCCCATATCGCCCAGTTGCACCGAGTGACCGTTGCACACCAGCTCCTGCACCTGTGTGATGAGGCTGCGATATACCGAAGCAATCTGCTCGATGCGCATACCTGAGTCGGTGGTTGCATACTTGATGAGTTCCTCATCGTTGATTTCCGGAGCGCGGTTGATGCTCGTGTAGTAGCGCACCTTCTTGTCGATGCCACAATTACGCTCACTGATTTTCAGTCTCATGGTTGGATTCAAACTTGCCATAATTCTTTCATTTGATTTTTTGCGAGAGATGCCGAGTTCAGCTTTCGCGACGTTACCCAACGCGTCATCCTCACTGGTTAAACATAAAATAGGTTTCTCATGGTGGGCTCCTTCATTTTCTATCTGTTATCCTGTTTTTAGTTTCAGAGCCCTCTTTTTCTGAATTGCGATGCAAAGGTAAAGCCTTTTCTCATTCCATGCAATAGTTTTTCAGTACACCCCGAAAAAACCATGCCGTTTTTTTATGTAGAATGAAGAATGTAGAATGAAGAATGTAGAATGTAGAATGAAGAGTGAAGAATGAAGAGTGAAGAATATCCCATCCTTCCCATTAATCCCATTAGTCCCATAGTGCCCATTCTTCCCATAACTCCCATCATTCCTCATCCCTCATCTCCCTGCTCTTCACCGCAAAGATCACCTCCCTCTTCTTCACCACCTTCACGAATTGCACACACGAAGGCAACCCAAACCGCCCCAGGTCCTTGCACGAGTGTTCAGGGTTCTGGTAGAAGAAGCATCCCACGCATGAGCGTACATCCCTGTTCATCGGGTTCTCGATGGCAGGAGCCTCCTCAATCACCAGCGTCCTTTTCCTTTCTCCGTCGCCCGTTTCCATCTTGAAAGACCTTCTGTACGACACTTCCTTTTGCATGGCAATAGCCATCACATCGTTCATCATTTGTGTTTTCTTGTTATCCATGATATTAAAATGTGTTTTGGTTGTTGACCGAGAGCGCACCATTGCCCCTCCGTTTCCAAAACTGATGCAAAATTACCACCATCCCGCCATCCCACCAACACCCGACACCCATTTGTCGTTTCCACCGTCGATTCCGTCGAAAACTCGTTGTTCCCCGCGTCGCATCCCTCTCATTTTTCATTTTTTTTCTCTACGGAGTATTGGAGTTTTGGAGTTTTATTTTTCACTTTTCATTCTTCATTCTTCGTTCTTCATTTTCATATTCTACGGATTATGTGAGTTTTGGAGTTTATTCTTCATTCATCATTCTTCATTCTTCATTTTTCACTTTTCATTTTTCACTTTTCACTTTCCCATTCCCTCCACAGCCTCAAGAACCGCTTTGCCACATTGATTCTCCTCTGGCATTCCTTCGCATCCCTCGTGTCCGAGAACGACCACTCCTCAGGCCTGTTTCCACCGCCACACACATACATCTTCGCGTGCATCGTCGAACGGGCAGGCGCATCCTCCAGTCCCAGGTCATCATGAAGAAAGTCCGTGAACGACTGCAACCCATCGAAATGCGGCAGACCCTCCGTCCTGTTCATCACCACCATCAACCACACATAATCATACTGATGTCTCAAGCACTGTTCCTCTCGCATCTGTTCAATCACACGCTTCATCCTTCCTCTCACGTCAGTCATTCCCCTTTCCTCATTCCCTTCCAGTTCCTCGCAACTCTTCCTTGCCGTCCGTTCCTTTTCTTTCCATTCCCTCAGCTGCCGTTCCATCAGCATACCCGTCACAAACCTGTTCAGAGCCACCTCAGGCACACGCATATAATATAAGGTGGAAACATATTCCCATTTCTCCATCTTGCCAAAGTACTGGTACATCCACCCAGGGAATTTAGACAAAGCCTGACTGAGCGCACCGAGTTTCAGCTCCTCATGCATACGACACAGGCGCAGAAAAGCCCCATCCCTTCTCCTTTCCTCAAACATTCGGTCATAAACCTTTGCCAGATGCACTTCGTTCCCCATCATCGTCATCACATTGCCCAACTGTCGGCTCCATTCCCGCATATCCTCATGCCCACTTGCAGCCGTCAACCTCTGCAACTCCTCACGTTCCTGAGTAGCCTCCCAACTCACGTACCAGCGACATTCCTGCAAGTACGCATCAAACACCACCCTCTGCTCACCGTCCAGACCTCTTCCCTCCATCAGCACACGCTTCATTTCGCCCACCAGCGCCTTCATCCGTTTCTCCTCGTCCGTCTTCTTCATCGTCGCCAACCATCCATATTCCTCACTCCATCGTTTCGCACCCTCATGCTCATGCACCTTCTCCACATCCATTGTCTCACCCACATCCGTGCGAGCCCATAGCGCATAATGTCCTCCACGCTCATCATAATCCACCACCACTGCCGACAGCGTCTTCGTAGCTGACCTATCACAATACGAACTCACCACGTGGCACACCTCATTGCACACATACCCCACCAGCTCCGTGTCAATCACTGCCATCGTAGCCTCCGAGTTCTTCTCATTGTCACAGTCGTGCGACAGCGTCACACGCTTACCAACAGCCGAGCGCACCTTGTCGCCCAGTTCTTCGCCTCCCCACGCATGGTAAGGGAGTCCCACAATCTTAAAATCCATCTGATACATGTTATCCTGGTACTAAATAAGTTAAATAAATAATTAACCCTAACCTTAACCCTAACCCTAACTTTCCATCCGGATGGCGGTTATGGTTATCGTCATGGTTATGGTTTTCTATAACGTCATAAAATAGGCACTGCAAAGATACACAATCCTCCCCAAACCATCAAGAATTTAAATCAGGGATTTGAAGGATTTATAAGGATTCTTAAAAAAGTGAATCAACAAATTATTTCTTTTTTGTCAACAAATGAACACAAATATGGCACAAATTGAGGTGGATTTTTGAGATAATTTGTGATAATTTGTTGACAAGAATATAATCAGGAAAGGATTTATAAGGATTCTTTAAAAAGTGAATCAACAAATTATTTCTTTTTGTCAACAAATGAACACAAATATGGCGCAAATAAATGAAAAATATAATGTGAAGAGTGAAGCGTGAAGCGACTTTGCTGGATGACATTTTTCACTTTCCACTTTCTTCTCTACGGAGTTTAGGAGTATAGGAGTTATCTTTTTTGTGCCTTATTTGTGCCAATTTGTTGACCGATAAAATAATTTGTTGAAAAAGTGGCAAGGCACTTACGCACCCTGCCACCTTATTATATATATGAGCCTCCTAAAACTTCTTAGGAGATTCCTGTCAGTCTATTTTACCAAAGGCCTTTCTCGTTCCAGCCTTCAGACTCGGACATGTTGTCCTCCTTGCGCTCCTTGGTGAGCTCACCTTCAACACTGCCACCATCAGAGTAGATAGGGAAGCCATCGGCAATTGCACCAGCCAAAACCATGTGTCTGGAGTTCATCTCAGGAATGATATATACTTTCTTGTCCATTTGTATTTCTTCGATTATTTGATGATTATTGATTGATTCTTACTTCACAAGCACCTTCTTGCCGTTCATAATGTAGAGACCGCCCTTCACTGGAGCAGCAACACGCTGACCGTTCAGGTTGTAGATGATGCCAGTGCCTTGCTGTGCCTCCACATTGCTGATTGCAGTAGCATCGTCACCGCCAAGGCTGATGAAAGACTTAGTCTCGCCTGTTCCGTCATCTTCGATTTCCAAGTATGCCTTGCCAGCAGCAATAGCAGAATCTTTCTTCTTGAGATAGAAGCCAACACCGTTCTTGCCTGCACCCAGAACGAAGATGCTTGTGCCGTTACCCTTAACCGTACCATCAGAAACTTGCAGTTGGTTGTTTGTAGCTTCAGCTGCAGAAGAGCAAACTGGCACCTGATAAGTCTTAGCCTCAGCACCCTCAAGCAGGACAGCTGTACCAGCAGGAACCGTTTCAGTAGGTGTGATAGAAAGTTCTTTCTTGCTTGCACTTGTCACGTAGTAAGCAGTCAAGCCTTCCACAGCGCTGAAGTCAAGATTCTTGTCTGATGAGAATGTTGCATAGAACTTGCCATTAAGCTCACCACCAGCAGTTACTTCAACATCAACATATTCAATATCAGCAATCTTCACAAGACGGAAGCGAGTTGCACTCCACCACAAGTCTTTGCCATTATAAGACTGAACACCAATATTAATATCTGATGTCTTTGTTATTTCAAATTCCAAAGAAGTGTCATTCCAGCCTCTACTAAACACGCCACCACTATTACCAATGCGAGAGATTTCAGCAGTGTTGTCACCAGCAAAGAGTCTGAAACCAGCACCACTTGTTGTATTAGCTCTTGCAGTTACAGTCAGAAGGTAGCGACCTGGTTCCAAATTAATAGTTTGCTGGATTCCAGCGTTATTGTCCTTCTTATAGATGTCTGCATATTTGTAATCAGACTTTCCATCTCCATCAGTAAATGACTCCCAATCAAAGAGGTTGATATTTCCATCAACTTGACCAATTACTTCCCATGCGCCAAACGTATGGTTTTCTGAATTGTATGTCACCTCCAGGTTAGGGTCTTGGATTGTGATTGAAGTTGCCCCTTCAACACCCTCAGCCAATGCGTGGCTTTCAACAAACTTGCGGTAGTTAGCACGCATGTCAATTGCATACTGTGTTGCCCCTTCAGCAGTTGTAGGAGCAGCCAAGTCTGTTGGTGTTTTGTTTGGATCTGCGTATGGGTAATCTTCAGGGTTAATTGCCAATGCTTCATTCAAGGCATTGAGTGCATCTTGATAATTGGTGTTGGCAGCAATAAATGCAGCTGTTGCATTCTTCAGAGTTTCTGTTGCTGCGTCAATAGCCTCTTTGTTGGTCTTGTCGAGAGTTTCATCAGCAGCAATAGCCTCTTGCAGTGCTATGTTTTCAGAAGCATTTGGATATTGAGCGATGGCTGGATAGTCCGTCTCATTGTTGAAAGCTGTCTTTGCATCATTCAGAGCAATGTTGTATTCAATGAGTGAAATGTTTGCCTCGTTGTCAGTCTGAACAGTTGCGTCGCAGAAACTAACCCACATGTGATTTGTTGTTGCAACAGCATCGACTGCTACCTTTACTGTTGCATCTTCATCAAGTGTGAACTTCACATAGCGCCATTCCCAACCACGTCCCGCATTATTGTTTGCGTATGTGCCTTCAGAGAAGTTGGTTGCACCACTTGTGTCAATACCGCGTCCTGTGTCACCCTTAGGGAAGTCTGAAACAGTTCCAAGAACAGTTCCTCCGTTAGATACATTCAGACTTAATGTAACACCATCGCTATTGGCCTGACGACCAGCTACCTTGAACACGTAGTTGCCAGCAGGCAGTGCTAAGTCTTGCTCATATTTAATGGTCCAACTGTTTTGACTCCATGCAGCACCTGATTGCTCAAGATATGGATGCGCTTCACCGCTCCAGTGCTGTTCTGTTAGAGAGCCTGTAGGACCAGTCGTTTTCCATGTACCCAATTCAACTGCATACTGATAAGTACCTGTCACATAATTATATTCAGCCACCTTCAATTCCTGAGTAGCAGCAAGAGCCGATGCAGCCGTGGTTGTAGCGTCCTCTGCTACTGCCTGGGCACCACTTGCATCAACGCCAAGAGCCGTTGCCTTTGCAATTTCAGCTAAAAGTGCTTCATAGTTTGGCTTAGCAGCGGTGAAAGCAGCTATAGCATTGTTCAATATTTCCGTCGCTTCGATATAGCCTTCAGCTGTAGTAGGTTCTGTCTTGCTGACTTCTGTTTCCAATGTTGTGCGTTCCGCACCGATTATGTTTGAATAATCAGCATTTTCAAGTGCTGCTTGTGCGGCAGCTATAGCTATATCCCAATCCCTTTTATACTTGTCTGCCATGTATCGGTCATAAGGACCACCATAAACGAGAGAGAAACCATCGATGGCAATCCAGTTGGAACTGAGTCCACTCCAATTGAAAGCTACTGCAACGTCTCCGTCTTCTTCAAGGTTGTAAATGATTTCATATTCTTTCCAAGCTCCACTGACTGGAGTAGATGCATTATTTACTTTCAATGTTGCACCACCATTTTCTTCTTTATTGGTGTTAACAGTTCCTTTTAAGATATATGCACCTGCTGGGAGATTCTTAACTGTCTGCGTAGCAGAACCATTGCCTGTGAGGGCAGAACCTTGCCACTTCTCCACATAGCGTGTTGGACGTTCGCCATTTTTCTGATATCCCATGTTGGTCAGAGTCCAGCCACTATTTTCTGCGTCAAAACTACCATTAATTAGTAAGTCTGCCGATGGGTTAGTGAATGAAGAACCTTCAAGTCTCTCCTTATTGGCAATCAATTCTGCATTATATACCCCATCATAAAGTATAAGTCCGTCAACAATCAATTTCGCATTACTTCCAGATCCACCACTGATAGCTTGGAAACCAACTTGGAATTGACCTTCAGTTGGTTCTGTTAAGGTAAATTCCACCATATCCAATGTCCAAGTATTATAAGCATATGAATTCCTTGTAGAAATGAAAGAGCCACCATTTGTAGGAACGAATCCTATTTTTGAGGTCATCTGTGTCACACCCTCTAATGCATTATATACAGGTGCAACAAGTGTGTAAGTACCTGCTGGAAGTGTTACTGCATTAGAACGATAGAGGTTATCTCCACCCCATCCTTGTGAGAATGCAAGACCTTTACCAGCGTTTCCTTTAGGGTCTTTACTTGGAACATTGGCACCATTTATCTGTCCACCACTGCCATATTCAAATACTGCAGAATTACTCCATCCAGACATTTTAGTTAAAGTCCATCCATACTCCGCATAGTTTGTACCAGCAGCAGAAGAAACTGCGGCTGCATTGCCACTACCAAATGCTGGACAGTCTTCAAATCCTGCATTCGTAATATACGTGCTTGTCACGTCATTTTGTGCTTGGGCACTATTCCAGCCCAGCATACCTGTGACTAATGCCACAGCTAAAAGTAGTCTTTTCCTTTTCATGTTGTTAGAATTTTAGTTAATATAAATTGATTATTACGATTAAAATAGAAGTTAGTGACATACTTGCTGTTTCGTGGAAATCCCCATCCACTTGGATGTTCCATACGAATGTGCAAAGATAAGACAAATTTTTCAAATACCAGTCAACAAATTTCCACAAATTAACACGAAAAATAAAATGAGGAATCATAAATGAAGAATGATGAATGAAGAATGAAAAATGAAGAATGAGGAATGAAGAATGAGGAATGAAGAATTAAACTCCTATACGGCAAAGTCGCTTCACACTTCACGTTATATTTTTCACTCATCGATGAATCCTTAAAATCCTTCAAATCCCTGATTCACTTTTTTGTCTCTACGGAGATTAGGAGTATAGGAGTTTTTTCATTCTTCATTCCTCATTCCTCATTCTTCATTCTCAAAGAATCCTTTAAATCCCTGATTGTTCGTCGTCGTGAACGTTTTTCATTAAAAATGTACGCGATTGTTATCATTGTGTCAGAGGAAAGTGTTAAATTTGCACCTGATAGAATAGGTGTGAACGAGAAACCTCCGATGAATTCGTGCTTTTTCACGTTTTCCCGCGTTTTCTCCTTTTCACGAAACCACACAAACCTATCCTAAACCGAGAATACTACTAATATCAATTTTTAACTTCAAAAACTTATAAATCATGAAACATTTTACAAAAAAATTAGCACTCCTCAGCCTCTTGGCAGGATTGTGCGGAAGTGCGTGGGCAGATGAGGTGAAAACCTCCGTCTATTCCAATGATTTTGAAACTTCTTCAGATTGGGCAGCAAAAGGAAAAAAAGATGGTTGGACTTGTAATCCTGGCACAACAACCGCAAATACTTTTAATTCACAGGTAATTGGTGTCGGTGCTGGTACTGGAGATATGGGACTCGTTTCTCCTTCATTTTCTTTTTCTAGTGATGGAGATGAAGCAGATGCTGAAGAGGTAACACTCGTAGATGTAGAGTTGAAATTTAAGATGGATGCTTGCACAAGTGGTAAAAGTAGTGGTATTGAGTTTATAACAAGTGATGTAAACATCAATAATGGCTATGTAAGTAGCGGTACTCCTTTCTTCTCCATAAACGCATCAGCTAGCGGTAATGGATATTGGGGAACAATTACCGTTGGTGGAGAAAATTACACATCAGTTTTGAATCAAACTGGAACTTACGAAAACAATAATCTTAATCGAAATACAACAGGAATCGTAGTCCTGAATGTAAGATTTGATTTTAGTACAAAGGTGGCTACTTTTTCTTTGTCAAAAGCAGATGGTACTGCAATAGTTAAATCTAAATCAGTTGCATTTGCTAATGCTGCAGCAGAGTCTTTAGACAGAATATTTCTTCATGCTGGTAAAACCTATGGTGGTGTAACTGTTGATGATGTAAAGGTATATTCAGTCGTTAGTGATGATGTAGAAACTACATATACAGCTTCTTTCTCAGAGACAACAGGACTCAATCCTACCATTTCGATCTTCTCTGATGAAACTAAAGAAACTCCAGTAGTTAATGGTTTGCTTGAAGATGGCGTAACTTATTACTACACAGCTTCGTTGGTTGGTTATTATGACTATAATGGCTCCTTCAAAGTGAATGGTGAAAATCCTTCTGTTTCGTTCGCAATGACTGCCAAACCAACATACACATATACGGTTAATGCTGTAGATGAAAATGAGACACAATTAATGACACTTGCTACAGTAACTGCCTATGAGGGTGAAACAAAACAATTAATATGGAGCAAATACATCAATGTTGATGGAACATGGTATGTAACTTCAGATAATAATTTCGCAGTAACAGCAACAGAAACTGGAAGCAAGAACGTTGTGTATACTACTTCTGACATTGCGTATTTCTTTGAGATGGAGAATTTAACTCGTTCGGGCGGTGCATACTTAACTGAAACAGATAATTCTTACTCTAATGGTGCAAGACTTCGCCTTTCAAAAGGAAGTCTTTATTATACACCAGCTTTAGCTTCGGGAGTCTATACACTGAATATCGGTTGTTCTAACTCTAATAGTAGTGAAAGCGAAGTGTACATCTATACTCGCAGTAGTGATGGCACTTTGTCTGACAAACTGTTTACTCATAAGGCACCAAAAGGAAATTCAACAATCAATGTTGAAATTTCTGTTCCAGAAGGCTGCTCTATTGCTTTCAATGGTAATGAAGGTAGTTATAATAATAATGCCCGTATGGACTACCTTGTTTTGACAAGGGTAACTGCTGATGTTGTAGTAACAGAAGCTGGTAAGATGGAGAGCAATGACAAGTTCTATGCAACATTCTCATCAGACAAGAATCTTGACTTCAGTGCTGTGGAAGGCTTGACTGCTTACTACGTGACAAGTGCAAGCAAGAAAGAACTTTCTATCACACCTGTTGAAACGGTTCCTGCTGGTACAGCCGTCCTGCTTGAAGGTGCTGAGGCTAAGACTTATCAGGTGCCTGTTTGCCCTTCAGCAGCTGAAGCTACAGGCAATCTGTTGAAAGTGTCTGACGGAACGATTGTAGGTAACGGTACAAGCATCTTCGTTTTGGGTAGCACTGAGAAAAATGGTGTTGGCTTCTACCTCAAGAAGAAAGACTCTGCCATTGCTGCTGGTAAGGCATACTTGGAAATCGAAGATGATGGAACAGGCGAGACAAAGTCTTTCATCAGCCTTGGCGGTGACGATGCAGTAGCTATCAGCAATGTGGAGGCAGCACAAGGCATAGGCATCCTCTACAACCTGAACGGTCAGCGTGTGGCAGCTCCAGTGAAGGGTGGTCTCTACATTATGAACGGCAAGAAGATGCTTGTGAAGTAAGAATCAATCAATAATCATCAAATAATCGAAGAAATACAAATGGACAAGAAAGTATATATCATTCCAGAGATGAATTCACGACACACTGTTTTGGGTGGTGCTATCGCTCAAGGCTTCCCAATCTACTCAGAGGGTGGCAGCGTTGAAGGCGAACTCACAAAGGAACGTCGTGAGGAAGAGTTTTCAGCAAGCGAAGAAGGCTGGGACGAGAAAGGTCTTTGGTAACATTCTAAAATCTCCTGAAGAAATTAGCTAAATTTACTAAATTGTTTTTTCTTTTAGTTTATTTAGTTTCTTTCGAAGAGGCATATATATAATAAGGTGGCAGGGTGCGTAAGTGCCTTGCCATTATTTTTTAGTGAAAAGTGAAAGGTTAAAAGTGAAAAATATCAGGGATTTGAGGGATTTAAAAAATGATGAATGAAGAATGAAGAATGAAGAATAAAAAAACTCCTAAACCTCCATTGGGGACACGGTAAAGCAACGAGGGCTCGTTTGCGTTCAGACGAGTGCTCGGCTGAACGATAACGAGGGCTCGTTTGAATTGTAACGAAGGCTCGTTCTGTCAGTGCGTCCTCAATGATGAGGAACGAGAGATGGGAATGAAGAATGATGAATGAAGAATGAAGAATCATAAATGAAGAATATAACGTGAAGTGTGAAGCGTGAAGCGACTTTGCCGTATAGGAATTTGATTCTTCATTCTACATTCTTCATTTTATTTATTACGTCAGTTCGGTATAAGGAGTCGCTTCGCGAGAAATCTAACAAATCTTCTCAAATCTTACAAATATGAATGAGATTTCGAGTGATTTT
>OCVV011351708.1_pt1 | contig 14297 bp, 15 predicted proteins | sample 1539721 | NCBI WGS metagenome assembly OCVV01 (sample SAMN02144230, study PRJEB22623) | gut metagenome | biome: sheep rumen | host: Ovis aries | place: New Zealand
CCGAGGTGGGTGAGCTGGATTGGCAGTAGCGACTTCCGACGGCGCCGACGGCCCCGAGCGCGCCGCGGAGCGCGTGCTTGCCAGCGCGACGGTGCGCCCGGACGTGCCGATGCAGATGTACACCTGCCTGCCGCAGGTGCTGGCCCTGGGCCTCGCGCGGGCGCTTGCCGCCTCGGACCTTTCCGGCGCGCGCGTGGCCTGGCCAAACGCCGTGGCCGTGGACGGGGAGCCGGTGCTTCGTGTGGACGTGCGCGCCGGCTACGACGAGGGCATGTTCGGCAGCTGCGACGTGGTGCTTCTTGCGGGGGACGACCGCGCCTTGCCCAGGGGAGAAGAGCTTGCCCGCGCCCTTGAGCAGGCGTCCGCCCAGTGGGAGGACCGCCTGCGCCGCGCCTGCGTGGTCGCAGGCCCCTTGGCGCCGCTCTTGGACGACTACTTCGAGACGATGGACGCCGCGAACGAGCGCGTGGAGGTGGTGTACCCCAACGGCCGCGTCGCCGCGCGCGGCGTGCTGGCCGGGCTCGACGTGTGGGGTCGCGCCAGCGTGCGCACGGACTCCGGCCGCGAGTTGAGCATCTCGCCGGAGCAGGCGTCCATCCGCCGCGAGCCCTAGCCGTTGATGTCGCGCTGCCTGCGGGCGGCGCGCTTCTCGTTTCTGTGGCGCCAGATCAGGTAGATGCCGCGAACGGTGAGGTTGGGGTCGACGGTGTCGAACACGTCCGTCGCGCCAGAGACGATGCTTGCGAGGCCGCCCGTGCCCACGACGGTGGTGCCTGGCTCGGCGAGCTCGGCCTTGATGCGCGCGACGAGGCCCTCCACCTGCGCCGCCGCGCCGATCACGATGCCGGACTGCACCGCGGTCTCCGTCGTGGTGCCAAGCGCGTGAGGCGGCACCACCAGGGGCACGCTCGACAGGCGCGCCGCGTGGCTGAAGAGCGACTGCGCGGAGGAGAGCACGCCCGGCATGATGGCCCCGCCGCGAAACGCGCCGGCGGCGTCCACCACGTCGATGTTGGTGGCGGTGCCGAAGTCCACCACGATCACGGGCGAGCCGTAGCGCTCGCGCGCGGCGACGGCGTTTGCGATGCGGTCCGAGCCCACCTGGTGCGGGTCTGGCATGTCGATGCGGATGCCGCAGTCGCGCGTGGCGTCTACCAGCAGCACGTCCTCCGCCATGAGGAGGTTGGACATCATGTACTGCCACTCCTGCGTGAGGATGGGCACGACGCTCGCGATGGCGACGTCCGTCACGCTCTGCAGCGTGAGGCCGAACATGAGGAAGTAGCCGTACAGGCGCTCGTGCAGCTCGTCGGCGGTGTCGGTGTGGTCCGTCGCCATGCGCCACTGGCGCCGGAGGGTGCCGTCGGTGTCGAACAGGCCGAGCGTCGTCTGGGTGTTGCCTACGTCCACGGTAAGGAGCATGGGGTGCCTCCGGGTCTTGTCGCACGGGTTTCTAGCGCCTAGTCTACAGGGTGCGAAGGCGCCGTGGCGACGAAAGCGCCATTTCTTCTCCACAACACGCCCATGGGGAATCTGATACACTCCTATAGCTTGACGCCCTGATTGGAACCAGGGCTACCATCCTCGCCTGGTCGGAAACCAGGCCTACCAAAGGAGTCCCAGTATGAAGCAAGGCATCCATCCTAACTACGTGGAGTGCACCGTCCGCTGCACCTGCGGCAACACCTGGGTCACCCGCTCCACCAAGAGCGAGATGACCATCGACCTCTGCGACAAGTGCCACCCGTTTTACACCGGCCAGCAGAAGCTCGTCGACACCGGCGGACGCGTCCAGCGCTTTGCCAACAAGTTCGGTGGCGCCGCCGCCGCCCAGCTCAAGGCCGCCGAGGCTGCGAAGGCCGCCAAGGCCGCGAAGGCCGCCGAGCTCGCCGCTGCCAAGAAGGCCGCCAAGGAGGCCAAGGCCGCCGAGAAGGCCAAGCGTGCCGCCGAGTACGCGAAGAAGGCCGAGGCCGAGGCTGCCAAGCAGGCTGCCAAGGCTGCCGCCGAGGCCGAGACCGCTGCCGAGACCGTCGAGGCCGCGGCTGCCGACGCCGAGGCTCCTGCCGCGGAGTAGGTCTTAGCACCATAGCGACGCGCCGGGTCGTTGGCGTGCCGCAACGCATGAGCGTGAGGGGAGGTCGACTTTGGTCGGCCTCCCCTTTGCGTGCGGGTGCGGGCGCGGGTACAATGCCGGTGCAGGCCCGCCGCCCGCGGCAACCGTCACGCAAGAGAGGTGCAGCCATGGCCGAAGAAGCCTCAACCATACACACGGACGTCCTCATCGTGGGCGCAGGCCCCGCCGGAATCTTCACGGCGCTTGGCCTGCTGCGACGGGGCGACCGTCGGTCCATCACCATGGTGGAGAAGGGCCTGCCCATCGAGCGGCGCCGTTGCCCGCGAGAGGCAACCGGCCACTGCGCGGGATGCGCCCCCTGCCGGATCACCACGGGCTTCTCGGGAGCCGGCGCGTTCAGCGACGGGAAGCTCTCGCTGTCGCCCGAGGTGGGCGGCGACCTTCCGCAGCTCGTGGGGACGGACGTCGTGGCGGACGGCATCTTGCGCGTGGACGACATCTACCTGGGGCTGGGCGCAGACCCGCACGTGGAGGGCGTCGGGCATCCCAAGAGCGTCGCGGACATCCGCCGCCGCGCCATCAAGGCCGGCCTCAAGCTGGTCGACTGCCCCATCCGCCACCTGGGGACGGAAAAGGCGCAGCAGATCTACGCGCGCGTGGAGCGCGAGCTGCTGGACGCGGGCGTGAGAGTCCTGTTTGAGCACGAGTGCCTCGAGGTGCTGGTGCAGGGCGAGAAGTGCCTGGGCGCCGTCGTGGCGCCCACCGGCCGGCCCCAGGCCCAGACAAAGATCCTGGCCGCCGAGACCGTGGTCGCCACCGGCCGTCGCGGCGCGCTCTGGTTTGACGAGATGTGCGCGGAGCACGGGATCAGCCACGCGCCCGGCCCCGTTGACCTGGGCGTTCGCGTTGAGGTTCGAAACGAGGTGATGGAAGACGTCAACAACGTCCTGTACGAGTCAAAGCTCGTGGGCTACCCGGCGCCGTTTCGCAACAAGGTGCGCACGTTCTGCCAGAACCCCGGCGGCTTCGTGAGCCAGGAGAACTACGACGGCGGCCTCGCCGTGGTGAACGGCCACTCGTACAAGGAGCGCAAGAGCCCCAACACCAACCTGGCCGTGCTGGTATCGTTCAACTTCCGCCAGCCGTTCCACGAGCCCATCGCCTACGCCCAGCACGTCGGGCGCCTCATGAACATGCTCGGCGCCGGCCACATCCTGGTGCAGCGCTTTGGCGACGTGCTGGAAGGCAAGCGCACGTGGCCCAAGGAGCTCGGCCGCTCCAACGTGGTGCCCACGCTCGCGGACGCGGAAGCCGGCGACATCACGGCCGCGATGCCGTACCGCGCCATGACAGAGATTGTGGCGTTCATGCAGGCCGTCGACCTGGTGGTCCCCGGCTTTGCCGCAGACGAGACCCTGCTGTACGCGCCGGAGCTCAAGTTCTACAGCAACCGCGTGGTGATGGATAAGCACCTGGACACCAACGTCGCCGGCCTGCACTGCCTGGGCGACTCGTCCGGCTGGACGCGCGGCCTCATGATGTCCAGCGTGATGGGCCTGCTCATGGGAGAAGAGCTCTCGTCCCGCTAGGGGCGCCGCCGGGGTCGCGCGCCCTTCTCGCCCGTGGCGCCGGGCCGTGCGACCTGCTGGCGCGCCGGCTGCCGGGGCGCCTACTGGCGCTGGAGCGTGAACGTGTCCGTGTACGTGGCCGTCGCGTCGTACGGTATGAGCAGGAACGACTCCTTCGACGTGTGGCTGCACGTGACGCGCGCGACGGCGCGGTCCGCATTGTCGGCAGACCCAAAGCCCACGACCACGGAGATCGTGCCGCGCGCGTCCTCGGGCGTCGTGAGCTCGAACGCGTACGTGCTGTGCGTGGGGTCGTCCGCCGGGTCAAGGCGCTCGCCCTCAAACGTGACGTCGCTTATGGCCTCGTCGCCGTCGCTCGCGTCCGCGTCCTGCTGCGGCGCGGCGTGGTAGTGCGCGACGCAGCCCAGCGTGCCGGTCACGCGGCGCGAGCCGTTTGACAGCGCGTCGATCGTGATGGAAAGCGTCTGCCCCTGCGCGCCAAAGCACCTGGCGCCGGAGGCATCCTGGCTCTGGAACGTGCCCGCCCACGTGCCCACCACGGGCGAGAGGCTCGCGCGCCGCGCGCCCTTGCTTGCGCTTGCCTTGCGAAGCTCCCACGAGCCGCTTGCGGCCGCAAAGGAGAAGTGCGCGTCCACGTTGCATTCCAGCGCTTGGTAGCCGCGTCGCCGCACCAGGCGAATGCGGACGTCCTGCTGCTGGCGCTTGCGGTCAAAGGCTGACTTCTTTATGGTGACGTCCGCGTCTTGGTACAGCGTGGCAAGGCTTTTCTTGCTGCTGCCTGAAGACGCGTCCGCCTTGGCCAGGATCGCGCCCACTCCCGCGCGAATGCGCGTGCGAGAAACGCCGCGCGTCGCCGCAAAGGATGCCGCGCCGTCCAGCCGGCACACGTCCAGCCGCCATGCGCCGTCCGCGTCGCGCTCGTACGTGAGGCTCGCGGGCGCCGTTGCGCGCACGCGCCCGCTCTGGTACGTCACGTCCGCCATAACGACGAGCTTGCCTGTCACGGAGCTCCGGCCGCGCACCTTCGCGCCGGTGGCAACAAGGTCTTCCGCCACGTCGAACGCGCCGGCGCTCCAGTCCGGCGCGGGTGCGTGCGCCACGGCGTCACGCTCCACGCGCGCGTCGTCCGGGCCGTCCAGAAGTCCCAGGCCCGCGGCCACGACCGCGGCAACGCACAGCGCCACGGCGAGAAGGACCGCCGCCGTTGCCGCACGGTGGTGCCGCACGGCATCCCACGCACTTCTCGCCCAGGCGCGCGCCTTGCGCGCGAGAGGCGTCGCGGTTGCCGCGGGTGCGGGTGCGGCTGCTGCGGGCGTCGCCTGCGTCGCGGTCTTTTCGCGGCCGTCGACCTCCGCGGGGGAGGGGCGGCTCTGCGTGCGCTGCGCGTCGTCCGGCGTGGGCGACGCGCTCTTGCCGTTGTCTTGCATGGGCCCCAGCTCCCTCCCTCGCACGTGCCGTGCGCAAACAGTTTCTCACAGTTTCCTGCGGCGGGCGTGCGGCGCCGGCCTCGCACGGCGGTGGCAAGGCGCCCGCCCGCGCCGGAGCGTGGGGTCCGTGCGGGCGCGCATCGTGGACGGGCTGTGCACCGCCGACCTGCGTGAATACAAAACGCGCCGTGGTGGTATCCTCAAAAGGCTGAACACTTCCGCCGCGCCACCGCGCACGCGCCGCGGCATCCTGAAGGAGAGGGAAATGAGAGACAAGCTAGAGAGGCTCATCGCGGCGTACGCGGAGCTCGAAAAGAAGATGATGGACCCCTCCGTCGTGAGCGACCCCAAGGAGTACGCACGCGTCGCGAAGGAGCACGCGAACCAGGCGGAGCTCGTGGCGAAGGCGAAGGAGTACCTGCAGGCGCTTGACGACATCGAGGCCGCGAAGGAGATGCTGCGCGAGGCCGATGCCGACGAGAAGGAGATGCTGCAGGAGGACATCTCTGCCAACGAGGAGAAGATCCCCGGCCTGGAGGAGGAGATTAAGTACCTGCTGATCCCGGCAGATCCCAACGACGACAAGAACACCATCGTCGAGATCCGCGCCGGCGTCGGCGGCGACGAGGCCGCGATCTTCGCGGGCGACCTGTACAACATGTACGAGCGCTTCGCTGCAGGCCGCGGCTGGAAGATCGAGGTGCTGAGCTCGAGCCCCGGCGAGGCCGGCGGCTTCAAGACCATCGAGTTCAAGGTCACGGGCGAGAAGGTCTACTCCGTCATGAAGTTCGAGAGCGGCGTGCACCGCGTGCAGCGCATTCCGAAGACCGAGAGCCAGGGCCGCATCCAGACCTCGACCGCGACCGTGGCGGTGCTGCCCGAGGCCGAGGACATCGATATCGAGATCAAGGACGAAGACCTGCGCGTCGACACCTACTGCGCGTCCGGCCCCGGCGGCCAGGGCGTGAACACCACGTACTCCGCCGTGCGCATCACCCACCTGCCCACGAACACCGTGGTGCAGTCGCAGGACCAGCGCTCCCAGATCCAGAACCGCGCCGTGTGCATGGAGATGCTCCGCGCGCGCCTGTACCAGATGGAGCTCGAGCGCCAGCAGGCCGAGCAGGGCGCGGAGCGCATGAGCCAGATCGGCCACGGCAACCGCTCCGAGAAGATCCGCACGTACAACCAGCCGCAGGACCGCGTGACGGACCACCGCATCGGCTTCAACAGCACGTACACGGGCGTGCTGCAGGGCGACAAGCTGTCCGAGGTGATCGAGGCGCTGGCGGCGGCCGAGCGCGCCGAGAAGCTCGCGCAGTCGGTGTGACGTTCTTCTCGCTAGCCTTGCGTTTGCCTTTGGGCTGCGGCTAGGCCGCACGGGCGTTTTTGCGAGGCTTGCACCTGCCTTTACGCCGTTCACACAATGCGCATGCGAGCGCGGGTCCGCGTCGGGCGGGCCCGCGCTTTGCCGTAGAATGGCGCGGTACAAGACGGATTGCCGCGGGGGGCCGGGCCCGCGCGGCGCGATTGCGAGGGTGCCGATGGCGGAGCAGGAGACCTGGACCATACAACGCATGCTGGACTGGACCATTGGCTACTTGGGCCGCAAGGGCGACGAGCGCCCGCGCCTGTCCGCGGAGTGGATGCTGGGCTCGGTCACGGGGCTCTCGCGCGTGCAGATATACACGAGCTTCGACCGGCCGCTCACGCCGGACGAGCTGCGCCGCATGCACGACGCCGTCGTGCGCCGCGGCACCGGCGCCCCGCTGCAGTACATCACCGGCGAGATGCCGTTTCGCCACATCGTGCTGCAATGCGAGGAGGGCGTGCTCATACCGCGGCCCGAGACCGAGGTCCTGGTGGACGCCGCGCTCGAGGGCGTGGACGCGGCGCGCGCCTGCGGGCGAGAAGCGCGCGTGCTCGAGGTGGGAACCGGCACGGGATGCATCGCGTGCTCCATCGCGAGCGAGCGGCGCGGCACGCACGTGGTGGCGACGGACGTCTCGCCGAAGGCGGCGGCGCTCGCGGAGCGCAACCGCGACGCGCTGGGGCTGGACGGTGCCGTCGACGTAGTGCGCTGCGACCTGGCCGACGGGGTGGACCCCGCATACATGGGCGCGCTCGACGTGCTGGTGTCGAACCCGCCGTACATTCCCTCCGCCGTGGTGCCCACGCTGCCCGCGGAGGTGGAGGCGCACGAGCCGCACCTGGCGCTGGACGGCGGCCCGGACGGGCTGGACGTGTTTAGGCGACTGCTCGAGCTTGCGCCCACGGCGCTGCGCCCCGGCGGCATGCTGTGCGTGGAGCTGTTCGAGACGAACGTGGGCGACGCGGCCGAGCTCTGCCGCCGGCAGGGCGGCTGGGCCTCGGTCGAGGTGCGGCAGGACCTCACGCACCGGCCACGCGTGCTGGTGGCCGTGCGCGAGGGCGACCTTGCCTCCACGGTGGACGCCGCAGCGGAGCGCGCGCTCGAGCTGCGCGAGAAGGTGGTCAGGGTGGACCAGGCCGCACCGGACGCCGCGGCCGTCAGGCGCGGGGGCAACGTCCTTCTCGCCGGGGGCGTGGTCGTGGTCCCCACGGACTCCGTGTACGGCATCGGCTGCGCGGCGACGCCCCACAACCCCGGCCACGCGCGCACGTTTGCCATAAAGCACCGCGACCTTGCGCAGACGCTGCCGTGGCTCGTGGCGGACGCGGAGGACCTGGACCGCTTTGGGCGCGACGTGCCGGCGTGGGCGTACCGCCTGGCCGAGCGCTGGTGGCCGGGCGCCCTCACGCTGGTGGTGAAGGCGAGCGTCGCCGTCCCCGCGGAGTACGTGCGCTCACAGGACGGCACGATCGCGCTGCGCCTGCCGGATTCCAACCTCGTGCGCGCGCTCGCGCGCCACGTTGGCTGCCCGCTTGCCATCACGAGCGCGAACACGCACGGAGAGGCCGCGGCCACCAGCGGGTCCGGCCTGGAGGAGCGCATCGTGCGCGAGGCGGACCTCACGTTCGACGCGGGTCCGGCACCCATCGCCGTCGCGTCCACCATCGTGGGCTGCACGGGGGAGGATCCCGTCGTGTACCGCGAGGGGGCCATTCCCGCGGCGGACATCATGGAGTGCGCCCGCGGCTAGGCGCCGCCTGCGGGCTGTGACAATCCGCCCGGCTCGCACCACCCCCGCGCCGCCATGCGCTATCGTGGTGGTTACAGATGACGCCCATACCAGAAGGAGCATGCATGAAGATCGCAATCGCATCCGACCACGCCGGTTTCTGCCAGAAGCCCGCGATGGTCGAGTACCTCAAGAGCCTTGGCCACGAGGTGATCGACTTTGGCCCGCAGAGCGCGGACCGCGTGGACTATCCGGACTTCGCGGACAAGGTGGCCCGCTCAGTCGCGGCCGGCAAGGCGGAGCGCGGCGTGCTCATCTGCGGCACCGGCATCGGCATGGCGCTCACGGCGGACAAGGTGGCCGGCGTCCGCGCCGCCGTCATCCAGTCGCCGCTGTTCGCGCACCTCTTCCGCGAGCACAACGACGGCAACGTCGTGTGCATGTCCGGCCGCTTCACGCCGTTCGACGTCAACAAGGCCATCGTGGACGAGTTCCTCACGACCGAGTTTGGCGGCGGCCGCCACGCTGGCCGCGTCCAGAAGATCATGCGCGAGGACGACCCAGGCTTCGGCGGCGTGGAGTGCTAGGGCACCGGCAAGGTTAAATCTGCGCGGAGGGCGATCGACTGCGGCCGGTCGCCCAACTCTTACAGGCGTATACAGTTCTTGGGCGCCACTCTCGCGGCGCCCGCACCGGCAGGCAGTCGGATGGCAACAAGACGTGGAGGTAACCCAGCATGTACCTTGAGCACCTGAGGCAGGAAGACCCTGAGGTCGCGGCCTGCGTGGACGACGAGCTCCAGCGCCAGCGCGACTCCATCGAGCTCATCGCGTCCGAGAACTTCGTCTCGACCGCCGTGATGGAGGCCGTCGGCTCGCCGCTCACCAACAAGTATGCCGAGGGCCTTCCCGGCAAGCGCTACTACGGTGGCTGCTGGGCGGTCGACAAGGTCGAGAACCTGGCCATCGAGCGCGTGAAGCGCCTGTTTGGCAGCGAGTTCGCCAACGTGCAGCCGCACTCCGGCGCGCAGGCCAACTACGCGGCCGAGTCCGTGTTCGCCAAGCCCGGCGACACCATCATGGGCATGGACCTCTCCAACGGCGGCCACCTCACCCACGGCTCCAAGGCAAACTACTCCGGCAAGCTGCACGAGGTCGTCTCGTACGGGCTCGACCCCAAGACGGAGCGCATCGACTACGATGACGTCGCCGCGAAGGCCGAGAAGTGCCATCCCACGCTGATCATAGCGGGTGCCAGCGCCTACCCCCGCATCATCGACTTCGAGCGCTTCGCCCAGATCGCGCATGACAACGGCGCGGCGCTCATGGTCGACATGGCGCACATCGCGGGCCTCGTCGCGACGGGCGCGCACCCCAGCCCCGTCCCGTACGCGGACGTCGTCACGTCCACCACGCACAAGACCCTGCGTGGCACGCGTGGCGGCATCATCCTGTGGAACAACCCCGACTACACCAAGCGCCTGAACTCCGCGGTCTTCCCCGGCTCGCAGGGCGGTCCCCTCGAGCACGTCATCGCCGGCAAGGCCGTTGCGTTCGACGAGGCTCTCAAGCCGGAGTTCGCCACCTACATCGAAAACGTCTGCAAGAACGCGAAGGCGCTCGGCCGCGGCATGCAGTCCAAGGGACTGCGCCTCGTGACGGGCGGCACGGACAACCACCTGCTGCTCGTGGACCTCACACCCGCGAAGGACATCACCGGCCGCGACGCGGAGCAGGCGCTCGAGCGCGTCGGCATCACCGTCAACAAGAACACCATCCCCGGCGAGCAGCGCTCCCCGTTCGTCACGAGCGGAATCCGCGTGGGTTCGGCCGCCATCACGACGCGCGGCTTCTCAGAGGAGGAGTGCGAGAGGGTCGGCCAGCTCATCGGCAAGACCGTGTTCGCGCTCCAGAACGACGAGGGCTTCAAGATCGACGACGTCAAGGCCGAGGTCGCCCAGATGCTCGCGCGCCACCCGCTCTATCCGGAGCTCGCGTAGCGCCGATGCGCGTGGCAGATGCGCTACCATGCTCTTGTGTCATATAGCAATCGGCCGGCCTGCGGGCAGGGCCAGGGCGCTGCGGCGCCCCAGTCGGGAGGACTCACGCATGGAGTTTGACGAGAAGCGCTTCCAGATCATCGACCACCCCCTCGTTCAGCACAAGCTGCACATCCTGAGGGACAAGAACACCTCCACGAAGGACTTCCGCGAGCTCGTGACAGAGCTTGCCGTCTTCGAGGGCTACGAGGCCATGCGTGACCTCCCGCTCGAGGACGTCGAGGTCGAGACCCCGCTCGAGAAGACCACGTGCAAGCAGATCGCCGGCAAGAAGATCGCGATCATCCCCATCCTGCGCGCCGGCCTCGGCATGGTCGACGGCATCCTGACCCTCGTGCCTTCCGCGCGCGTCGGTCACGTCGGCATGTACCGCGACCCGCAGACGCACGAGCCGCACCAGTACTACTGCAAGTTCCCGCCCGCGATCGAGGATCGCACCTGCCTCATCGTCGACCCGATGCTCGCGACCGGCGGCTCGCTCACCGCGGCCATCAAGTTCCTGCGCGACGCCGGCGTGAAGGACATCCGCTGCCTCACGCTCGTCTCCGCCCCGGAGGGCGTCAAGGCCGTCCTGGACTTCGATCCGGACGTTCGCCTGTACACCTGCGCGCTCGACCGTCAGCTGAACGAGAACGCCTACATCCTGCCGGGTCTCGGCGACGCCGGCGACCGCATCTACGGCACGAAGTAGCCTGGCGCCACCAGACGGCCGGCGCCGGCAGGTGGCTGGCCGTCTCGGCACGACACGCAACGCGGGCGAGAAGAGCCATGCGCCAGAGGAGCGCGCGTTCTTCTCGCCCGGTGCTTTTTCCCTGCTTGGGACGTGTTGTCGCCGCGTGCCCGACGGCCGTGTGGCGCACATACACCTAACGTGGGGGCAGAGTAAAGTGTAGGTTTCGTAGCTTTTTTTGACTATGGTTCAAAAATTACCCTGCTCGTAAAAATGTGCGCTCAACTGCGCAAATGCTCATTTGGTCGCATCTCGCGCATTTTGGGGCCCAGCCGTTTCAAGGCGGGGATTGTGGACTTTGCCCCAAATCGAACCTAAACTACAGGACGCTGACCCTATCCGGCGTATCGAGGTGTGCATGGACCAGACGCTCGCAATCGCATTGGGTGCCGCCTGCGGAATAGTTGGCGCTATTCCCTCCGGCGTCCTGTTTGAGCGGGCCCTCAAACGGGGTACAAGGGATAGCGTTAGTGTTGAGGCGGGGCTTGCCAGCACCATGGCCTCGTTTCTGTTTCTGTCGGCGGCGATTTACGTGGCGCATCTACTAATGGGGGACTACGCCCTCTCGTTCGGGTGCTCCGCAGTGGTGGTGTTCCTCGGTTTCTGGGGAATCGAGTCAGTAAAGGGCTGGAAGGCCGCGCAAGGACCTGCCTCGCCTGGAGGGAAGGACGAATAGTGAACCCGCTAGCAAGTTTGTCCAAAGAGATGGAAGAGCTCGTCAGTAGCTTCATGTCCGAGGCCATCGTTGGCAACACGACCGTCGGGCTCACGCAGTACATCTTCTTCATGCTCATCGCGATCGCCATCCTGCTGATCGTCGTCTTCTCGTTCAAGAAGAAGCAGTCCGCGAGCCTGGTGCCGCAGGGCTTCTTCGTAAACGGCATGGAGTTCCTCGTCGAGTTCGCCCGCGACGACCTCTGTGTGAGCCTTCTGGGCGACAAGTGGAAGAAGCACTTCCCCTTCATCGCGGCGGTGTTCTTCTTCATCCTGTTCAACAACATCGTCGGCGTCATCCCCGGCTGCCACCCCGGCACCGGCACGATGGGCGTGACGGCGGCGCTGGCGCTGTGCTCCTTCGTGTATTACGTCGCGGTGGGCATCAAGCGCATGGGCGTGCTCGGTTACCTCAAGAGCATGGCACCCGCGGGCCTGCCCGGCCCCATGGCCGCGATGGTCTGGGTCATCGAGCTCTTCTCCAACCTGCTTCGCCCGATCACGCTTGCCATTCGTCTGTTCTGCAACATGTTCGCCGGACACGTCGTCATGGGCACGTTCGCCATCCTGGCGTCCCTGTTCGTCGAGCCGCTGCTGCAGGGCTTCTCCGCGGTCGCGCTCGGCCAGGCGACCGTCTCCGTGTTCTGGATCCTGCTCCTGATCATCATCTATCTGGTCGAGATCCTGGTCGCCGTCATCCAGGCGTACGTCTTCGCCTTGCTGTCGGCCGTCTACATCCAACTCGTCGAGAACGAGTAGCGTCACTTGGTTACTCGCGGGCCCCACGCCCGCTGGTATACGTAGGTCAAGAAATCGCCCGGAAGTTGGGCGAATGACAAAGGAGGAATCGTGGGAGTCATCGGTTATGGTCTCGGCGTTATTGGTGCTGGCTTTGGCATCGGTCTCGCGGCATTCGGAGCAACTACGGCCATGGCGCGTCAGCCCGAGGTCCAGGGCCGTCTGTTCACGGTCTTTATTCTTGCGTCCGCTTTCGTCGAGGCACTCGCCCTCATCGGCTTCGTCGTCACCCTCATTTCGTAACTACCGAGAAGGACGAGCAGAGCTGAGTTGGAGGCACGTATGAACATCAACATCAAGGGGCTTTCGCGCATCGTGGGGGCATCTGCCGCCACCGTCGCCGCCTCTGTGTTCGCGCCTACGCTCGCGCTTGCCGACATGCCGAGTGGTCCCGACCTTCTTCTCCCCAAGCCCGCGGAGTTCATCCCGGCGCTCATCGCGTTTCTCGTCATCTGGTTTGTGCTGGCCAAGCTCGCTTGGCCTTCCATCCTCGGAATGATGGAGAAGCGCCAGAAGAAGATTCAGGACGACTTGGATTCGGCGGCCGAGTCTAAGGCGAAGGCGGCCGAGGAGGCCAAGAGCTACGAGCAGGCGATCCGTGACGCCCACAAGGAGGCCGACAAGATCGTCGCACAGGCGAAGCGCGAGGCCGAGGAGGAGCGCTCCCAGATTCTGGCAAAGGCGCAGCGCGAGGCTTCGGACATCATCACGAAGTCGCACGGCGCCGTCGAGTCCGAGCGCAAGAAGGCCATGATCGAGCTCTCGAGCTCCGTCGTCGACCTTTCCGTCGAGATCGCGAGCAAGGTCATCGGCAACGAGCTAAGCGAGGAGCAGCAGCGCAAGCTTGCTGAGAAGTACCTTGCGGAAGTGAGTGTCCCAGATGAGCGCTAGGCGCAGCGAAGACGAGAAGGTAGAGGCGTACTCCAGGGCCCTCATCGAGGCCGGTCGTGCCTCCGGGCGCGCGAACGCCGACCTCGTGCAGTGGGAGCATGCACGCAAGTTCTCCCCCGAGGTCCTCGAGACCCTGAGCGCGATGCGCGACGCGGATGACCTTGACCTCATTCCAAAGGTCGCGCGTCAGTACAAGCACATCCTGGACTCGGAGGACAAGACGGTGTCCGTCACCGTCACCACGTCCGTGCCCATGGACGACGACCTTCGCGAGAAGGTTCGCGCAAAGGCCGAGAAGGACCTCAAGGCTCCCGTTTATCTCGTCGAGCGCGTCGACCCGACCATCCTCGGCGGCATTGTGTTGGAGGCGCGCGGCCACCGCTATGACGCGTCCGTCAAGGCGCAGCTGACGAACATCAGGAAGACACTCGCCTCGACCTTCGTCGGAAGTGATGAGCATGACAGATAAGATAAGCTCTACGGAGATCATGGGGGCGCTGCGAAGCAGGCTGTCCAAGATTTCCGAAACCATAGACCAGCAGGAGGCCTCCGTCGTCACGGAGGTGGGCGACGGCATCGCCCACATCTCCGGGCTGAGGACCGCAATGGCCGGCGAGCTGCTCGAGTTCACGAGCTCCGCCAATGGCAGGAGCGTGTACGGCCTCGCGCAGAACCTGGACCAGGACGAGGTCGGCGCCGTTCTGTTCGGCGACGTCGACTCCATCAAGGAGGGCGACGAGTGTCGCACCACCGGGCGCGTCATGGACATTCCCGTCGGGCATGCCATGCTCGGCCGCGTCGTGAATCCGCTCGGCCAGCCCATCGACGGCCTTGGCGCGATTGACACGACCCACCGTCGCCCCATCGAGTTCAAGGCCCCCGGCATCATGGCACGCCAGCCGGTGTGCGAGCCG
>OCVV011203622.1_pt1 | contig 14295 bp, 18 predicted proteins | sample 1539721 | NCBI WGS metagenome assembly OCVV01 (sample SAMN02144230, study PRJEB22623) | gut metagenome | biome: sheep rumen | host: Ovis aries | place: New Zealand
TGTGCCTTGATCTGTGCAATACGATCCTGGATATCCTTGGTGGCGCCAAGTCCGTCTACGATGATGGTGTTCTCCTTGGTGACCTTTACGCTCTTTGCACGGCCGAGCTGCTCCATGGTCGCTTCCTTCAGGTTCAGGCCGAGCTCATCGGAGATGACCGTGCCGCCTGTCAGGATCGCGATATCCTTCAGCATCTCTTTTCTTCTGTCGCCGTAACCGGGGGCCTTGACACCGACAACAGTGAAGGTGCCGCGCAGCTTGTTGACGATCAGTGTGGTAAGGGCCTCACCCTCGATATCCTCAGCAATGATGAGAAGCTTTGCGCCGCTCTGTACGACCTGCTCAAGGATCGGCAGGACTTCCTGGATGCTGCTGATCTTCTTATCGGTGATCAGGATGTAGGGATCCTGCATCTCCGCTTCCATCTTCTCCATATCGGTGCACATATAAGCGGAAATGTAACCGCGGTCGAACTGCATACCTTCTACCAGGTCGAGCTCGGTGTGCATGGTCTTGGACTCTTCGATGGTGATGACACCGTTTCCGGAGACCTTCTCCATTGCCTCAGCGACCATCTCACCGACTTCGTCGCTGCTGGCGGAGATCGCTGCTACACGTGCGATCTGGTTCTTGCCGGAAATGGGCTGGCTCATTCTGGAAATTGCTTCTACTGCAGCATCCGTCGCTTTCTTCATACCGCGGCGAAGTACGATGGGATTCGCACCTGCTGCCAGGTTCTTCATGCCCTCGTTTACCATAGCCTGTGCAAGAACAGTCGCTGTCGTGGTGCCGTCACCGGCAACATCGTTGGTCTTGGAAGCAACTTCCTTGATCAGCTGTGCGCCCATGTTCTCGAATGCATCGGGAAGCTCGATCTCTTTTGCGATGGTCACACCGTCGTTGGTGATCAGGGGTGAGCCATAGGATTTCTCAAGTACAACATTTCTGCCTTTCGGTCCGAGTGTTACGCGGACAGTATCAGACAGCTGGTTTACGCCGGCTTCCAGGGCTTTTCTCGCCTCTGCGCCGTATTTGATCTCTTTTGCCATGATTGATTCCTCCGATTATGTATCCGGAGCGGTCCTGCCGGGCTTCCGGCCGCCGGCTCCGATTTTCTTCCTATATTATATCCGCCCTGCGGGCAGATCATTATTCCTCGATAATAGCGACGATATCGTTCTGCTTTACAACGATGTAGGTCTCGTCATCAAGCTGCACTTCGGTTCCCGAATACTTGGAATAGATGACCTTGTCGCCGACCTTGACTTCCATCTTGACTTCCTTGCCGTCTACCATTCCGCCGGGGCCAGCTGCAATGACTTCAGCCTGCTGGGGCTTTTCCTTTTCAGCACCGGGGATCACGATACCGGATTTCGTTGTTGCTTCTGCAATCAGCTGCTTTAATACGACCTTGTCTCCTAAGGGTTTTAACTTCATCACGAATGCCTCCTGACTTCTCATTTGTTAGCACTCACATCATCTGAGTGCTAACCTTCGTCTATAATAACACTTATCGCGTAAAAATCAATAGGTATTTTGAAAAAAGTCGTTTTAAATTTTCACTACCGGGAAATCAGGCTCCCCCTATTATTTATTTGGAATATTTTTATACAATCTTTTTTATTTGGGGCTTGCCGTTCCCCCTCTTTTATTATAAAATACATTTTGATGCGGCCGACGCCGCGCAATTTCATTCCCATCCGGGAGAAAGGACGAAAGATCATGAAGAATTTCACCAAACTTTTCCTGTTTTCTGCCGCGTCCGCTGCGCTTGGCGGAGCCGCCTATCTGTACAAATCCGGCAAGATCCCGTTCCTGAACAAGGACGAGGACGAAGATGAGGATTACGATTTCGAAGAGGATCTGACCGATCTGTTCGATGACTTCGAAGAGGCCGAGGCTGAGATCGCCGAGCAGGCTGAGGAAGCGCCGGAAGAAGCCTGTGAGTGTGCCTGCGAGACAGCGGAAGAAGCTGCTGAGGAAGCCTGCTACTGTGCCGAAGAGGCTGCAGAAGAAGTCAAGGAAGCTGCTGAAGAAGCTTGCTGCTGCGCTGAAGAGGCTGCAGAAGAAGTCAAGGAAGCTGCCTGCGAATGTGCCGAAGCCGCTGAAGAAGCTGTTGCTGAGGCTGTTGAGGAAGCAGAGACTGCTGCTGAGGAAGCCGCTGAATAATAACTCCCGAAAAGAACACGAACCTCCCGCCGAAACCGGCGGGAGGTTTTCAATTGCATTTCTGTTGCTGCTTTACTGTTAGCGTATACCTTATCCCTTCAGTGTCTTCATGCATTCGAAGATATCCATATGCACCGTGTCGCGTGCTTCGTAATGCAGCAGATTGAACACGATCTGCAGCGCGGTGCCGTTTAATGCCACGGTGATCAGCGTGCCGATACCGACAGGACCGCCGAGCAGAAAGGCGCCGGTAAACGCGCACAGAAAGATCAGGATCTGCACGAGACCGATCGGGAGCTTCGGCAGCCGCTTCCCGACGACCAGCAGCAGCGCGTCCTTCGGTCCGCAGCCCTGGCCGGAGCCCATGGCGAAATACATCCCGAGGGCCATCACGAAAAGGCCGGCGAACAGAATCACTGCGCCGATGACAAATCCGTGATCGGATCCCAGCGGATTGATCCGCATCCAGATATCCGTAAAATTCCCGGTGAGAACGGCATCCAGGATCGTGCCCATGCCGATCCGCTCCCCCATCTTCCAGTCGAAGACCACCAGGGTGAGATTGATGATCGTGACCACCATGCCATAGGTAATGTGCAGGTGGTTCGAAATGCCGATGGACAGCGCCTCCCACGGGCCGGTGCCGATCCCGCCGTTGATCGTCATGTACACGCCGAAGGAATACACGACGAGCCCCCACACAAACCTTCCGAGTGCTTTAAAGACCTGCGATCTTGTCATATCGATCCTTTCCGGTTTTGAAACTCCGCTCCGAAATCAGAAAACATCATTTATATGCTGCGCCGTTGTACTCTCCGCCTGTGACCACGGAGAAATGGAAGACCGGACGGTCGACCTTCTTAATGGAGAGCCGCATATGCTTCATGCCGGCCGGGCAGAAGATCAGTGAGGATCTCGTCAGCAGATGCTCTTCTCCGTCCAGCGTGACCAGGATCTCCGCGCCGAGATCATAGGGATCATCCGGATTGCTGCCGAAAAAACCGATGATCTCGTCATCATCATGCTGGTGTTCCTCGAAGACAGGATCCTTCTCCGGAACGGCGTAATACCACGCAGTGTTCATCTGGAAGGATCCCGGGACGACTTTGTCATCGATCCACAGGATGCGGTGTGAGAACCGCTTGTACATCTCCTGAAATTCGGGCGTACCCATGTGCGGATCATGCAGATCCTGTACGATATATTTTCCCATGCTTCCTTCGGTGTTGCTGTAAACCATTTTCAGATCTCCTTGCTGCTGCCGGCAGCTCTTTAATAGCCAAGTCCGCGGTCCACGAGATGTTCCATCGGCTCGCCCTTCGCGTAATGAAGGAGATCTTCGCAGAACATCTCCGTATTGCGTCTTTTGGTATACGGAACGGTCAGATTGCCTGCCACATGCGGTGTCAGCAGAATATTCTTCGCATCCCAGAGCGGGCTCTCCTGCGGAAGCGGCTCCGTCTCCATAACATCCAGCGCGGCGCCCTGCAGCTGACCAGCGTTCAGTGCCGCGGCAAGCGCATCCCCGTCGATCGTGTTCCCGCGGCCGACATTCACAATATAGGCATTGGCCGGAAGAAGCGACAATGTTTCCGCATTGATAATATGGTATGTATCCTTCGTCGCCGGCAGGCTCATGATGAGCAGATCCGTCTTCGGAAATACTTCGGCAAGTCTGGTGAAATCATACGTTTCGTCAAAATCCGGGCCGGCATCCTTCCCGCTGCGGTTGATGCCGATGATCGCTGCCGGTTCAAAGCTCCGGATCCTCTTTGCGAGACATCTTCCCGTATCGCCGGTACCGAAAAGCGATACAACAGAATCTTTGATGGAATTCTGCGGTACAGGCAGCTTCCAGGTCCGGTTCTTCATGTTGTCGTAAAAGTAAGGCAGGCGGCGCATCATCATGATCGCCAGCATGATGGAATGCTCCGCGAGCGATACGCCGTAAGCGCCGGCGCTGTTCGTGAGGATCGTGCTCTCATGCCTGAACACGCCGGGCCTGCAGAAAGCATCCACGCCGGCAAACGAAGCGCAGAGCCATCGCAGGTTATCCGATTCCCGCACAGCCTTCATTGCCGCTTTTCCTTCGCCGTAAATGATCTCCGCTTCCATCAGACACTCCGCGGAATCGTCTTCCCTGCTGATGAAATCCACCGTGCAGCCCGCTTTCGCCGCTGCTTTTTCAATCATTTCCCGCTCGGCATCATCAATGCCGGGCCTTGCTACCACTACTTTCTTCATGCTGTCTCCCAATGATTGTATTTGCTGTCGTGCCTATGTTATAATTCAGCCGTAAAACGATTGTGCATGCCCGCCGGACAGACCGGCGCAGGCGCACACTTCACGCATACCGGAGGTACCGTTATGATCCTTGAGACCATGTTCTTCACCGTAGAAAAGATCGACGGAGACTATGCGCATCTGCGCCGCACGGACAAGCCTTCCGAAGACACCCGGCTTGTCGCCCGCGCGCTTCTGCCGGAAGAGATCATCGAAGGCTCACAGCTGAAATACGAGATGCTGCAGTATGAGCTGATCCGCAGATAATTGTACGCTGCTGTCTGCAGAAATCTCCCGGATCGTCAGTAGATCGTCTCCGGCGTTTCCTGAATATTGTACATTTCCATAAAAGATTTCAGGTCCGCCGCACTCTTCAGCAGCATGACTTCATGAAATTTTCCTGTATCCCTGTCCCGAAAGCCTGCCGTTTCCTCACCTGTACAGATGCTTTTCCGAACGGCAGGGATCTGTTTTTCCCTGTCAAAATCCAGCTGCTGTTTTTTTCTTCGTCCGAACATCAGATGTTCCTCCTCAGAACGGGAACATGGAAAAGACTGGATCACGGAATGCCGGGATCTGCTGTGCCTTCACAGCGGCAGCGTATTCCTGATCCACTTTCAGCTTTTTGTACTTAATATAATCTGTACAGATCTTCTTCCCGCTCTTATAGCAGGCTGTCACACTCTTGAGCCGTTTCCCGGAATACTTGTTCTTATAGATCCGGAACAGGCCGCCATACTCATAGTGCTTCGTGACATTGCCCTTGCTGTCATATGTGTATTTGGTCACTTCCGGTTTCGCGCCGGGATAGTTATAGAGCTTGCTGATCTTGATAAGTCTGTCCTTCTTATCATACTTGTAGGTCGTCTCCGGTGTATTGCTTCCGTCTCTTTTCTTCAGCAGGCCGTTTTCATCATATTCATACCATTCCGTTTCCGTATCACCCATGGATAGGAATTGAAACGTACTTTCACTAAGCAGACCGTCTGCATATTTGTATTTTGTGACCGTCCCTTTCTTTTTCCCTTCATACCCCGTATCCTTGATAAGATGCAGGTCTTTATCATAGGAATATTTATTGGTGGATGTACCGCTCGGCTGTTTCCAGACACGCTTTGTTACCAGGCCCTTTTTATTATAGGTATATTTCAGCGTGTCAATTGTCCGGCCGGATGTGTTCTTTACGGTAATGGATTCGATCACATAGACTGTCTTCTTCTTTGCTTCGGCATTTACCGGCAGCGAACAGACAGCTGTGATAATGGCAGCAGCCAGAATCATAAAAACAACATTTTTCCTTCTCATCCTATCCTTCCTCCTTCGCACGGCTCCCCCCTTCAGAAACTTGTCTGCAGAGCTCTTATGCAGCAATTGTACCATCCTGCCATTTCCTGTGCAAGCTTATTGCCTCCCGCTGCAATGCGCAAGCGCAAACGCACAGTGCATCGCAGCCCCATACACCATAATATCCTCGTCCGGGGAGAGATAACAGCTGTGCAGCGGCCATACCCGGTCTCCCGGGTGCGTTGCGCCGACAAACCCAAAGGCCGCCGGGACGACTTCGGTATACCTGGAAAAGTCCTCCGAGATGGTCGTCGGGCGTTCCAGACGAATCGTATTGTCCGTGCCAAAGATCTCTTCCGCGATCGTGAGACAGTCCCCGGCCAGCAGAGGATCGTTCATCACTGCCGGATGTCCGCTGACATAGGAAAGCTCTCCCCTGCAGCCGGCTGCGCAGCAGATTCCCGAAAGAACATCTTCCAGACGCATCTTGATCTTCTGTCTGACTCCTGCGGAATAGGAACGGATCGTCCCTTCCAGCCTGCAGGTGCCCGCGAGCACATTGTATTTCACGCCGGAAGCGAACTCCCCGATCGTAATGACCGCCGGTTCAAAGGGATCAATGTCTCTGGAAATAATATTCTGCACCGCCTGCACGAACTGGCAGCCGGCCAGCAGCGCATCGTGGCCCATGTGCGGCGTGGCCCCATGCGCGCCCCTGCCCTTGATCTCTACGGAAAAATGATCCGAAGCAGCCATCATTTCGCCCGGCCGGATCCCGAAGGTCCCCGCCGGCAGCTCCGGCCAGATATGCATGCCGAACAGAGCCGATACGCCGTCCAGTGCACCGGCGCGGATCATTCCGACAGCGCCGTCGAGCGCCGGATCCTCCTCCGCCGGCTGAAAGAGCAGCCGCACAGTCCCGCTGATCTCATCCTTCCGTTCCGCGAGCAGCTTTGCCGCGCCGAGCAGCATGGCGGTGTGCAGATCATGTCCGCAGGCATGCATCTTCCCCGGCTTCTCCGATGCAAAGGAAAGCCCGGTCTCTTCAGCAACAGGCAGGGCATCCATGTCGGCACGCAGTGCGGTCACCGGCCCGGGTGTACTGCCCGCGAGATCCGCGATCACGCCGTATCCCGCGACATGCTCCCTTATCTCATAGCAGCCGCAGGCGGTCAGTTCCCTGACGACCAGCGCAGCAGTTTCTCTTTCTTCTCCGGAGACCTCCGGATTTCTGTGGATCTCACGCCGGATCCGGCGCAGATAAGCATCCAGTTCTCTCGCTGATTTCAGCAATCCCTTCATCTCACACCCCGTTTTCTTCTGTTCAGAAGACACTCGTATTCCGATTCATGTTCAATGCTGCCCCGCACGCCACCGGCTGCAGACCATCCGCACTTTGCGCATCATAACATGAATTTGTCCTTTAATAAACACTTTTCTCTAAAAAACCCAAATGATCTTTCCCGTATTCACATGGTATTTTTACGATGAATCCTGTTGACACTCTCTGTCTTATATGGTATTTTAATGGTGTATTTATGGTTTGTCAATGATTTTCTGCCGGTTTTCCGGCCATGTTTTTCCGGAGGGCTGTAATGACAATAGAGGAAATGCGAAAAAGGAAGAAGGAGCTTGGCTATACCAATGAAATGATCTCTGCGCTTTCCGGCGTTCCCGCGCCTACCGTACAGAAGATCCTTTCGGGCGTCACGGCTGCACCGCGCTTCGAAACGCTGAAAGCGCTGGAGAAGGCATTCACGCCGACCGGGAAGGAATCTCCCGAACTGCGGGAATCCTCTCCTTTTTATCACAGGGATGCCTGGGAACTGCGGGAATCCTCCTTTGTTTACGGCAGCAGGAAACAGGGCGAATATACGATCGATGATTATTACGGGCTTCCCGAGGATCGCCGTGTCGAGCTGATCGACGGTGTGATCTATGATATGGCATCGCCCTCTGCCGTCCATCAGCTGATCAGTTCCGAGATCTGCAGCCAGCTCCGGAGTTTTATCCGCAGCAAAGGCGGCAGCTGCATTCCTTTCGTTGCGCCCTTTGACGTGCAGCTGGATATGGATGACCGGACCATGGTGCAGCCGGATGTCCTTGTCGTCTGTGACAGAAGCAAACTGATCACGCGGTGTCTGTACGGCGCACCGGATCTTGCTGTCGAGATCCTCTCGGAATCAACGAGAAGGAAAGACATGTTCCTCAAGCTGCAGAAATACCGGAATGCCGGCGTTCGCGAATATTGGATCGTCGATCCGGACAGACGAAAAGTGGTTGTTTATGACCTGGCGCAGGATGAACTGCCAGTCATTTACGGTTTTGAAGACAGCATCCCCGTCGGCATTTTCAACGGGGAATGCCGGATCGATTTTTCAGAGATCTGGAACTATATCCGCTTTCTTTATGAACAGAAAAAGCCGGACGGCAAATGAATACCGGCCGGGCAGACAGAAAAGATGCTTTTGGCAATGCTATCATATTTTATACATACAAGGAGGATATCAGATGGAATTCAAAGAACTGATCAGAGAACGCCGCAGTGTCAGGAACTACAGCGAAGCTATTTCCAGGGAGGATCTCACCTCCATCCTGGATGATGCCCGCCTGGCGCCTTCCTGGAAAAACTCCCAGACATACCGCTGCTATGCCGTCACCGATCCGGAGAAGACAGCGGCTTTCCATGAAGCCGTCCTTCCGCCTTTCAACGCAAAGAATTCTGCGAATGCTGCCTATATCGTAACGACTTTCGTAAAAGGGATCTCCGGCTATAACGGAGATGCTCCTGCGAATGAAGCCGGTGATTTCTGGGGTGCGTATGATCTGGGACTGCATGACGCGTATCTCATTCTTTCCGCACGTGACCGCGGCTATGACACCCTGATCATGGGCATTCGCGAAGCAGCCGCTATCCGCGATCTGCTGGAGATCCCCGGGGATGAAGAGATCCTGTCCGTGATCGCGATCGGAAAACGCGCCGCCGAACCGGCTTTCCGCCCCCGGAAAGAGCTTGCGGAAGTGGCAAAGTTCTTCTGAAAAATAAAATCGGAGACGGGTTCCGGTCTTACCCGCCTTTCGGCCGGTGAAGAGCTGGATCCGTCTCCGATTTCGGAAATCATTTTTTTACGCCGTCCAGCGTGATCAGCAGCACGGAAAGCAATATGCAGAGGAAGCCTGCGCCGGTCTTTGCCGAGAATGCATCTCCGTACATCAGGATCCCGCCTGCCACGGCAACGATGAGCTCCAGCATATTCAGGAACGCCGCGGTTGTTGCGCCTACATTTTTCACGCCTGCTGTCAGCAGATAAAATCCCAGGAATGATCCCGCGCCGACGACGGCAAATAATACCAGGGAAGTCCTTCCGTCCGCAGGAAGGGAAAAGCTCCCGCCGAGGAGCATCAGCGTTCCGCAGATCAGCACGCCGCCGATACTTGTATAAAACAGCTTTACGGCCAGATGGAAGCGGTTGGTATTTCCATGATCATTGGCCAGAACATAGATTCCGTATACGATCCCGGAAGCAGCCGCATAAAACGCACCTGCCGGCGTGATATTTCCGGACAGACCTGTGACCAGAAACAGCCCGGCGATGCAGAAGAGGACCGCTGTCCCGGACAGTTTCGTGAACCTCACGTGAAACAGCAGCACGCTCACCAGAAGCACAAACGTCGGATACAGAAAATGGATCATCAGCACACTGCTGACCTGCAGTTCCGTATAGGCCATGTTCAGGAAATAATCCGTCCCGCCGATCCCGATGATCCCGACCAGGATCAGGACGGCAGCATCCTTCACCGGAATCTTCAGTTTCTGCCCGGAAGCCTTTGCAAGCACCGCGGCCAGGAAGATCATGACAGTCAGCTGCCAGACGACAATGCATTCTGCAGCCATGCCGGACATGACCACATATTTATTTCCAAGCGGTGTGAGGCCGAACATCACGGAAGCGATCGTGACACACAGAATACCTTTCCACATTTATGCCGCTTCCTTCCTTTCCAGCAGCTGATCCAGATGATGATTTCTGATCGTCAGGATCAGATCCGTGGTTACAAGCGCAATATCCAGCAGATAGAACCAGATGGCGTAGGGCAGTTTCCCGCTCTGATTGTACTGGATAATTTTGGCTGCCACACCCATGCCGTAGCCGGCCAGGATGATCAGTTCGAAATAAATACTCTTGCCCTTGGCAGTCCGGGAGCGCCAGGATTTGATGATATTAAACGGCCAGGAAGCGCCGAAGGTGATCAGCATCCCGACCTCAAGCAGCTGCACGACATCCATAGTTCTTATTCCTTTAGTACCTCTTTTTTACAAAACAACAGGAACCTACTAACATTAACACACCGGATATTTGATGTCAAACCGTTGGATATGACAATCCTGCCGTCTTGACATCCCGCCGTTTCTTTGCTATAAAATCCTTGTGCCGGAGAATCGTATTCCGGCATCCTAATGAATACAGATATTACTGCCACCGGGTAGAAATGCGAGAAAGCATTTGTTCACACATCGTCAGGTCTTAGAAGATGTGTGCGCAAATGCTTTTTTTAAGGAGTGAAAGACAAATGCGGATCAGACAGGCCATTACCGGGTACTTTACAAAAAGCGAGATCACGATCTGGAGCGTTTCCATGCTGTTCGTGATCGTATCCTTCTTCCTTTTCGACCGGGAAAATTATATGATCCTGTTCAATTCGCTGATCGGCGTCACCTATCTGATCTTCAATGCAAAGGGAAATCCGATCGGCCAGGTGCTCGTGATCATTTTCAGCATTCTGTACGGCATGATCTCTTATTCCTTCTCCTATTACGGCGAAATGATCACGTATCTCGGCATGACCATGCCGATGGCGGTCTTTGCGCTGATCGCATGGCTGCGGAATCCTTTTCAGGGAAACATGGCGGAAGTCACAGTCGGCACCATGCACCGCCGGGAAGTGATTTTCATGATCCTGCTGACAGCTGTTGTGACACAGATCTTCTATTATATTCTGCGGTATTTCGGCACCGCCAATCTGATCCCCAGCACACTCTCCGTGACGACGAGTTTTCTGGCTGTGTATCTGACCTTCCGGCGCATCCCCTGGTTTGCCATTGCCTATGCGGCAAATGATATCGTGCTGATCATTTTATGGGCGCTGGCAAGCATGGCGGATTCCCGCTATATCTCTGTACTGGTGTGCTTTATCGTCTTCCTGTTCAACGATCTGTACGGCTTCTTCAGCTGGCAGAAAATGAAAAAGCGCCAGGCAGCAGAGCTGGAACAGGCGCTGTAAAGTACAGACGGAGGCCGACACCGGCACGCTGTTTATTGTCATCAGGAGAAGAAGTTCCTGCTGCAGCCATTTCGGCGGACATGGTTTGTTCTGCCGCTTTCAGCCATACACATGGCTCTTCACTTTCCCCACAGAAACATAGCCTTCCATCATGGCGCGGAGGTCGGAACCGATGCGGATCTGTTCCACCGGGATCTCCTCCGGCACCTCGCGGATATAGAGGATCCCGTCTTCACCGGTCCGCGCATCATAATGATCCCGGAATACGCCGGAACTCGCTGCATTCCGGTTCCAAAGCACGCCCCTGCACTCGGACAGCAGTATGCCGGGGAAATTCACATTCCAGATCTCGCCTTTATTTAACGGCATATGCATCAGAAGCTCCATCATCGGCTGCAGATAGGCCTCTGCGATCTCATCCAGCCCATGGCCTTTTCTTGAAAATGCGATCGCGGGAAGATCATGCATGGCAGCTTCGAGTGCAGCCCCTGCCGTTCCCGAATACGCAATATCAAATCCGCAGTTTGATCCGTCATTGATCCCGGAAAAAACGATATCCGGATATTCCGGCAGGATACTGCAGAGCGCGACGCGGACACAGTCCGCCGGCATCCCCGACAGAGAATACACTTCGACATCCTCCAGTCCGATATCCCGTTTGATCAGCCGCATTTCGTCTCTTAAAGTGATCGAGTGCGATTTTGCCGAGCAATGAAATTCAGGGGCGACCACTGTCACCTTACCGAACGCTCGCGCAGCTTTCGCAAGTCTGTATATCCCCGGCGCGTCATATCCGTCATCATTTACAACCAGTATTTTCCTCTGCATATTCTCCATTGTCTTTCTCAGCCTTCCCTGAACGGAACATCCTCTTCCCATTGCCGCCACTGCGCAGCGTACAGATCCTCCTGGGCCTGTCGCTCCCGATCTGCCGCTGCTGTCGCGTTTTCCTCCGCTGCTGCTGCATAAAAGCCGCTGTCCGTACTGCCGCCTGCAGGCTTTTCACTTTTTCCGGTCAGTTCTCCGGATTCGATATTCCCGGCAATCATTTCCATATTTTCCGCCATAAACTTCTGCGCATCTGCATTATAGATCACAGAAATATAAAACCTGCCATCAGGGGAAGTACCTTCCCGTTCATACAGGCCGAGCTGTTTCCCTTTCTCTGACGGAACCCAATATTCCTTCCCGTTTTGCGGTGCCACCCTGCGCTCCAGATAACCATTGGCCCCCAGCCACTTATTGATCGCCGCCGCGCCCGGAAGCTTCCCTTCCTTATCTTCCACAGGCTCGGCGAACTGCCGCAGCAGATGCATAATGGATTTATCCTCTCTGTACTGAAATGCCTTGAGAACGTCGAAAGGGAACGGTTTCCTGACGGATTTTTTGCCTGTGCCGACTTTACCGTTATTCAGCCTTACTTCTTCAAGCACTTCCTTTACAAAATGAAGGCAGCGAATCACATTGGGATTGTCCAGAATATCGCTTTGTGCAGGCCGGTTGTTGGTCGGATTATTTCCGTCCGCCATACGGCTTATATAGGTTATCGCCGCATCCAGTCTTTTTTCTTCAAATTCTTTCATGCGCCATCTCCCATGCCGGAATATGCATTTATTCTACCATATGCCCTGTCATTTTCCAAACCCCGACAATGATTTCATCTGTCTTTTTGACTTTCCTGAACGATCTGTTTATCTTCATTTCTGAATTTCCTGAACGACCTGTTTATCCTCCTTTCTGAATTTCCTGAACGATTTTTTCCAGATTTGCTGCCAGGAAGTACTGTGCCGGCTCATTGAACATGACGGACACGATCTGCCGGCCCCGGAACATTCCTTCTCTCGTATACAGACCCAGTTCTGACCCTTTCTGCGTCGGCATCCAGAATTCCTGCCCGCCGGGCTCCAGCGCCTCCTTCACCAGATAACCATTCTCACCGAACCATTTGTGAATCGCAGCCGCATTCGGAAGCTTGATATTCATCTCTCCGGCCGGCTCTGCAAACTGTCTCAGAAGATGGGTGATGGATTTATCCTCCCGATATATAAAAAGCGAGAGGATTTCATACGGGAATGGGACTTTTTTCTTTTTCGCGACGGCTTCGCTCTCTTCATCGGCGGAATGGTTTTCCATGTCGACAGATTGAGTTTCCATGCCGGCAGGTTGGTTTCCCATGTCGGCAGATTGAGTTTCCATGCCGGCAGGTTGGTTTTCCATGTCGGCAGATTGAGTTTCCATGCCGGCAGAACAAGTATCCATGCCGACAGATTGAGTTTCCATGCCGGTGGATTCTTTTTCCCCGTTCGGAACCGCAGCAGCCTGAGCCAACTCTGCAGCAGCCTCCTCTTTTCGGCATCTTCTCAAATCAATGTCCTGATCCACACCTCTTTTTTGAACCCAAATTTCTGCAGATCCCTCATCAAGCCCCCTGAACACTTCCGTCATGATCTTCTCCGCAGAATACAGACATCGGATGACCTTCGGATCCTCCAGCGGAAGATATTCCGTCTGCTCACCGGTTACCGGGTTCCGCCCCTCCGCCAATCTGGAGATCGAAGTGATCGCCGTTTCCAGCCTGTCCAAATCAATCGAGACCATTCTTTATCCTCCTATATTCAGCACAAATTTGGAACATATCTCAAGTGCATTTTACGTTTGAAAGCGCCTGTTTTACAGAAGACCGCTTGCTCCTTGCAGAAAACCATCTGCTCTTTCATGGCAGTATCCCTCCTTCCCGGCTCTGTCAACATCTCATCAAAAGCACTTGAAGTTTCCTGCTGTTTATTGTATATTCTGCATATTGTATTGTCAATAAGCATTATTTAATTTAGTTTTCTGTTATTTTAAGACAGTTTTTCCTGTTTCGCTTGTTTTTTATTGCCAATTTTCATACCTATTATTCTTAAAAAGGAGGACAAAATGACACTGCAGGAACATATGCTGATGGAAAAAGAAAGGCTTGAAGCAGAGATCTCTGACATTGAAGAAAAACTGCACAATGCGCCAAAAGGAACATTGATATTTCACAAGAGCGGGAAAAGCTATAAGTTTTACAGGGAGTTTCCTTCCAATCTGCCGGCCCGATCACCTGAGAGGGAGTATATCCGGAAAAGCGAACACGAACTCCTGTTTGCTCTCGCCGACAAGAAGATCAATTGCAAACGCCACGCAGAATTGCAGAAAAAACTGACAGCTGTAAATCAGTATCTCCGCAGAACGATTTCTGATCACGATCCGTCTTACAAAAGATTAAGGCAATGTGATTTTTTCCGGAAT
>OCVV011319822.1_pt1 | contig 14293 bp, 10 predicted proteins | sample 1539721 | NCBI WGS metagenome assembly OCVV01 (sample SAMN02144230, study PRJEB22623) | gut metagenome | biome: sheep rumen | host: Ovis aries | place: New Zealand
AGGCGGCGGTGTTGTCGGTGGGGATGTAGAGCACGTCGCAGTCGTCGCAGGCGTTGTTGGAGACCGCGGCGACGTCGTTGGAGTCGGCAAAGGTGTAGTCAGCGACCTTGTAACCCATCTCCTCCAGGAAAGGACGGATCTGGTCAGCCTGGAACTTGGAGTTGGGCTCGCCGGAGCAGTAGAGGATGCCGACATTCTTGGCGTCGGGGAAGAGCTCGTTGAGGAGCTTGGCGTATTCCTCGGCGGGAACGCCGTCGGAGGTGCCGGAGATATTGGTGCCGGTGGCGCCGGTCCACTCGTCTTCAGCAAAGTCGAGGGCGCTGGCGTAGTCGGTGACGGAGGTGCCGAGGATGGGAATCTGGTTGGTGGCGGCCTGGGCGGCGAGCAGCGCCGGAGTGGCGTTGGCCAGGATCAGGTCGACCTCGTCGGACACGAACTGGTTGCAGATGACGGCGCAGTTGGCGGAGTCGCCGGAGGCGTTCTGATTGTAGAAGGTGAGATTGTCCTCACCGAGCGCCTCGGTCAGCGCGTCGATGAAGCCCTGGGTGGCCGCGTCCAGCGCGGGGTGCTGAACGAGCTGGCAGATGCCGACGGTGTAGCTGTCGTCGGCGAAGGCGGTGGCAGCGCCCAGCGCGAAGATCATGCAGAGAGCACACAGAATGGCAAGGATCTTTTTCATGTTGGTAACCTCCGTTTTTGTTTTTGGGAAAAAGAAAATACCGCCCGGTCAGTCCGTGCGGCGTGGGGGAACAAATTCCGGAGTTTCCTCTCGTTGCAGCACGACAGACCATTACTTCGTGAGAAAGTAATAGCGGTAATATCGTGCGGCAAAACGAAAACTCATAAATCTGTCCTCTGTCTTTCCTTGGATCGATTTGTACTTTAGCACTTTTTGGTGTTGAAGTCAAGGCCTATTTACAACTTTCTCGCTTTTTCTTTTCCGGCTATGGAGGAATCTCGTGCGGCCGCTCATAAACCGGGGCGCGGCGCGATATACTAAGTGCGACGGAACGGGACAAGAGGAAACAAAGGAGTGCCTATGGACGGAAAAAATCGCAGAGGTTGGCGCCTGCTTCTCGGCGCCTTGCTGACGTTGGCGGCGCTGGGGATCGGCGCGGTCTGCGCCTGGCGTATCTGGGCGCAGGCGCCGGAGGTGAGCGCCGAAACGCGGCCGCTGGTTGTGGCGGTGAGCAAGCCCTCGACCCGCAGCTCGCAGAGCCCGGAGCGGGAAGACGCGCCGCAGCGGCGCGACGGGGTGTATACCCTGCTGCTCGCCGGGCAGGATAACGGCAACGGCAATACCGATACGATGATGGTCGTGCGCCTCGACACCGAGGCACGCTGTGTGGATGCGGTCTCCATCCCGCGCGATACCATGGTCAATGCGAGCTGGCAGATCCGCAAGCTCAACGCGGCCTATGCCATGGGCGCACTGAACGGCGGCAGCGGTGCGGAGAGCCTCTGCCGGCATATCGCCCGTCTTGTGGGCTTTCCGGTGGACAGCTATGCCATTGTGAATCTCGACGCCTTTGTGCAGGTGATCGACGCGTTGGGCGGCGTGGACTTCGATGTGCCGGTCGCGATGGATTACGACGACTGGGGACAGGATCTCACGATCCATCTCCAGCCCGGACCACAGCACCTGAACGGCTATCAGGCGATGGGACTCTGCCGTTTCCGCAGCGGCTACCCGGACGCCGACCTCGGCCGCATCGACATGCAGCACCGTTTTCTGCGCGCCTGCGCGTCGCAGTTTATCACGCTCGGAAACATCCCGAACGTGGGGCGCGTGGTGGAGATCCTCTCGCGGAACCTCGAGACGGATCTGAGCGGCGGGAATATCGCATGGTTTCTGCGGCAGCTGCTGCGCTGCAAGAGCGAGGACATCCGCTTCCATACCGCGCCGAACCGACCCGACAGCGCGGACGGCATCAGCTACACGGTGCTTGAGCTCGACCCCTGGCTCGAGATGATCAACACCTGCCTCAATCCCTACCGGGAGGCGGTGGAGGCGACAGATCTCGACATGGTCTTTACCCGGGATGGACGGCTCGGCTGTACGGCCGAGCGGCGCTTCAGCCTGGCGGAGGAGGGGGAGAGCATCCCCGCCCTGGCCGCCGGGCCGGCGCCGACGGCAACGATCGTTGTCGTCACCCCGTAGACGCAGAGGGGAGGACGCCGAAGCGTCCCCCCCTCTGTGCTTATCCGATGTTTGCGTACTTCTGCTTGACCTGCTGCAGCTGCTGGGGCTGCGCCTGTTCCACAGCATACCAGCCGTGGTTGGCCATCTGGTTGTAGATGTTGTTCTGCATGCACAGCGCGGAGTCGAGCGCACCGCTGAAGGCCTGGTGCACGTTCGGGGTGCTGGATTCGATCGAGCCGTGCAGATACAGATCGCACACGCCCTTGGTGGTGAGCAGGATGCCCTCCATGATTTCCTTGTCGTTCATGTCTGTGCCTCCTTACACCAGATTATAAAACTGCCGGAAGAGCTGCTGGTTGTTCTTGAGCAGCTCCTGCACCTGCGCCTGCAGCGCGGGATCGCTGAGCTGTGCCGCGGCCGTGCGGCACTGGGTCATGAGATACTGGGTGTGGCCGAGCGCGTCCTCCACATATAGGACTTCCTTGGGAGTCATAGTTCATCACCTCGGCTCTAGTATGAGCCGGAGCACAGGAATTATGCGGGGAAATAATTCTAATTTCACATTGTCGAAGCCGCAGCTTTGTGGTACACTCTCGATAGTTCCGATAAAGGAGAGAGCGTATGAGCTATGTACTCGGTGCGCTGGCCGGTATCCTCTGGGGAGCGCTGGCCGCGTTTGTCAATTTCAACATCAACAAGGCGGCGCTCAAAAAAAGCAGCAACGCCTCGATGCTTGCCGCAAATCTCGCGCGCACGGGCGTGGATCTGGTGGCGCTCGGTACGGTGTTTCTGCTGCGCAAGGTCCTGCCCTTCTCGTTTGAGGCCGCGCTTATCGCCACGGCAATCACCCTCTCGACCCTCACCGTCGTGTTCGCCTACCGCCTGTCGAAGCCGGAAAAGTAAACGAGATCCCGGATGCTGTTCCCTTACGGCATCCGGGATCTCGTTATTTCTTTTTAAAGACGATAAGCTTGCTGATGATGTAGTTGAGGATCACGACCACCACCTGCGCGACAAGCTTCACGACAAGACCATTGAAGCCGAGCCAGGTGGCAAAGACCAGAATCAGCAGCTCCTCCACCCCGAGGGTCGCAAGGCGACCGGTGAAGAAGGAGATGATCTCCCGCAGCTGCTCCTGCGCAGTCGCGGGCTTGGACTCAAAGACCAGTTTCGCATTGGTGAGATAGGCAAAGGCCACCGCGCAGATCCAGGAGATGACGTTTGCGATCAGCTCATGAATGCCGAAGACATTGTAGGCCAGCCAGAAGGTGACCATGCTCACCACCGTGGTAAGGCCGCCGAAGATCAGATACAGCAGGATCTCCTTGTGTTTCAGGCACAGTGCCTTGATTTTTTCAATCATTCTCTGTCCTCTCTGCCGCAGATCCGGGAGATGATGTAGCGTGGGCGGCCCTTGATCTCCTCATAGATGCGGGCGATGTAATAGCCGATAATCCCGAGGGAGATCATCACGATGCTGCTGGAAAAGAGCAGCAGCAAAATCACCGTCGTAAAGCCTCCGAGCGCTACGCCGGAGAGCTTCTGAACCAGCGCGACGAAGCTGAATACCACGGCAATCACGAGCATGATACACCCGAGCACGGTGACGATGTGCAGCGGTGCCGAGGAGAAGGAGCCGATGTTGTTGATGGCGTACCGGATGAGGGAGCGGGTGCTCCACTTGCTCTCGCCCGCGGTGCGCTCGCGCACGCTGTAGCGGACCTCGGCCTTCTTGAAGCCGACCCAGAAGCTGAGCGCGCGGAAGAATACATTGCGCTCGGGCATCCGATTGAGCGTATCCACGACCTTGCGGTCGAGGAGCTTGAAATCGGAAGAGGAGGCCATATCCAGCCCGGTCGCGCGGCTGATGAGCGCATAAAAGCTCGTGGCACAGAAGCGGTGCAGCCCTGTCTCCTCGCCGCGGCCCTCCTTGATCCCCTCGATAACCTCGTAGCCCTGCTCCCAGAGCCGGTACATCTCGACAATCTTTTCGGGCGGGTGCTGCAGATCGCAGTCGATCACCACGCAGCAGTCGCCCCGGGCCTGCTCGAGCCCGGCGAACATGGCGGACTCCTTGCCGAAGTTGCGGCTGAAGTGTACGCCGACGACGTGCGGATTGAGCGCGGCAACACGCTGGATTTCACTCCAGGTCCTGTCACGCGAGCCGTCGTCGATAAACAGCAGCTCGTGCGCGATCCCGGCCTCGTCGAGAATCCGGCTGACGGTCTCGGCGGCGGTTGCGATCATGGCTTCCTCGTTATAGGAGGGGAGAATGACGGAAAGCATAGGGCGCTTCTCTCTCTTTCATCAGATGCTTAACACTTCTACTATACGACAAAAAAGGCCGCAGTGCAAGTCCAGGGAACGCCGGGCGTTCCTTGGACCGCACTGTTTTATTCTTCGGGGCGGGAGGTCCCGTCGGCCTCGGTGGCATCGACGATCTGCTCGAAGTCGGCGATGTCCACGTCAAGACCCGGAGCGGGTTTCGTGCTTTCGACCGTGGCCTTGAGAGCGTTGATCTCCTCCTCCTTGGCGTGGATGGTCTCGGTGATCAGGTCGGCCTGGCTGAAGAGCGGGGCGAAATAGCCCTCGGGGTGATCGCGGTTCTGCTCAAAATAGAGCCGCCCGATCTCGGTGTAGACGCGGCCGAGCTCGGTATTCTGGCCGTTGAGTTCGAGCGTGAGCTTCGCGATGCGGCCGTAGGTTTTGGCACGCTCGGCGCCCTGGGCGTAGATGTTCGCGACGCCGCCGCTGCCGGCGCTGCCCTTGATCTTGTCCACCGCGCTGCGAACGCTGTCGCTGCCGGCGAACTCTTTGGCCTTGTCCGCAAGGCTGCCGAGGGTGTCGTTGAGAATGTCTTTGAAATCTGCCATTATGTGTTGCCTCCTTTGTGATTGTGCTTTACCTGATTGACATAGAGCTTTTCCGGATCGTGCGTCCGGCGGCTCTGAATCAGCAGACGCGCGCCGATGACGACGACGAGCGCCAGACTCAGAAGCTGGGAGATGCGGATGCCGGTGGAACCGAGATATAGACTGTCGGTGCGCAGCCCTTCGATCCAGGCGCGGCCCAGGCCGTACCAGAAGAAGTAGATCTCGGCGCACTGGCCGTCATAGGCCCGGCGCCCTTTTTTCTGAAATACGATCAGGAACAGCAGCCCGATCAGATTCCAGAGGCTCTCGTAGAGAAAGGTGGGGTGTACGTAAATGGTGTTCCCGGCGGGGTCGGTCAGGCCCATGCGGCAGAAGATCGTCGTCTCCGCACCGAAGGCCTCCCGGTTCATGAAGTTGCCCCAGCGGCCCAGGATCTGGCCGATCAGCACGCCGAAGACGGCGAGGTCGAGCATGGCTGCAATCGGGATCTTCTTGTACCGGCAGACGGCGACGATCACGAGCACGCCCGCCAGAATCCCGCCGTAGATCGCAAGACCGCCCTCCCAGACCGCGAAGATCTGTTTGGGATCCGCGGCGTACTCGCCCCAGCGGAAGGCCACGAAGTAGAGCCGCGCGCCGACGATGCTCAGCGGCGTGAGCCAGAGCATCAGGTCAAGCAAGTCGTCGCTTTTGATGCCAAAGTCCGGCGCGTGCTTCGAGCAATAGAGGATCGCCAGTACAAAGCCCAGCGCGATCAGCACGCCGTAGAAATAGATCGGCCGCCCGAACACGGTGAAATAGGAAGGCGGGTTGAGCGAAAGGTTCCCCAGCGCGGGAAAGGAGATGACGGAATCGCGCTGGATGGTTTCAAACAGGATGGGAAGCATGGTTTACTTGTCCTTCTTCGGTTCGATGATGGAGAGGGCGAAGCGCTCGGGCACGAGATTCTCCCGCACGAAGGCCTCGCATTCCTCACGGGTGACGCTGCCGAGCAGGCCCGGCGCATCGAGCGGGCAGAAGCCCTCAAACTGTGCGGTGGCAAGGGCGACACAGACACTCTCGAAATCCTCCAGCCCGCGCAGCCGCGCCCCGTAGGAGGCGCGTTTGGCGCGCTCGAAGACGGCGGGCTCGAAGCCCTCGGCACAGACGCGGGCAATCTCCGCGTTCAGCGCAGCAAGCACCTTCTCCGGTTCCTCGCTCTCACCGCCGAGCAGGACAACGCCCGTTCCGGCGCTGAAGTCGGACTCATAGTCGAAGTCGCGGTTCAGCGTTCCGTCGGCGTAGAGGGAGGTGTAGAAGGGGGAGGAGGAACCGGCGAGCAGACGCAGCGCAAGCTGCGCGACGATGCGCTGTCTCAGCCCTTCCTCGCCCGTGAGAGGGCGCAGCTTTGCACCGATCAAAAACTGCGGTGCGGAGACGGGCATGGCTTCGCGGTGCAGCGTCTCGAGCGGAAGCGGACCCTCCTCGGGACCAAAGTCGGCCCGGGGGATCGGCGCACGCTCCGCCGGCAGCAGAGATTCCACCAGCGCCGCGACATGTTCGGGATCGACGTCGCCCTCGATGCAAAGGCACATATTGCTCGGCGCATAGAACACCTTGTGGCAGGTATAGAGCATGTCCTCGGTGATCTCCGCGATACTCTCCACGGTGCCGGCCACGCGGTCACGGATCGGGTGTGAGGCATAGAGCTGCTTGAGGAGGTTGTAATAGACGGCGCTGCCGGGGCTGTCCTCGCCCATGCGGATCTCCTGCGCGATGATACCGCGCTCTTTCTGCACGGTTTCGGCGGTGAAGTAGGGGGTGGAGACAAAGTGCAGCAGCAGCTTCAGATTCTCCTCAAACCGCTCGGTACACTGGAAATAGTAGCAGGTGATGCCGCTGGAGGTAAAGGCGTTGGGATCGGCCCCGTTGGCCGAGAGCAGGTTCAGCGCGTTGTCACCGTCAGGCAGGTCGAACATCTTGTGTTCAAGGTAATGGGCCACGCCGGCCGGTGTGTCAAGCGTCCCGCCGTTGAGCGTGAAGCGCCGGTGCGCCCCGCCGTAGTTTGTCGCGAAGACCGCGTAAAAGCTGCGGAAGCCGGGCTTGGGGAGAATGTGCAGCGCGAGCCCGTTCGGCAGCGTGCTGCTGTAGAGCGTCTCGCCCAGGTGCGCGTATTTTTTACTCTGCATCGTCCTCATCCTCCTCCGACTCCTCGCCGCTGCCGGTCAGGAAATAGATCATATCACATTCAACGCCGCGCGCGATCGCCGCGACGTCGTCCTTCGTCACAGCCTCGCAGAGCTCGGCCAGCTCGATCGGCGAGCACTCGGGCCCGTCGAGCGCCGCGGCGAGATAAAAGCCCTCCAGCTCGCCCTGGCTGTCCACCAGCGCACGCAGATCGCTCGCTACGCCCGTGCGGGCGGCGGTAAGCTCCTCGTCCGTGATCTCGCCGCGGCCCATGGCCTCGAGCTGTGCGAAGATCTCGGCCTGCGCGGCGTCCCGGGCGGCAAACTCAACCCCGGAGGAGACGAGCAGCAGCCCCTTGTGCGTGTCCACCAGAGAGCTCGCATAGTAGCACAGCTGCAGCTTCTCGCGCACGTTCATGAAGAGCTTAGAGGTGCTGCCGCCGCCGAAGACGGCATTGAACACATAGAGCGCGGCAAGGTCCGGCTCCTCCATACAGGCGCCGAGCCGCCAGCCGATCACGAGCTTGCCCTGCGTCACGTCAAGCGCTTCCTCCACCGTGCGCGGCTCGGCCTCAAGCGCGTTCATGCGTACGTCGGTGCCGATCTCGTAGTCGATCTCACCGCGCGGCAGGGTGGCCAGCGCGTCCCGCAGCAGCGCCACGACCTGCTTTTCCTCGGCCCGTCCGCAGTAGAACAGTTCGATCGGGCAGGTCTGCAGCAGGGTGTGATATTGCTGCGTCAGCTTCTTGTAGCGGATACTCTCACATTCGCTCTCGCCGCCGAGACGTCCCACCGCGAAATCCTCGCAGCAGCACATTTCTTCGATGCAGCGAAAGAGCGCATAGCCGCGCTTCTCGTTGATACGACTGCGGATGGTCTCGAGCATTTTCTCGCGCTCGCTGTCCACGTACTGGGGCAGCAGCAGACCGCCGCGCGTAGCCGGCGCGAGCAGCAGCTCGCCGAGGAGGTTCGCCGCGTTGCGCAGGACGTCCGGACGGCCGGGGAGGAAGTCGCGCTCCGGCACGCTCGCGTAAAAGCCGAGGCACTGGATCTCTCCGATGCGCCGGACGACAGGCTCGATGGCCGTGCCGTAGAGCTCGTCCATCCGGGCGGAGAGCGCCTCCATATCGCCGTAATGCCGCGTCCCTCGCCGCAGAACATAGGGGATAAGCGCGTTGAGCGCGGCGGTCTCGCGCGTGAGCTGAGTCAGCAGATTCAGGCTCAGGCAGGCAGTTTTGAATTTGTCCGTACGCAGGTAGCTCAGCCACACGCCGGGCAGGATCTCCGTTCTTGTCGCTTGCATGGAGGCAACCCCTTCCGTTTTTATCTTTTCATATCAGTATAGCATAATTCCGGCAGATTTGGTAGACCTCGGAAGAAGTTTATCCCCCGTTCACATTTGGCTCTTCCGCCTCGCCGCACTCGCGCACGACACGCCAGAACCAGCCCGCCGAGCCGGTGTACCAGGTCCAGCCCGCCTCTCCCTCACGGCCGGGAGCGGCGGCAATATCCGCAGGCAGAACAAAGGGCTCGGCCTCGTAGCGCTTGAGATCCCGTCCCTCCGGCAACAGCAGCGCGAGCAGATGCAGCGCCGTGTCCCGGCGCCCGCGGCGAAGGAAAGCGCGTGCGAGCCAGATCGCCGCGTGGGTGTACTGCCCGCCGTTTTCGCGAAAGCCCGCCCCGTAGCTCACCAGGTAACCGGGGCAGGGACCGGCCGCCGTGTAGGGCGGGTCAAAGAGTTTGATCAAGCGGTGCTCCTCATCCACCAGCCGGGCGAGACAGGCGTTCAGCGCCCGGTCAACGCGCGTCGGCTCGGCATAGGGCGAGAGCGCAGCCCAGGCCTGGGGCAGCGCGTCAAGGCGATCGGGACCGCCCAGCGGCGCACCATCGGCGGTATAGCCGCGGTAGTACCAGCTCCCGCCCCAGGCAGCGTTCGCCGCAAGGCCGAGGCGTCTGGCCGCATCGCGGTAGCGCCGTGCGCCCGGGCGCCTGAGACGCTCGAGCAGCACCGCAAAGCGCTCGCAGCAGTGCGAGAGAAACCAGCCGAGCCACACGCTCTCGCCGTCCACACGGTCGAGCCCGTCGTTCCAGTCCCCGCTGCCGAACCACGGCAGCCCGTGTTCACCCACCCCGCGGCTGAGACAGCAGTCCAGAGCACGCTGCGCGTGCTCAAGCAGGGAGACGCTCTCCGCGCCGACATCCGGGACCTCGTAGCGATCGTGTTCGTCTGCCCCGAGAGGCGGCGAGACACGGAAGGGCAGCGGTGTGAGCAGGAAGTCCGTCACGCCGCAGGCGTCCGTGTATTCGCACAGCGCCCAGACCAGCCAGAGCAGGTCGTCCGAGCAGCGCGTGCGCACACCCTTGTCTCCCTCCGGGTGCGGATGCCACCAGTGCATCACGTCGCCCTCCGGATACTGATGGCGGCAGGCGTCTTCCAGCCGCGCCCGGGCGTAGGAGGGATCGAGCGGCAGGAGGTTCACCGCATCCTGAAGCTGATCGCGGAAGCCGAAGGCGCCGCCGCTCTGATAGAGACTGGCGCGGGCCCAGAGGCGGCAGGCGAGCGTCTGATAGACGGCCCAGCCGTTTGCACAGCGGTCGATGGCTTCCGACCCGCTGTGAAGCAGTTTCCGCGCGGTGAGGACGGCCCAGAAGTCGCGGACCGTACGCAGCGCGGCACGGGCCGCCTCCGGCTTCAGCAGGGCGCGCAGCGCGCTCTCCTCCCCACAGCCGAGTACGAGCACCGTCTCCGCCTCGCCCGTAAAGCGCAGCAGCAGAGCGGACGGCCGCCAGTCCGCAGCGGCGCTGCTCCGGGCACTGCAGCCGACAAAAAAACGCAGGCCAGGCAAATAGCTCTCCGGATTTTCGAAGGCATACAGACCCTCGGCAGGAACACTGCACAGACTACTTGCGTCCGGCCCGAGCTGCGGGCGCAGCCCGAAGCGCAGCGGCAGTCCGGCCGCACCGCGGATGAGCAGCACGAGCGCGTCGGTGCCGAAGGGCACAAAGGCGCAGGTCTCCACCGTGCTGTTTTCGATCGGCTTCTCCCAACTCGCCCAACCGCGTCCGAAACAGACGCTGCAGCCGCAGCCGTCGTTAGCGGCGAAAAGACTGTGCTCTCCGTCCGCGCATACGGCCCAGAGTGCGGCAGGCGTCTGTATGCCTCGCGGCTCCTCCATCGGCGGCAGCAGGCGCTCCTCGCGGGCATTCTCCTGCCAGAGCGCGGCGAGCCCCACATCCCCGACCACGGCGCCGAGGCGGCCGTTGGAGAGCGGAAGCTGCCAGACGCGGCCGGGGAGACTGTCGTGCACGGTGAAGGAAAAGCCCTCCTCCGTCCAACTGTGAGCGGGCACCGTGCCCGGACGGCGGGGCCGGCCGAGCGGTGGCAAACGCAGCGGCAGGACGGGCACCTCTGCCTGCCCAACGGTATAGACCGCCCGGCTGCAGACCGTTCGCGCCGCACTCGATGGCAGCACGTGTACGCCGCCGTGGGTTCCGAGCAGGACCTCGAGCCCCTGGGCAGCCAGGTACTCGCTGATCCGCCGGGCGGCAGGGCGGCGATATTCGCCGAGCTCATCGCTGAGATAGATCAGATCACTTTCGGCTCCGCAGCTTTTGAGCAGCAGCCAGCGGCGCAGCAGCGGCAGCGCTTCCACGGCGACGGCCTCGCAGACAAGCAGGGGGCGGTCACCCGAGATGCCATAGGGCCAGAGCTCCCGCCGCGGCGCGGCAAGCGTGGGTTCTCGCTCGAGCGCGGGCAGCAGCTCCATGGCGGCACCGACCTCGGAGGCGCCGAGTCCGAGCCGCGTTGCGGCAGCCGAGACCATGTTGCCCCGGTCATGCCCGGCGAGGATACGCCGCGCCCCGTCCAGCGCTGCCTCCCGCGTAGGGGCGGCGCAAAGGGCAAAGCAGAGCGTGCGCGTCTCGGAACAGGCGAGAGGAAACGTGAGCGCCAGGGCTGCGAGCGGCAGACGAAGGTCGCAGCGGCAGTCCGCCTCCGCGTCGCAGCACAGGCAGAGCCAGAGCTCCGGCTGCTCGCCGCGGCCGAGACGGCGCAGCAGCAGCGCGCCGTCCGCCGTTTCACTCTCAAGGCCCAGCCGCCAGAAAGCGGGGTGGGATTTATAGTCCGCGGGGCGTGCGAGCAGGGGGCGCAGCGTCAGACGCACGCGGCATTCCGCGTCCGCAAGAGCGCACAGCCGCAGGCAGCGCCGTTCTCCGAGCTCCCCGGCTGCCACTGCGGCGCGGTATTCCCAGGCGAGCGTTTCACTCTGCCCCTGCCAGAGCGCCTGATCCTCGCTCAGCTCCCAGAGCCGGGGACGTGCGCCGGGAAAGAGGAGACTCTTCTGATTGCCTTCCCAGAGCTCAAGATGCACACCGGCGTTCTCCGCAAGAGGCTTGCCGCCGTAAAGGCGTGTCTCCCGCACGGCGGCGCGGCTGCGGCCGCGCTGGTCGAGCAGGAGATGGTAGGCGCCGTTGGAGAGCAGACACAGGCGCTGCGGACCCTCGCCGCTGCCGCGCAGCTGCCAGCGAGGATCGCTGCGGCCGGGGCTTGCCTCCTCCGGCTCACTCCGGTCACGGCGCAGCACCCGGTCGTCGGGCAGACGCTCCTGCAGCAGCAGGCGGTGCGAGGCCATGGCCGGGATGGATAGAAAGCGCCGCTGCATCCGCTCCCCACAGAGCGCGTTGCACACGGCGAGGACGCTCATGCCGAGGTGGTGGGCCATATAGCAGCGCACCACCTCGCCCTCCCGTCCGCGGCAGCGGCCGGGTGTGAAATCAATTGCCTCGTAAAAGCCGTAGCGGCCGCGCACACCGAACTGCTCGAGACGGCGCAGGTTCCTCACCGCGCCGAGCGGATCGACGCCGAGCGCGAGAAAGCTCGAATACGGCGAGACGACGAGATCCCGGTCCTGGTCACGCTTGAGCGCAAGCGAGGCGCAGCCGCTGGCCTTGTAACGGTAAGTCAGCGCCGCGTCGAGAGAGTAGAACGCACTCTCGGAGATGCCCCAGGGGCGCCCCGGCGGCACGCGCCGCTTCTGCGCATAGACACAGAAACGACTGCTTTCGTAAAGCAGGCTCCCGCGGCTGTAGGGCAGAAAGAGCGCAGGCATGCGGTACTCGAACATGGTACCGGTCCAGCTCGCGAGTCCGCGGTAGCCGTCCTTCTGCAGCTGGCCGCGGCCGAGACGGCGCCAATGCTTTCTCGGCACGTCGCCCTTTGCGATGGCAAGATAGCTCGTGAGCATCGCCTCGCTCGCCATCAGATCGTACCAACCGCCGCGTCCGCGCTGCTGTACACTGTCGTAGGAAATATAGAACAGTCCGCGTCTCTCGTCGAAGAGAAAGGAGAAATCCACCGGGGCGAGCAGTGCGTCCACGCGTGCGGCCGTCTCCTCCTCGCCCCAGTCGCGCAGCGTCCGAGCGAGCGTCATCAGCGCGGCGCAGAGATTGCCGCTGTCGACAGTGGAGAGATAGGGCGGGGCAAGCGGCATGAGGCTGCGAGTGTCGTACCAGTTGTAAAAATGGCCCCGGCAGCGGGGGAGCTTTTCGAGAGTATCGAGCGTACGGCTGATGCGCGCGAGCGCTTCGCTCTCCGGCAGCAGCTTGAGATCGACGGCTGCGGCGAGAGAGAGCAGAGCCAGCCCGATGTTGGTCGGAGAGCTGCGGTGGGCGAGCCCCACGGGCGGTTGCTCCTGATAGTTATCCGGAGGAAGAAAATGGTCCTCCTTACCCATGCTGTCGAGATAGAAGCCGATGGCCTCGCCCGCGGCGGCGCGCAGGTAGTCACGGTCGCGCTGCCGCAGCTCCGGCTCGCGATAGGCGGGCAGGGACAGCGCAAAGGCAGCCGCCGGAGCGAAGAACCAGGCGAGCCCTGCCGACTTGCCGAGAATGGAGGGAGCAAAGAGCAGCAGGAGACCAAGCAGCATGCTCGGCCACAGCGCCTTCAGGTGGGCTGCGAGTGAGGCCGAGCTCCGGCCCGCCTGGGCCGCGGTCTGCCATTGGAGCATACGCCGATGGGAGACGCCCATGCGCCAGAGCGCCAGGAAGATCGCGGAGAGATTGACCCCGGCCTCCGCGGGCAGCAGCCACAGGCGCAGAAAGCCGCGTACAAGAGCGCCGCCGACGCCGTTCATCAGACGGGTAAACCGACGCAGCGGGAGTCGGGACCGGGGACGAACGCTCTCCTCGGCGAGAGCCAGCAGCAGCTGGCAGAGCAGCGCGAGCAGCGCCGCCCAAGCCGCGACGGAGAGCGAGGCGGGGAGAGAAAAGCCTGCGAGCAGCGCAAGCAGCGTCAGCGGCGCGACAAGCGAGCGGCGCAGACTGTCAAAGAGTCGCCAGCGATCAAGGCCGCGCAGATCCCGGCAGAAGATCCAGGGCAGGTTCTGCCAGTCGCCGCGGACCCAACGGTGCTGGCGTTTGTAGTAGGCGAGGGGACGGGCGGGAAAGACATCGGAGAAAGCGAGATCGCCGCAGAAGGCGCCGCGCAGGAAAGCCCCTTCAAGCGCGTCGTGCGAGAGCACACGCCCCGCAGGCAGACGCTCGAGCGTGCACGCGAGCAGGCACCGCACATCGAGCAGACCTTTGCCGGCAAAACCCCCGTTCGCGAAGGCATCCATGTACAGCTCGCCGCAGAGGCTGCCGTAAGGATCGCTGCCGCGGCCGGAGGCAAAGACCAGGGCAAAGTCCGTGGCTGAGGCGCTCTCCAGCTCGGTGTCGATACGCGGATGGATGAGCCCATGGCCGCGCGTGACTACCCCGCGCTTCTTATCGAGCACAGGGCGGTTGAGCGGGTGGAGCATGGCTCCGATCAATTCCCCGGCCGCGCCGGGATAGAGCTGGGTGTCGCTGTCGAGCGTGAGGATAAACGGGATGCCGTCGAGCGCGGCCCTGTCCCCGACAACACGCAGGGTGCTCTCCTCCCCGGCGAGGAGTTTGGCAAGCTCCAGCAGCGCCCCGCGCTTGCGCTCCGGCGCGGTCCAGCTTTCGCCGTCGAAACCGCGCGCACGGGTAAAGAGATAGAAACCGCCGTGATAACGGCGGTTGAGTTCACAAACGGCGCTCTCCGCGGCGTCGAGAAGCGGCGCATCTGCCGCGGTCTCCGCAGCATCGGCGGG
>OCVV011332430.1_pt1 | contig 14292 bp, 10 predicted proteins | sample 1539721 | NCBI WGS metagenome assembly OCVV01 (sample SAMN02144230, study PRJEB22623) | gut metagenome | biome: sheep rumen | host: Ovis aries | place: New Zealand
GTGCCGATCCGGGTAAGGTCCAGCGACACGACGTCCTGGGCCTTCTTCTCCAGCATGGCTTCGGCGATTACGCCGACTTCACTCTTCTCGTTCATCAAATTTAAACTATCTTTGCAGGGAAATACAAATTACAAATATAAGACTTTCTTGCAAATATTCGGCCATTTGGCCCAAAACTGAAATTATGGCAGATTCCATCCGATGGTTTGACACGGTCGATTCGACCAATACGCAGCTGATGAACGACAAAGACAGCCTTCCCGACCGCAGCGTCTATGCCGCCCTGTTCCAGACGGCGGGCCGCGGCCAGAAAGGAAACCGCTGGGAAAGCCGTGCAGGCGAGAACCTCACCTTCTCCATCCTGCTCAAGCCGGCCTGCATCGCCGTATCCGAACAGTTCATCCTCTCGCAGATCGTCGCCCTGGGACTGCTGGACTATCTGGCAGGCGAGGGCGTGACCGCCACCATCAAATGGCCGAACGACATCTATGTCGGTGACCGGAAAATCTGCGGCACCCTGATTGAGAACACACTGGCAGACGGGAAGATCGCCGCCAGCATCGCCGGCATCGGCCTGAACATGAACCAGCGGGAATTCGACCCTTCCCTCCCCAATCCGACGTCCCTTACCCTGCAGACCGGGAAAAGCTACGACGTAAAGGAAGAACTGCCCAGGCTGCTCTCCTGCTGCTTCCGCTACTACGACCAGCTCGACTCGGATTACGCCCGCAACGGATTCGATGCAGCCTATCTGGCCCGGCTCTACCGCCGGGGCGCCTGGCACTTCTTCGAAGAGATGCCCTCCAGCGACATCCCGACCGAACACAGGTCGGGCCTCCGCATCGAAGCCCGGATCCTGGGCATCGACACGAAGGCCCGTCTGCTGCTGGAGCACCGCGACGGCACGCTGCGCGCCTACGGCTTCAAGGAAATCAAATACGTCCTTTAGGCATCCAGCAGGGCGCGGACGGCCGCCTTGGGATCGCCCGACGAGAACGCGGCCGATCCGGCGACGAACACACCGGCACCCAGACGCTCGAGTTCGGCGATATTCTCTACGTTCACCCCGCCGTCCACCTCGATGAAGCAGTCGGCTTCCGCGCTGGCGATCATCTCGGCTAGGACAGCCACCTTCTCGGTCGTCTCCGGGATGTATTTCTGGCCGCTATAGCCGGGATGGACCCCCATCACCACGACATAGTCGATGCTGCGCAGGTAGGGAATCAGCACTTCGGCCGGCGTCTCGGGATTGATGGCGACGCCTGCACCCATGCCGTTTTCGCGGATGAGTTTGATACATTCTTTCAGGTGCCTGTCGCCGCAGGCTTCGTAGTGGACGCTCAGGTATTTGACGCCCAGCTGGGCAAAACGCTCGATGTAGCGCCAGGGCTCGACGATCATCAGGTGGGCGTCGAGCGGCTTTTCGGCCACGGCCGCAATGGCCTTGCAGACCGGGAAGCCGAAGGAAATGTTCGGAACGAAGATGCCGTCCATCACGTCGAGGTGGAACCAGCCGGCCGCGCTGCGGTTTACCCGGCGGCAGTCGCGGTCAAGATTGCCGAAGTCGGCGGAAAGCATCGAAGGGGCAATGAGTCTGGGCATATCTACAGGTTTTTGAGGACATCAAGCAATACGGCATAGAAACGGTCGAGCGAGGCCAGGTCGAGGCGTTCGCCGGGGGCATGGACACCGCGCAGGGTCGGACCGAAGGCGATCATGTCCACGTCGGGGAATTTCTCGGTGAACAGGCCGCACTCCAGGCCTGCGTGGATGGCGCGGACCACCGGTTCGCGGCCGAACAGACGCTTGTAGGAAGCCACGCAGACATCCTTCACGTGCGAGTGCATATTGGGTTTCCAGCCGGGATAGCCGTCGGAATGGCGGACTTTCGCGCCGGCAAGTTCCAGGACGGCGGCGATGCGCTGCGAGAGGAAAATCCGCTGGCTGTTGACCGAGCTGCGCTGCATCGTGCCGATCACGATCCGGCGTCCTTCCTCCATCTTGACGGAAGCCAGGTTGGTCGAGGTCTCGATCAGGCCGGGGATGTCGGCGCTCATGGCGATGACCCCGTGCGGGATGGCCAGCAGGGCGGCAATCACCCGCCGGGCGGTATCCGTATCGATGGCTTCTTTCTTCCATTCGACCTTTTCGTGCTCGAAATAGAGCCCCGGATCGGTGACGGCGTATTCGGCTTTCAGCCGGGCCGCGAAATCCGCGAAGGCCGCGACGACCTTCCGGACCTGACGGGCGGGTACGGCCAGGATGACTTCACCGCCGCGGGCGATGGCATTGCGCTTGTTGCCGGCGGCGATCCGGCAGAGTTCCACGTGGTATTTCCAGACCTCGTTGACGAAACGGGCGGTCTGCTGCACGCCGTTGATGCGGCCCTTGTCGATGTCGTCGCCGCTGTGGCCGCCCTGGCCGCCGCTGATGGTGAATTTCACCGGCACATAGTCGGCCGCCAGGCGCAGCGGGCGGTATTTGAACGTACCCACGGTATCCATGCCGCCGGCGCAGCCGACGCAGAAATAGCCCTCATCCTCGTCATCCAGGTTGATGAGGGTCTTGCCCGAGATGAAATCCTTTTTCACGGCGCGCGCACCGTCGAGTCCCGTTTCTTCGGAAACCGTGAACAGGCATTCCACGCGCGGGTGCGGCAGCGTGTCGTCGTCCAGGATGGCCATCGCCGTGGCCACGCCGATACCGTTGTCGGCACCGAGCGTCGTGTCGTGGGCAATCATCCAGCCGTCTTCGATCACATAGTGGATCGGATCTTTGGAGAAGTCGAAATCCGACGTACTCTTCTTTTCGCACACCATGTCGGTATGGCCCTGGAGGACAACCGTCGGATGATCTTCATAGCCCTTGGAGGCCGGCTTGGCAATCATCACGTTGCCCACTTCGTCGGTCTTGCATTCCAGACTGCGCGCCGCGGCGAACTGCTGCAGATAGGCGACAATCTGTTCCTCATGTCCGGATTCGCGGGGAATCCGGGTGATTTCCTGGAAGAAACCCAAAACTTTTTCTGTATTCATACGGTATCGGTTTAAATCAAAAAAAAACGCCGCAGCCGGAACCCGGCTACGGAAGGCGAATTTAACGAAAAAACGGCGTACCGCCAAAAAAACTACTCGGGCGACTGGAGCACGCGCTCGATGTCGTGGACAAAGCCGCGGAAGCTGCGGTCGGTGTCCATCAGGTCGTTCACCGTGTTGCAGGCGTGCAGCACCGTGGCGTGGTCCTTGCCGCCGAGCTGGGCGCCGATCGAGGAGAGCGACGTCTTGGTAAGGCTGCGGCTCAGATACATCGCAATCTGGCGGGCCTGGACGATCTCGCGCTTGCGGGTCTTGGAGAGGAACACCTCGTCGGTAATCCCGAAATAGCGGCAGACGGCTTCCTGGATCTTGCCGACCGTGATCTCGCTCTTGGGATCGGTCACGATCTTGTCCACCAGCCGCTGGGCCAGGTCCAGGGTGATTTCCTGCTTGTTGAAGGTGGCGTTGGCGATCAGCGAGAAAAGGATGCCTTCCAGTTCGCGGATGTTCGACTTGACGCTGCGGGCGACGAACGAGAGCACTTCGTCGGAAATGACGACGCCTTCCCGGGCGCATTTCGACTTGAGGATGGCCAGGCGCGTCTCATAAGCCGGGGGAAGCAGCTCCGCGGAGAGTCCCCACTTGAAGCGCGAGAGCAGGCGCTGGTCGAGTCCCTGCAGGTCCACCGGCGGCTTGTCTGAGGTCAGGATCAACTGCTTGCCACTCTGATGCAGGTAATTGAAGATGTGGAAGAACGCGCCCTGCGTGCCTTTCTTCTCGGCGAACTCCTGCACGTCATCGATGATCAGCACGTCGATGAGCTGGTAGAAGCGCAGGAAGTCGGCCACCTTGTTGCCGTTGTTGGCACTCTTGGCCGAGCAGGCGGCGTTCATGTACTGGTTCTGGAAGGTGTTGGCGCTGACGTAGAGCACCACTTTTTCCGGGAAGCGTTCCTTGACGGCGATGCCGATGGCCTGCGCCAGATGGGTCTTGCCCAGGCCGGGACCGCCGTAGATGAACAGCGGGTTGAAGGTGCTGCGGCCCGGATTGGCCGCGATGCTCAGGCCGGCGGAGCGGCCCAGGCGGTTGCAGCTGCCTTCAATGAAGTTCTCGAAATTATAGACCGGATTGAGGCAGGGCTCGATGTTGAGCTTGCGCAGGCCCGGAATCGCATAGACGCTGCCGGTGTAGTGCTCGCCCGCATCGGGGATGGGCATATCCGCATTGCGGACACGGCCGCCCTTGGGACGCTGCTCGATGAAAATGTCGTCGAGAATGCGCACCTTATAAAGAAGGGAGGCCGAAGGGCCGATCTCCCGGCGGAGCACCTTGCTCAGCAGGCCGATGAAATGCTCTTCGATGTACTCCCGCCAGAAATCAGAGGGGACCTCGATCGTCAGACGCTGGTCTTCGAGCGAGATCGGCTTGATGGGACCGAACCAGGTCTTGAACGTTTCTTCGTTCAAGTTGTCCCTGAGGATCTCAAGGCAGCGGTTCCATACGGTAATCTGGTTGTCGGGAGTCATAAAGTTGTCGGTTCAGGTCTTGTTCCAACAACAAAATTGGGGAAAAATCTGTGGAAAAAAAAACTTTTTTTCAATTGTTTTTTTTAAAAATCCGCAAGTGGCTAAAAATCAAGAAAAAAATTTTTCCGTGTTTGTTCGGTACTGATAATCAGCACTTTACAAAAACAATAAACGGCTACCCTACTGAAAATAATCTACTTATAAACGCAAGCCAGTTCAAAGCCGGCAGGCACTCATTCGACCGGGATGATGAAGGCCCCCGGAAATTTGCGGCGGAAGGCCGGAAGCTGGCGGGCGGCCGCCTCCCGCGTGGCGAAGTTACCAACAGAATATTTATAGAAACCGTTGATAAACCGTACGTGGTAATCCTTCTCCCCCTTGAGCTCCGGGGAGCCGTTTTTCAGCTTGGTCTTCGAGGCCAGGATCTGGATTTCGAAGTGCGGGCCGGCAGCCGGCGACACGGCCGGTTCATCCGCGGGATCCGCCGGTTCCTGGGCGGCAAGCGCCTCTTCGTCCAGCGTAAAGGTACCACCGTTGGAATCGTATTGCTGCTTGAAAGACTGGAAGGCCCGGAAAATGTCTTCGGCGATCTTCTGCCGGTTGGCCGGCTGGTTCATCACGCTGCGGTCGGACGAATTGGAGAGGAAGCCGACTTCGATCAGCACGGAAGGCATCGTCGTGCGCCAGAGGACCATCAGCGGCGCCTGCCGGACGCCCCGGCTCTTCTTGATGGGCCCGTTCGTCTTGAACTGCTGCTGCACCAGGGCGGCGAAGGCGATGCTCTGCTCGAAGTGCGCGTTCTGCATCAGGTTGAAGATGATGTAGGACTCCGGATTGTCGGGATCGAAGCCTTCGTAGGCCGTGGAATAGTCGTCTTCCAGCAGGATCACGGAGTTCTCCCGTTTGCAGACCTCCATGTTGGAAGCGCTCTTGTCGGTACCCATGACGAAGGTCTCCGTGCCGGAGGCCGACGAACTGCCCGCCGAATTCACATGGATGGAGATGAACAGGTCCGCGTGGTTGCGGTTGGCGATGTTGCCGCGCTCGACCAGTTCGACGAAGCGGTCGGTCTTGCGGGTATAGATGACCTTCACGTCGGGACAGGATTTCTCGATGAGGGCGCCCAGCCGCAGGGCCAGGTCGAGGTTGATCTGCTTCTCGGAGAGTTTGCTGTACTTGGAAATGGCGCCCGGGTCGTGCCCGCCGTGGCCGGCGTCGATGACCACGGTACGGAGCCGTACGCCGCCGTCCTGCGCCGCTGCAGCGGCAGGCAGCAGCAGCCAGAAAAGCGCTGCAAGCCGGATGACGAGCCTCCTGAACGGCATATTTCCTCGTGATGGCATGTTAGTTGCTGAAAAATTATTAATTTTGCCTTTCTGCAAAGATACGAAATTTGTTTTGCAAAAAATAAGAATATTCATCGTCCTGCTGCTGACCGCACTCAGCGTCCCGCTCCTGGCCCAGGAAGCGGATTCGCTGCGCGTTCTGCCGCGCATCGATTCGCTGGTCTGGGACGGTGAAAAGCGCGATACGCTGTTCACCCAGCCCAAAGGTTCGCTCGACCGGCCCGCCTTCTCCGCCGCCCGCGACTCCGTGATGGAAGACCTCGAGAAGAACATCATCTACTATTTCGGCGACGTGACGGCCAAATACCAGGACATGGAGCTCAAGGCCGACTACATGGCCTACAACACCAAGATGAACGTGGTCTATGCCAAGGGCATCCTCGACACCATCACGGGCGAGCTGAGCGGCCGGCCGGTGATGACCCAGGGCGGGACCAGCTATGAGATGGACGAGGTCTATTACAATTTCCAGACCCGCAAGGCCCGCATCCGGAACATGGCCACCAAACAGGATGAAGGCAAGCTGATCGGCAGCAAGCTCAAGATGATGCCCGACCAGTCCATCAACATCTCGGGCGGCCAGTACACGGTCTGCGACGCGGAGCATCCCCACTACTACCTGAAGATGACCACGGCCAAGATCATGACCGAGCCCCGGCAAAAGACGATGTTCGGCCCCGCCTACGCCGTGATCGAAGACGTGCCGCTGCCGCTGGTCATCCCCTTCGGCTTCGTACCCGAAAAGCCCGACCGGGCGAGCGGCATCCTGATTCCCACCTACGGCGAAGAAAACGCCCGCGGCATCTACTTGCGCGATTTCGGCTATTCCTTCGTCATCGGCGACTACCTGGACCTGGCCCTTACCGGCGACGTCTATACCTATGGCTCCTGGGCCGCCCGGCTCACCTCGCGTTATAAGAAGAGGTATGCCTTCGACGGCTCCCTGTCCATCAACTATTCCGACGACATCACCGGGGAACGCGGGACCTCGTCGTTCTCCGAATCGAAGAACTTCGGCGTGAACTGGAGCCATTCCCAGGACGCAAAGGCCCGTCCCGGTACGACCTTCCGGGCCTCCGTGAATTTCTCCAGCCCGTCCAACAACCGCTATAACGCCGCCAACGTGAACGAAGCCCTCCAGAACCAGGCTTCCTCCTCGATTTCCTATTCCAAGGCCTGGAGCGGCGTATCGCTGTCGGTCAACATGCTGCACAGCCAGAACTCGCGCGACAGTTCCTATTCGTTCACCCTGCCCAACATCACCTTCAATGTCAACCGCTTCTATCCCTTCAAACGCAAGAACCGCGTGGGGAAAGAGCGCTTCTACGAGCAGATATCCTTCAGCTACAATGCCACGATGCAGAACAAGGTGGCCTTCAAGGCCAGCGAGTTCGCCATGGACAAGGCCATGCTCAACCGCATGCAGAACGGTGTCAACCACAGCTTCAACATCGGTCTGCCGGGCTTCACGCTGCTGAAGTATTTCCAGTTCACGCCCAGCGTGAGTTACGGTATGAACTGGTTCTTCCGCGAACAATACCGCCAGTACGACGAAGAGACCGGCCAGCTCCAGACCCTGTGGACCGACCAGTTCAGCCGCTTCGGCGTGACGCAGAACTATTCGGGCGGCATCTCCATGAACACCCGTATCTACGGTATGTTCAATTTCGGAAAACGGAGCAAGCTGCAGGCCATCCGGCACATGATCACCCCTTCGGTGAGTTTCTCCTTCAGCCCGAACCTGGCCACCAAGGCCAATGGCTACACCTCCTACGCCTATACCGACAAGGACGGCGTGGAACGGACAGTGGACTACAACCGCTATGCCGGCCAGCTCTATTCGCCGCCGGGCACCGGCCGCAACGCCAACCTCTCCTTCTCCTTTGCCAACAACCTGGAAGCGAAGGTGCTCAAGAGTACCGACCCGATGGCCGAAGAGCCGGAGAATCCAAAAGACAAATACGAGAAGATCAAGCTGCTCGACCAGCTCAACATTTCGGGCTCCTACAATTTCCTGGCGGACTCGATGCGGCTGTCGAACATCAATGTCACGGCCAGCACCACCATCTTCGGCAAGCTGGGCCTCAACGGAAACATGTCGCTGGACCCCTATGCCATCAATGAGCAAGGGCGCCGCATCAACCAGCTCAATGTCCTGAAAACCGGACGGCCGTTCCGCCTGACCAATGCCAGCGCCTCCCTCTCCTACTCCATCAACGGCGACGGGAAGTATTCCGGCAACGACGGACACAACGACAAGTCGCAGGGCGCTTCGGCCAGCGGCGGCAACTCCGACTACGCCCGCGTGTATTATCACCCCATCACCGGCGAATATATTCCCGGCGGCTGGGTTTACTATATGAATCCCAATATCCCCTGGTCGCTGAGCTTCAACTACAACTATTCCTATTCCCGGACCTACCAGGTCGCCAACGACCAGCTGCAGACCAAGCACAGCCACGTCCAGACCCTGAGCCTGTCCGGTCAGCTGCGCCTGACCAAAGCGATGAATTTCAACATCAACACCGGCTTCGACCTGACCAAGATGCAGTTGAGTACGACGCAGGTCAGCGCCACCTACGACCTGCACTGTTTCGCCATCTCCGTGTCCTGGGTGCCGACCGGCCAGTGGGAAAGCTGGAGCTTCCGGATCGCCGCCAAGGCTTCGGCGCTGAGCGACCTGCTGCAGTTCAAGAAATCAGCCAGTTATTGGGATAAATAAATATTTTTACTATCTTTGCCCCATCAAATACGAACCGGTAAACCCGTCTCTTTCGGATCCGGTTTTTCCATCCATACAAATGTTAGACATCATCGAACTGAACAGCAAGAGTCAAGATGACCTTGTTGCCATTGCAAAAGAACTGAAAATCCGTAAGCCCGAATCCCTGAGCAAGGAAGACCTTGTTTACGCCATTCTGGACGAACAAGCCATACAGAGCAACGAATCCCCGGCCGCAGCCAAGAAACAGCAGCGGAAGAGCAGCCGGAAGAAGGCAGCCGCACAAGAGAAAGCGGCAAACAGCGAAGCCGCGCCCGCTCCGGTCGAAGCCCCCGCCGCAGAGGCCCCGGCCCCGACCCAGGAAAAACGCAAACGCGGCCGTCCGCGCAAGAACCCCCTGCCGGAGACTCCGGAAGCCGGCGCGACGGAAGAGGCGGCAGCCCCGGCAGAACCGGCGGCCAAGGTCCAGGACAACGCCGCAAGCGAGCAGCCGCAGCAGAAACAGAACAAGAAAGGGGAAAAGAAGCAGCGCCCGCGCGTCCAGCGTGAAGCCGCTGCCGCACCGGCCGAAGAAGCCGTAAAGCCGGCCGAAGCGAAGAAAGAACAACCGCAGGCCCAGCAGCCGCAGCAACAGGCCCCGCAAGCCCCGCAGCAGCAGGCCCCGCAGCCGCAGGCCCAAGCGCAGCAGCAACAGCAACAGCAGCAGCGTCAGCCCAGGCCCATGCAGCAGCCGCAACAGCAGCCGCCGCAGCAGCCCCGGCAGCCGCGCATCGAATTCGAAGGGATCGTGGAAGCTACGGGTGTGCTCGAGATCATGCCGGACGGCTACGGTTTCCTGCGCTCCTCCGACTACAATTACCTCAACTCCCCCGATGACATCTACGTCTCGCAGAGCCAGATCAAGATGTACGCCCTCAAGACGGGCGACACCATCCTGGGCGAGATCCGTCCGCCGCGCGAAGGTGACAAGTATTTCCCGCTGGTGAAGATCAACCGCATCAACGGCCGTTCGCCGGAATTCATCCGCGACCGCGTCCCCTTCGATTTCCTGACCCCGCTCTTCCCGAACGAGAAATTCAACCTGACCGGCCACGGACACAACAGCAATATCTCGGTCCGCGTGGTCGATCTGTTCACCCCGATCGGAAAAGGCCAGCGCGGTCTGATCGTGGCCCAGCCCAAGACCGGTAAGACCGTCCTGCTGAAAGACATCGCCAACGCCATCGCCGACAACCATCCGGAAGTCTATATGATCGTCCTGCTCATCGACGAACGTCCGGAAGAGGTGACCGACATGCAGCGCAGCGTCAAGGCCGAAGTCATCGCCTCCACCTTCGACGAACCGGCCGACCACCACGTGAAAGTGGCCAACATGGTGCTCGAGAAAGCCAAACGCCTGGTCGAATGCGGCCACGACGTGGTCATCCTGCTCGACTCGATCACCCGCCTGGCACGCGCCTTCAACACCGTGCAGCCGGCCTCCGGCAAAGTGCTCTCCGGCGGTGTGGACGCCAATGCGCTCCACAAGCCCAAGCGCTTCTTCGGCGCTGCCCGCAACATCGAGGGCGGCGGCTCACTGACCATCCTGGCCACCGCGCTCACCGAAACCGGTTCGAAGATGGACGACGTGATCTTTGAGGAATTCAAGGGAACCGGCAACCTGGAGCTCCAGCTCGACCGCAAGCTCTCGAACCGCCGCATCTTCCCGGCCGTCGATGTAACGCTCAGTTCCACCCGCCGCGACGACCTGCTCTACGATCCCGAGTATGTCAACCGTGTATGGATCCTGCGCAACCACCTGGCCGACATGACCTCGCTCGAAGCCATGGAATTCATGAAGAGCCGCCTCGAAAAGACCCGCGACAACGAAGAATTCCTGATCTCGATGAACGGCGACAAATTGAGCTAGTTCTTTTTGCGCTTCGAGAACAGCCAGGGCATAAAATCCGGCATCTCGAAGGCCTTCCACCAGCACACGTGGCCGCAGCCCGGGAACTCATGGTAGCGGACATCCGCGCCGGCGGCTTTCAGGGCCCGGTAGGCATCCCGGGAACCGGAAACCGGGACGGCCTGGTCGCTGTCGCCGTGGTAGAGGCTGAAGGAGACGCCTTCGAACTTGCCGAGCCGGTCCGGATTGATGTCGCCGCAGATGGGAACCGCTGCGGCAAAGACTTCCGGGTGACGGGCGACGGCGTCGAACGCGCCGATTCCGCCCATCGACATGCCGTAGATATAGACCCGGTCCGGATCGACGTCCGGCCGCTGCCGGAACAGGTACACGAGTTCCATCACCTCCTTCATGATCTTGCTTTCCGGATAGTCCTTCGGGAAATCGTAGGAGCCGGGGCTCACGTCGAAGGCCCAGGTATGGTTTTCCGGGCATTGCGGTACGATGACGAAGCAGGGATACTCCTCCCGGTTGACCGGATTGAGGAACATCTGGGCGCCGAAGATGGTCCCTTCGTTGTCGTTGCCGCGCTCACCGGAGGTATGCAGGTACAGGACAAGGGGATACCGTGCGTCCGCAGCCGGATTTTCCGGGGTAAGGTACCGATAGAGAAGAGTGTCGCCGTCTGCGCAGCGAAGTTTTCCATACTCGTAAGACTGGGCCTTGACCGTCAGTGCGGAAAGGAAGGCCAGCAGGATCAGACTCCAACGTTTCATGGTGATAAGGGTTTACAGGGATAATTATCCAAAATTAAGAAAAACCCGTGAAAATTCATCAAAATATTTTGCCAGTCGGAAAAAAGTTCCTACATTTGCAATCCCAAAACGAAAGGGACCTGCTTCCTTAGCTCAGTTGGTAGAGCACGACACTCTTAATGTTGGGGTCCAGGGTTCGAGCCCCTGAGGGAGCACCAAAAAAAGACTTAGCTTGTTGCTAAGTCTTTTTTTTGTTGCTCCCGGGAGCATTTTTTCTTCTGGGTCTCTGCCACAGGCCCCCACCTAACGGTGCCTACTCAAGGCCGATCATCTTGCCGGCGAATTTGTCGATCTTCTCCTTGGCATAGTCGAGGGTGATCGTCAGCGATTTCTTGTGGCTGGTCGGGGCATCGAACATGGCGTCGGTCATGATGGCTTCGCAGATGGAGCGGAGGCCACGGGCACCGAGCTTGTACTGGATCGAGGTATCGACGATGAATTCCAGCACTTCGGGCTTGATCTTGAGTTTGATGCCGTCCAAGGCGAAGAGTTCCTCGTACTGCTTGACCAGCGCATTCTTCGGCCGGGTGAGGATGGCCAGCAGCGTCGGCCGGTCGAGCGGGTCGAGGTGGCAGAGCACGGGCAGACGGCCGATGATCTCGGGAATCAGGCCGTAGGCCCGCAGGTCCTGCGGGGCTACGTACTGAATGAGATTGTCGGTGTCGATAGTCTCGTGTTTCTTGCGGGCGCCGTAGCCGATGACCTGGGTATTGAGGCGCTGGGCGATATGACGGTCGATACCTTCGAACGCGCCGCCGCAGATGAAGAGGATGTTCTCGGTATTGACCGTGATCATCCGCTGCTCCGGATGCTTGCGGCCACCCTGGGGCGGCACGTTGACCAGGCTGCCTTCCAGAATCTTGAGGAGCGCCTGCTGCACGCCTTCACCCGACACGTCGCGCGTGATGGAAGGGTTGTCGCTCTTGCGGGCGATCTTGTCGATCTCGTCGATGAAGACAATACCCTTTTCGGCCTTCGATACGTCGTAGTCCGCATCCTGCAGCAACCGCGTCAGGATGCTTTCCACGTCTTCACCCACATAGCCGGCTTCGGTCAGGACCGTGGCATCGACGATGGCGAAGGGCACGTTGAGCATCTTGGCGATGGTCCGTGCCAGCAGGGTTTTGCCGGTGCCGGTAGGCCCCACCATCAGGATGTTGGATTTCTCGATCAGGTCGTTCTTCAGGTTGATGCGCTTGTAGTGATTGTACACGGCCACCGCCAGGAAACGCTTGGCCTCTTCCTGGCCGATGACATATTCGTCGAGGAACGCCTTGATCTCGGCGGGCTTGTAAAGTTTGCTCTCGCCGACGATCTTCCCGTTGGTACGGATATGGTCTTCGCCCGGATTGAGGGCCTCCTTCGCATATTCGTACGCCATCCGGGCACAGTCGGAGCAGATGGCCACCTCCCCGGCTGAAATCAGCAGATCGACTTCATCCTGTCCGCGACCACAGAAAGCGCAATGGTCGCCGCCTTCGTGATTATTTTTCTTCTTTGCCATTCTTGCTCTTCTCCACGATGCGGTCCACCATCCCGTACTTGCGCGCCTCTTCGGCGGTCATCCAGAAGTCGCGGTCGGCGTCCTTGACGATCTGTTCCATCGGCTTGCCGGTGTGGTCGCACAGGATCTGGTAGAGTTCCTTCTTGAGTTTGACGATCTCGCGGACGGTGATTTCCATCTCGGAGGCCTGTCCCTCCGCGCCGCCCATCGGCTGGTGGATCATCACGCGGGAGTGCGGAAGCGCGGAACGCTTGCCCTTGGCGCCGGCGGCCAGCAGGATCGAGGCCATCGAGGCGGCCATGCCGGTGCAGATTGTAGCCACGTCGGGCTGGATGGTCTGCATCGTATCATAAATGCCCAGACCGGAATAGACCACGCCACCCGGCGAGTTGATATAGAGCATGATGTCTGCTTTCGGGTCATTGCTCTCCAGGAACAGGAGCTGGGCCTGGATGATGTTGGCCACGTCGTCGTTGATGGGGCAGCCCAGGAAGATGATGCGGTCCATCATCAAGCGGCTGAAGACATCCATCTGGGCGACATTGAGCTGGCGCTCCTCGATGATCATCGGATTCATATAGCTCGCATAGAGCGAGTTGAAGCGATGCATGCTGAGCGAGCTGATGCCGCGTCCACGGATGGCGTATTTCTCGAATTCGGTCATTTCGGCAATCTGTCTTTTAAGGGTTTGGCAGGATTATTTCGTGAGTTCACGCATCTCTTCGAGGGAGATGTCCTTCTTCTCGAGGGTGGCGGTACCGCGGAGCCAGTTCAGGACGAGGTCGTCCTCAACGCGCTCGACGATGCGCTCGGCCTGCTGGCGGTCGCCCAGCAGCTGCTCGGCATAGCGGGTCAGGTGTTCTTCCGGAACGTTCTGCATGCCGTACATGGCGAACTGGTAGGATGCCATCGACATGGCCTCTTTCATCAGGTCTTCTTTCGAGACCTTCATGTCCTGGTCCTTCATGAGCTTGGTGCGGATCATGTTCCAGCGGAAATCCTTGGCGAAGAGGTCATATTCGGCCTCGATCTGCTCCATGGTGAACTTGTCTTCGTTGGCGGTCTTGATCCAGCGCTTCATGAATGCGTCGGGAAGCTGGATGGCGGCCTTGCCGATGAGGTATTCCTTGGCGTCGAGCATGAAGCGGTAGTCGCTTTCGCGGCTGTATTCTTCCTGCAGGCGTTCCCGGACCTTGGCGTCGAATTCAGCCTCGTCCTTGCACTTGCCTTCGCCGAAGATCTGGTCGAAGGTGGCCTGGGTCAGCGGGGCATCGACAAAGGTCTTGACATCATTTACCGTCATCGTCCATTCTGCGGGGAGCGTGTCGAGTTCCTCTTTCTTGACATGGAACATCGCGGCGCGGTCGGCTTCGTTGGGGAAGGACTTGACGATGTCCACCGTGCGGACGTCGCCCTTCTTCAGGCCCACGAAATCCTTCTTGCCTTCGTCCGACAT
>OCVV011355921.1_pt1 | contig 14292 bp, 5 predicted proteins | sample 1539721 | NCBI WGS metagenome assembly OCVV01 (sample SAMN02144230, study PRJEB22623) | gut metagenome | biome: sheep rumen | host: Ovis aries | place: New Zealand
CTCCCTGATGACTCCCTGATGACTCTCTTAAAACCAGGGCAAAATCCTTGCCCTGTCAGCGTTTTGCGAGTTTTCCAGCATGGTTGACACGCTTTCGAAGTGCTAGATGTCTCGTTCTGAATGCTTTAAAGGTGCAAATTAGATCGTGCACGATCTAATTTTTTAACTCAATTTAACATAAAAAAATCTCCCATGTCAGGAAATAGTCGTATCTTTGCAAAATAATTTTTCAAACCCTAACAACCATGCAAGAACCTACCCGATTGTTCGACCTGCTGGAGTGGCGCCGCGAGTTGCACCCGGAGCGCCCGGTGTTCAAGTACAAAGAAAACGGCCAGTGGAAGGAGCACTACATCGACGAATATATCGAGAAATCGAACCTGATCAGCTACGCCCTGATGCACCTGGGGGTGCAAAAGGGCGAGAATATAGGCCTCATCAGTGCGGGCCGTCCGGAGTGGAACTATGTGGACTTCGGTGTGCAGCAGACGGGCGCCGTGCTGCTGCCCATCTATCCCACCATCAGCGAGGAGGACTACCAGTACATACTGAACGACGCCGAGGTGCGGCTGCTGGTGGTCGAGACGCCGGCGCTCTACAAGAAGATCAGCAGCATCCGCGAGCATCTGCCGAAGCTGGAGAACCTCTGCACCATCGTCCCGATGGAAGGGGTGAAGAGCCTGGACGACATCTATGCCCTCGGACGCCGCTACGTGGAGGAGCACCCCGAGGCGAAGGAACGGCTGCAGGCGACGAAGGACTCGCTGACGACCGACGACGTCTGCACGATGATCTACACCAGCGGCACCACCGGCACGCCCAAGGGCGCTATGCTGGCCCACCGGGGGCTGATCATGAACGTGCAGGAGATCAAGGAGAGCCCCGGCAAGACCTGGACGCGGGCCCTCTCGTGGCTGCCCATGTGCCACATCTACGAGCGCATGATGGGCTACCTCTACCAGTGGCTCTGCTTCGAGATTGCCTATGCAGAGAGCATCGCCAAGGTGGGCGACAACTGCAAGGAGATCCACCCGCACATGCTGGCCTGTGTGCCGAGGTTCATCGAGAAGGTCTACGACAAGATCTATCGCAAGGGCGAGAAGATGACCGGCCTGAAGAAAAAGATCTTCGAGTGGGCGTTGGAACTGGCGTTCGAATACGACCTCGACGAGTCGAAGCTCTCGGCATGGTACAAGTTGCAGCGTCGCGTGGCCGACCGGCTGGTGTACAAGGAGATCCGCGAGAGCATGGGCGGCTGCCTGGGTATGCTCGTCAGCGGCGGCGCCATCATCCAGCCGCGCCTGACGAGGTTTTTCTCCTGTGTGGGCCTCAACCTCTTCGAGGGTTACGGCCTGACGGAGACGTCGCCCCTGATTGCGGTGACGAACAGCAACAAGGCAGGTCGCAAGATCGGCTCGGTGGGTTTCGCAATGCGAGCCATCGAGGTCCGCATCGATCCCGAGACGAACGAGATCCAGTGCCGTGGCGGCAATGTGATGAAGGGCTACTACAAGAAACCCGAGCTGACGGCCGAGGCCATCGACCCCGACGGCTGGTTCCACACCGGCGACACGGGCTACTTCGATCCCGACGGCTACCTGTTCATCACGGGACGCACGAAGAGCATGTTCAAGACCTCGATGGGCAAATATATCAATCCGGAGGTGATCGAAGAGAAGATGAAGCAGTCGCCGTTCATCATGGACATGATGGTGGTGGGCGACGGTCAGAAGTTCGCCGCCGCGCTGGTGGCGCCCGATTTCGACATGCTGAAGGACTGGTGCCGCCGCCACGGGGTGGAGGCCCAGACGCCGGCCGAGATGGTGGCGGACCGCAAGGTGGTGGCCCGCTTCCAGAAGGTGGTGGACAAGTACAACGCCGAGCTGGGGGTTACCGAGCAGGTGAAGCGCTTTGCGCTGGTGGCCGAGCCGTGGACCGAGGCCAACAAGATGCTCACTCCCACGCAGAAACTGATACGACGCAACGTGGCTGCCGCCTACCACGAGCAGATCGAGGCGCTGTTCCGGTAGGCGACAGGGTTAGAGATGGGCGTGCTCAAGGCACGCGTATCAGCGTGGAGCCGGTGGTGAGGGGGTCGTCGGTGAGGAGTTGCACGGCGAGAACCTGTCCCGCGAAGGGGCGAAGGTCGAGGCTGGGTTGCCCGCTTTGGGTGTGCAGTAGACGGCCGTCGAGGCTGTATACTTTGAAAGTCATTCGCTTAGGGACGAATTGGCCGAAGTCGGCCAGAAGGTGTCCGTTGTCGTAGTGGAAGGTGACCCGCTGCGGCTGGTGGTCGCTGAGGTCGGGAATATGTACCGGCAGCTCGAGCACTTCCAGTAGTCCGCGGTAGGCGTCGATCTGTCCGTGGCCATAGGTATTGTTTGGGTACTGCGGGGAGGCGTCGGGATGGGTCGAGGTGCGGCTGATGACGTCGAGCACTTGCTCGGGCGTGAGGTCGGGTTTGGCCTGGAGCCAGAGGGCCACCACTCCGGCCACGACGGGCGAGGCCATCGAGGTGCCGGACTCGGCGAGGTAGTAGTAGTCCTTGCCGTTGTAGGTCACGTGGTGGGTCAGGTTCTTGCGCATCCCCTCGAAGTTGGGATTGAAACTGTTGTAGGCGGCGCTGATGCTCATGCCGGGGGCGACGACATCGGGCTTGATGCGGCCGTCGAAGGTGGGGCCACAGGAGGAGAATTTGGCGATGAGCCCCGTGCGGTCGGGCTCGAACTGCACCACGTCGTAGTTGACCTGGCCGTCGATGTCGGTGAAGGTGGACTTGTAGCCCGTGGCGCCGACGGCGACGATGCGGGGCAGGCAGGCGGGCCAGGAGACGGAGCGTCCCGGGAGGACGTAGCTGTACTGCGGCACGTTCTCGACGTTGTAGAAGGGGCTGAAGCTGATGTCGCTGTACATCCAGGCGGCGTTGTTGCCGGTGAGGAGCACCGTGGCACCGCAGAGGAAGAGGTAAGCCGGGTTGGGCAGTGTGCCGGTAATGTGGTAGATGGTGCCGCGCGGGTCGGTCTGGGGGCTGACGGAGACGTCCAGCGATATGTCGCCCATGCTGACGGTGGTGGTGTAATGGCTGCCGTTGAGGGCGTCGATGCTGTCGGTGTGGAAGCTGATGGTGCCCTCGATGCCGCCGCCGGTGAGGCCCATGCCGAAGAAGTCGAAGCGTACCAGCTGGTCGCCGTTGCTGACGAGGTCGATGTCGATACTGCCGCCGCCGTAGAGGCCGTTGGTGATGGCAGCGCCGGCTTGGAGCACCGTATCGGGCTTCTCCAGGTAGCAGGCGCGGGTGCCATCGTTGCCGGCGCCGGCCACGATGATGCGGCCCGGGCCGACGAGGGCCTGCAGGGCTTCGCCTTCAAGGGTGCGTTGGCGCAGGAGGCTGATACTCTCGCAGCTGCTGAAGTTGATGACGCAGGGTTTGCCTTCGGCAGCGGCGCGGTCGAAGATGTACTTGAAGCCGAGGACGGCGGTGGCGGAGGTGTGGGCGTCGGGGTTCTCGAACTGGTTGCGCTCGGAGTTGAAGTCGGCTAGGAAAATGTCGCTGCCGGGGGCCATGCCTTGCAGCTGTCCGTCGACGGGGCTGCCGGCCATGATGCCGGTGACGTGGGTGCCGTGGGGCTGGTTGTTGGTGTAGAGGGAGTGTTGCTGGGCAGCGATAGCATCGGCGCTCTCCAGGACGTGGCCGAAGGAGCCGTCGGCGTTGGGCCAGTGGAAGTCGTAGTAGTACTTGATGCGCGGCTCGCCACTGACGGTCTGGAAGGCGGGGTGGGTGAAGTCGAAGTAGCTGTCGAAGACACCGGCCACCACGCCCGTGCCGTCGTAGGCCTGAGGCAGCCCAAGGCCGGAGTAGATGCCGGTGGCGTTGACCTGACCTGGAGTGACATCCATGGCTGGCCGGGGCATCGGTTCGGCCTCCAGCCGTTCCACGGTGTCGTTGGCTGCCAGGGAGGCGACGGCGCCGAGGGGCAGGTGGACGATGTAGATGCGGCCGACGCTGTCGATCAGCCGGCACCCGTGGCGGGCGAAGAAGGCCTGAGCGTTGCAAGGCACCGCCAGCGTGGCCAGCGCGTCAACGCCGGCAGTCGGATTGCCGGCCTTGGTGGCATGGCGGGTGGCCAAGCGGTTCAGGTGGGCCGAGAGCTTCGGACTGGCGGGTTGAGCAGAGGCGACGGAGCCGAGCAGAAGGGCCAGTGCCAGGGGGAGGAGGTGGATTGTTTTCATAGAGGCTGTCGTTTTTTGGGGGTTATACCTACTAAATAGGCGTAACGAAAGGGAGAAAAACTACAGGCCTACTGTTTTTTCTTTCCGGAGCGTCTCTGTTTGCCTGCCGGGGACTTCTTCTGGCGCGAGGGGGTCTTGGACCGGTCCTTGCGGCTCTCGGGCTTGCGGTCGTCTTCGTCGACCAGCTCAAAGTCGATCTGTTTCTTCAGCATGTCGACGCGCTTGACGCGGATGTTGACGGGGTAGCCGAGCTTGTAGGTGTGGCCGTGGCGGCGCCCGATGACCTGGTAGTTGTCCTCGTCGAGCATGTAGTAGTCGTCCTTGAGGCTGCCGATGGGGATCATGCCCTCGCACTTGTTGCCTTCGATCTCGGCGTAGATGCCCCACTTGCTGACGCCGCTGATGAGGGCTGGGAAGACCTGGCCCAGCTTGTCGGCCAGGAACTCGGCCTGCTTGTACTTGATGCTGGTGCGTTCGGCGTCGGCGGCCTTCTTCTCCATGACGGAGCAGTGCTTGCAGTATTCCTCGTACTCCTCCTTGTTCACGCTGGTTCCACCCTCGAGGTAGCGCTCCAGGAGGCGGTGCACCATGAGGTCGGGGTAGCGGCGGATGGGCGAGGTGAAGTGGGTGTAGTAGGGGAAGGCGAGGCCGTAGTGGCCGATGTTCTCGGTGCTGTAGTAGGCCTTGGACATGGTGCGGATGGCGATGGTGTCGATCATGTTCTCCTCGCCGCGGCCGGCGATGTCGCGGAAGAGGTTGTTGTAGCTCTCGGCCAACGCTTTGCGGGAGCCTACCTTCATGCTGAAGCCCAGCTTGGCCACAAACTCGACGAAGGTGTTGAGCTTCTCGGGGTTGGGCTCGTCGTGGACACGGTAGACGAAGGTCTTGGCCGACTTCTGGGCCCCAACCTTCGAACTCCGGCTTTTCGGCTTGCCGATGTATTCGGCCACCGTCTTGTTGGCCAGCAGCATGAACTCCTCGATGAGCCAGTTGGCCTCCTTGCTCTCCTTGATGTAGACGCCGATGGGGTGGGCGTTCTCGTCGAGCTGGAACTTCACCTCCTGGCTTTCGAAGTTGATGGCGCCGCTCTTGTAACGTGCCGTCCGCAGCACTGTGGCGATGCTGTGCAGGGCGAGGATGGCGTCGGCGACGTCGGTTCCGTCGCTTACGCCGGAGTCGATGACAGCCTGCGCCTCCTCGTAGGCCATGCGGCGGTTGCTGCAGATGACGGTCTTGCCCATCCAGCTCTTGAGGACTTTGCCCTTGGCGTCCATCTCCATGACGACGCTGAAGCAGAGCTTTTCCTCGTCCTGCCGCAGGGAGCAGACGTCGTTGCAGAGCTTCTCGGGCAGCATCGGGATGGTGCGGTCCACGAGGTAGACGCTCGTGCCGCGCTCGTAGGCCTCGCGGTCGATGGCGGTGCCGGGCTTGACGTAGTGGGAGACGTCGGCGATGTGGACGCCCACCTCGGCGTGGCCGTTCTCCAGCTTGCGGTAGGAGAGGGCGTCGTCGAAGTCCTTGGCGTCGGCAGGGTCGATGGTGAAGGTGAGCACATCGCGGAAGTCGCGCCGCGAAGCGATCTCCTTCTTGGTGGGGCGGCGTATCTTCTTGGCCTCGGCTTCGGCCTCGGCCGGGAACTCCAGCGGGAAGTCGTACTCGGCCAGGATGGACTGCATCTCCACGTTGTTGTCGCCGGGGCGGCCGAGGCGCTTGACCACCTTGCCCACGGGGTTGTTCATCCGCTCCGGCCAGTCGGTCATCTGCACGAGCACCTTCTCGCCGTCCTCGGCGCCGCCCAGGTCGTCGCTGTGGATGAAGATGTCCACCGGCATGGTGCGCGAGTCGCTGACCATGAAGGCGAAACGCTCCTGCTTCTGGATGACGCCCACGAAGCGCGTCTTGGCGCGCTTGATGATTTCCACCACCTGCCCCTCGGGCTTGTGCATCTTGCGCTGCGGGAAGAGCAGCACGCGCACCGTGTCGCCGTGCAGGGCGTGGTGGGTGTTGTTGGGGGCGATCTGGATGTCCTCGCTCGGCGCCGCCGTCGGGTCCTGCCCGTCGGTCTGCGGAATGACGTAGGCCTTGCCGCCCTGCTTCATGTCGATGGTGCCGACCACGTAGCTGTGCGGCACCAGGTCGTCGTTGATGTTCTTGGGGTTGATCTTGTACTTGCCCTTGTGGTCGTCCTCGACGAGCTGCTTCTGCTCGGCGAGCTCCTGCATGCAGCGGATCACCTCCTGCCGCTCGCGCTTGGTGTTGGCGCCGATGCGCGAGGCGATCTGCTTGTGGTTGTAGGCGTCGAAGGGGTTGTTGACAAAGATTTTGAGTATGGTTTTTGCCAGTTGTTCGTTCATGTGTTTTTAGGTTATAGGTTAAATATTAAAGGTTTTTTACGCCAGGCCCATGCGACGTAGCAGGGCCTGCTGGTCGGGCTCGCGGCCCATGAAGCGGCGGAAGAGCACGGCGGGGTGCTCGGTGCCGCCGCGGCTGAGGATCTCGTGCCGGAAGGCCTCGGCCGTCTCGCGGTTGAAGATGCCGTCGGACTTGAAGCGCGAGAAGATGTCGGCATCCAGCACCTCGGCCCACTTGTAGCCGTAGTAGCCGCTGGCGTAGCCGCCGCCGAAGATGTGGCTGAAGTTGGTCGCCGTGCAGCACCCCTCCACCCTCGGCAGCAGGTTGTCCATGGCGGCCGCCTCCACCGCCTCGGCCTTGAAGTCGAATGCGTCAGACTTGTCTGACCAGTCGGAGGTATGAAACGCGATGTCGGTCAGGCCCAGGTTCAGCTGCCGCAGGCAGAGCCATCCGGCCAGGTGGTTCTGCGCGGCGCGGATCTTGTCAATATATTCCATGGGCAGCGGTTCTCCCGTCTCGTAATGCCTGGCGAAGGTGCTGAGGAACTCGGGCTCGTAGCACCAGTTCTCCATCACCTGCGACGGCATCTCCACGAAGTCGCGCTTCACGTTGGTGCCGCTCAGGCTCTCGTAGTGCACGTCGCTCAGCATGCCGTGCATGGCGTGACCCATCTCGTGCATGAAGGTCTCCACCTCGCTGAAGCGCAGCAGGGCAGGGGTGTCCGCCGTGGGTTTGGAGAAGTTGCACACCACCTGTATCTGCGGACGCACGTCCTTCAAGTCTGTGACTTTGAGACTTCGAGACTTCGAGACTTCAAGACAGGTGGCCTCGATGTCTTGACGTCCCGAGGTCTCGTGGTCTCGAGGTCTCGAAGACCCGACGTCTCGAAGACTGTGCTCGCGATACTGCCCGCGGAACTCGGTCATCCAGGCTCCGCTCCGCTTCGAGGGGCGCGGGAACATGTCGAGGTAGAGGATGCCCATCTCGCGGTCGCGGTCGAACACGCGGTAGACGCGCACGTCCTCGTGGTAGACCGGCACCTCGGGGGCCGGCTCGAAGCGCAGGCCGTACAGCCGGCCGTAGAGGCCGAAGATGCCCTCGCGCACCGCCTCCAGCGGGAAGTAGGGCCGCAGCGCCTCGCTGTCGAAGGCGTAGCGCTGCTGTCGCAGCCGTTCCGACAGGTAGCTCACATCCCAGGGCATCACCTCGCCGCCGGCCATGCCCTCCAGCTCGCGCAGGTCGTCCACAGCGGCGGGGCGCACGGCGTCGTGCAACCCCTGCATGAAGCGGCGCAGGGCCTCCAGCGACCCCACCATGCGGTCGCTCAGCACGTAGTCGCAGTAGGTCTCGTAGCCCAGCAGGCGCGCCTGCTCGGCGCGGAGCTCCACGATGCGGCGGATCACGCCGTTGTTGTCGTGCTCGTTGCCGCGGCCGCCGATGGCGCCGTAGGCGCGGTACATCCGTTCGCGCAGGTCGCGCCGGGTGCTGTAGGTCATGAAAGGCAGATACGACGGAGCCGCCAGGGTGAAGAGCCATCCCTCCAGACCGCGGCTGCGGGCCTCCTCGGCGGCCGCCGAGCGCACCCCCTGCGGCAGCCCCTCCAGGTCGGCCTCGGCGGTGAGGTGCAGCGTGTAGTCGTTGAGGTCGGCCAGGGCGTTCTGCCCGAAGCGCACCTGCAGCTCGCTCAGCTCCTCGGCGCCCTGTTTGAAGCGCTCGCGCTCCTCGTCGGGCAGGCCCACCCCGTGGCGCTCGAAGCTCTTGAGCGTCTGTTCCAGCAGCATGCGCCGCTCTCCACTTTCCACTTTCCACTCTCCACTTTCCACTTTCTTCACCCGCTCGTAGAGCCGACGGTCGGTCGCCACCCGCAGGCTGAAGCGCGTCATCTCGGGCTCCATCCGCATCACCACCTGCTGCAGCTCCTCGTCGGTGCAGCACTCGTTGAGGTTCATCATCACGGCGCTCACGCGGTCCAGCCGGCGCGAGGCGCTCTCGAGTGCCTCCACCGTGTTCTCGAAGGTGGGCTCGTCGGGGTTGGTGGCGATGGCCTCGATGTTGCGCTCGGCCTCGGCGATGGCGGCGCGGATGGCGGGCTCGTAGTCCGCCGTCTGTATCCGGTCGAAGGGAGGAAACTCCCAGTCTTGCATCAGTACGTTTTCCATTCTGTCCGCTATAACGAGGGCACGGCCTGTTTTAGTATTTGTATCAACTAAAAAGTGCCGCCCTTCCGCCCGCTGCCGTCCGCCTTTCGCAACTGCCACATGCACAGCCTCTTCCAGGCATCCCCCAAGCATCCCCCAGGCATCCCCTAGGCATCATCTATGCATGCAAGCAAGGAGGATGCAGAGAATCAGCGTGTTGTGTGGTAGCGTGAAAACGGCTTTTTGGGGCGTATTGTGTGGCGAAGTCATAAATAATGTTAAAAAATGCACTTTTTTTGCCATGTGGATTTTATTTAGTATTTTTGCCGCTAGTTTGGTCGCCCGACGAGGGCGCCAAGAGGGAAGCCGGTGAGAGTCCGGCGCAGTCCCGCTGCTGTGAGTCCACGAGTTGAAGCTCAGTTTAATAGGCCACTGCGTGCCGCCATAGGTGCGTGGGAAGGCCGAGCCGAGACGGACAAGCCAGAAGACCTGCCAAGCCACATGTGAATATCCGGAAAGCTTCCGAGGAGAGGTGGACCGATAGTGAAAAAAGCAGTGTGTCTTGTCCGCTTGTGGACGAGTCTGTCGTCCTGCCTGCTGTAGCTGCGGTCGTCTTTTTCTGCGGATTCATGTTCTGGATACTGTACGACGAACTATTTTTTGTTCAACTAAATAAAACAGTATCTAAATGCTAAAAAAACTAATGACAATCGGCCTGGGCCTGCTCCTGTGGACGGGAGCGCAAGGCCAGGCGACAATCAACGAGAGCGACGTGCAGTTCTGGGTCGGCAGTGGTTCAAACAGCACGTTGGTATGTATTGGCTGGGACGACGTCTCGGCCTCGTACACGCCCACCGTGGTGGTGTGGGGCGTGCATTGGAACGGCAGCATCCATCTGATTGATGCACTGGACTCTATTGCTACCTATGACGAGCGTTTCACCTACGACTTCAGCACCTCGTCAGGTTTCCTTAACTCGGTGAGCTACAGCGACCCCGACGAGGGACTGAACCTGACCCCCTCGGGTTTCAACTGCAACAACTATGGTGTGGCCTATGGTGGCGGCACCCTCGGCACCACGTGGTTGCGCATCAGCACCTCCACCTGCTCGAACTACGACTTCACGGGCATCACCAATGTGGTGTATGCCTCGGATCCTGACGCGGCCTTCTCCTGCCTGAAGGCGCAGAGTGTTGGCGTGACGGCCCTGACGGCCACCGGCGCCACGGTGACCATCGTCGATACGACGAATGTGAACAACTACACGGTGATGCTCTATGCGGGCGATTCGTTGGTGGACAGCACGGTGCTCTACAGCCAGACCCTCGACTACACCACCCTGACGGCCAACACGGCCTATACGGTGAAGGTCTTTTCCAACTGCAGCGACGGCACCTCGACAAGTGCCCGCTCCGCCTCGTTCCGCACGCCCTGTGTGACCATCGGCCATGCCGAGTTGCCGTGGAGCGAGGACTTCCAGTCCTACAACGGCCAGTCCTATTCTTCCTCCTCGGCCGCTTTTGCCGGTCAGGTGTTCTGCTGGGACCTGAAGAACCCCTACAGCACCTCCGACCCCTACGTCAACAGCTCCTCGTCGGTCAACGCCGCGGGCGGCAAGTGCCTCTATGTCAGTAGCCGTGTGTCGAGTCCCACCATCCTGGTGCTGCCTCCCTTCGAAGATGTCCCCGAGGCGTTGCAGCTGAGCTTTGATGTCTACTCCAGCTATGGGCATGGTTTCGAGGCGGGTGTGATGACCGACGTGACGGCCGACAGCACCTTCGTACCGGTCGCCACCTGTCTGCCCGAGGCTGGCGGGTGGAACCACTTCGACGTGACCTTCGCCGGCTATGCTGCCGGTCGTCTGGCCCTTCGCTCGAACGACAACGGTCCGGCCTACCTGGACAATGTGACCGTGCGCGAGTTGCCCTCGTGCGTGAGTCCCTCGCAGGTGCTGGTGTCTGACATCACAGCATCGTCGGCCACCGTCACCATCACCGATCCCAACAGCACAAACCACTATCGTATTCGCTACACGGACGACGACAGCGTGGAGGTCTACAGCAACAGCTACGACCTGAGCGGTTTGCTTCCCAACACACGCTATGTGGTGCAAGTGTACACCCTCTGCAGTGACAGCACCACCGGTGCCACCGAAACAGCCTTCCGCACCGCTTGTGCTCCCCAGGCCACCCCGTATTACGAGGACTTCGGTCAGTTTATCGATGTGGCCCGCGGCTACGGCTATGCCGTGGCCGACAGCACGCTGCCCTGCTGGCAGTTTCTGAAGGGCCGTCCGCTGGACCGCCTCGAACTCTTTCCCCCGTCGCAGGGCAGCTCCTACGGCTACGGCACCGACGGCTACACGCTGCGCATATATGGCAATAACAGCAATTCGACCGACATACTGGTACTGCCCGAGTTTGACCAGGAGATTAGCAACCTTGAGGTGAGCTTCATGGCCCGTCCGTCGGAGACCGGCACCTTCGGTGGCACACTGCAGGTGGGCTACACGACCGATGCCGCCGACAGCAGCTCCTTTGTGGCTGTGGCGAACTACGCCTGCGGCCTGTTCGCCAACGGCTATGACCTATGCACCGGCACCTTCCTCGGCGCTCCGGCAGGTGCCCGGATGGCCCTGCGCTATCTTCCCTCGGGCGGATCGGCCAAGTCGTGGTATATCGACGACCTGGATGTGCACGACCTGCCCGCCTGCCTCCGTGCGCAGGGCATCAGCGTGGACAGCGTCGGCACCGACGGCTTCGTGCTCCATGTTGCCGACCCCACTATGGTGAACCACTACCGCTACTACCTTACCTCCGACGGCACGACCGACAGTGCCGACTTCTACGACACGGTGACGGTGGTGTCGGGTCTGACGGCCTCGACCGACTATGAACTCCGTGTGGTGTCCATCTGCAGCGACGGTACACTGACGTTGCCGCACACACTTATGGTGAGCACCCATTGCGGCCCCGTGACGGAGACTCCCTTCGTGGAGAATTTCGACGACTGGACCCCCACCCAGTCGCAGGGCATGAACCGTTGCTGGAACCGCCTGTACCGCAACTCGTCCGGCAGTCTGGTGACCAACAACTACCCCTATTGTGCCACCGGTGCAGCCAACGCCTACACGGGATTCAAGTCGCTGAAGATGTATTCCAAAGGTACCAGCAGCGACATCAAGGAGTACTCGGTGGCCTACCTGCCTGAGTTCGAGGCCGCCCTCAACACCCTCAAGGTGACATTCTTCTATAAATATGGCGGCACTACCTACAATATTCACAAGGTGCGTGTGGCCGTCGGTGTGAGCAGCGAGGTGGACGACACCACCACGTTCACGCGCCTGGCCACCTTTATACCCACCGTCATCGGATGGAACGAGGTCGAGGTGGATCTCAGCAGCTATACCGGTATGGGCAAGCGTATCACCATAATGCAGTCCAGCATCGGCACCACCGCCATCACGGGCTATATCGACAGCTTGGTGGTGGACACCGTCAGCAGCTGCAGCCGGCCCGCCACCCTCGTGGCCAATGATGTCACAGCCTATGGCGCCACCCTCGAGTGGACCGACCCCAGCCTGGCCGACACCTACATCCTGCGCTGGAGTGACGGCACCACGACCGACAGCGTCACCGTCAGCGACGTGACCACCTACACCCTCGACAGCCTGCTGCCCAGTACCACCTACACGGTCGACATCCGCAGCATCTGCTGGGGTCAGCCTACCCAGGCCCGCACGACGAGCTTTGCCACCGACTGTGCCCCCATGCCACTGCCGTGGAGTATGGATTTCGACAATCTGACGAATATCAGCCAGCTTTCGAGTTGCTGGAACCGTTATTCGGGGCGCTACAACGATACCGCCAGTACCGTACTCAACAACAGCTCCAGCGGGTGGACACTCTCGCGCACAGCCTTCGACAGTTCGGCCCATGTGAAGGTGAACCTCTATGGCACCAGTTGCAAGTACTGGCTGGTCACCCCGGAGATTAATCTCGCCAACGAGGCTAGCCTGACGTTCGACTACATGCTGACCGACTACAACAATAGCGAGGCTCCCGACACGACGGCAGACGGTTTTGCCGACGACCGCTTTGTGGTGTTGGCCACCACCGACGACAGCACGTGGACTCCGCTTGCCAAGTGGGGCAGCGACACGCTTCGCGACGACTACAGCCTTGGAACTTTGACCGATACCGCCGCGCATGCCACCATCTCCTTGTCTGCTTTTACGGGTCAGAATATACGCCTGGCATTCTATGGCGAGAGCTCCGTCAGCGGCACCGACAACGACCTCCGTATCGACAACCTGAGGGTGGAGGCTGTCGTGCCTGTTGACACCACTACCCCGTCGGATACCACCATCGTTGATCCTACAGTTCCCGAGGAGGCAACCATCGCCTTCGACGACATCCTGTACTGGGTGGGCGAGGGCGGCAGCCGCGCTGTGATGGCTGTGAACTGGGCCGACACTGCGTTGGCCTGGGGATTCCGCTTCGACGACTCCACCACGGTGGCCGACATGATGCAGGCCATCTCCACGGCCGACCCGCGTTTCAACTATGAGGGCACGGGCTTCGTCAATGATATACGCTATATTGATACCGCCGCCGGTATGACTGATACACTGCGCATCACTCCAGGCAACTACTGGGGGAGCAAACGCAATGGTGTGCCCGATATGGGCATGGGCCAGAAACTTGTGGACGGCGACTTCGAGAAGTGGGGCGACCCCGCTGCCGGTGTTGTGGTGGACAGCACCTATTGGGGTGACGAATGGGGTTGGGACTACACGTATGTATATCCTATGACCATACGTCCGGTGACGGTCCCCGATACCACTAGCCCCACACCTGGCCCCGTTGATCCTACGGGCATCGACGCTGCTGAAGATGGTCCGGCTTTGTCGGTATGGCCTAATCCTGCCACTCGTCGTGTAACTGTGACGGTCGCTGCTGATTCGGATGCCCAGCTCTTCGACCTTGTCGGCCGCCGGGTGGAGAGCTACCGCCTCAGTCGGGGAAGCAATGATATTGACCTCGGCAATCTGCCGGAGGGGGTCTATATGCTTTGTGTGCAGGAAGCTGTGTGCAGAATAGTCAAGACACGCTGACAGCCATAAGCTCATATAAAAAAAAGAAGCCTCCGGGCTTCTTTTTTTTTGTCATATTGTTTTTATTTAGTATTTTTGCCGTCGGTTTGGTCGCCCGACGAGGGTGCCAAGAGGGAAGCCGGTGAGAGTCCGGCGCAGTCCCGCTGCTGTAAGCTCGAGAGTTGAGGCCCAAAAGGTTACGTCACTGTGTGCCGCCATAGGTGCATGGGAAGACAGGGCCCCAGAGAGCAAGCCAGAAGACCTGCCAAACCACGTGAAAATCGGTTCCGCTTTCGAGGAAAAGCCGCCGGTGACCCTCCGGGCTGTCGCCCCGCGTGTGTCTCTCGTCCTTTCCCTCTGCAGCGTTGCCGATATTGAGAACAGAAGTATTAACTGATTAAAACTGTATCAATATGGTAAAAAAACTACTTGTCTTTGCTTGCGGCCTGCTGCTGGCCGCCGGCGCTTCGGCCCAGT
>OCVV011360725.1_pt1 | contig 14290 bp, 15 predicted proteins | sample 1539721 | NCBI WGS metagenome assembly OCVV01 (sample SAMN02144230, study PRJEB22623) | gut metagenome | biome: sheep rumen | host: Ovis aries | place: New Zealand
AATCGCTTATAACTAAATAGACTAGATACAAATTTTTATTACCATACAACTTTTTATGAAGAAATAGAAGTTCATTAAGTAATTTATTGGTTTTTTGAAAACTTCCGTATGACACCATAAAACCGCCTGCATATTCGAAAAGAAATTCATAATATTCATCCTTTTCGGAATCAACAGAAAGAAATATTGTATTTACAAGATCATATATTTCTTCTACTTTTTTTATTCGTTCATCCACAAAAATGCTGGCATCTGCATAAATGGTGTCAATTTTGAGACGCAACTCTTTAATAGAATTAATTGCCGCTTGACGTCTCAATTCTGTAATTTCTTTACTTTGTTTGTAATCCTCTAGATTTCTGAGAGCATCCGTTTCCGCCTCGTCTAAAATAATGTTTGCTTCGCGTATTTTACCTTCATTAAATGCGTCCATAGCTCTACGCATTCGTTCAGTGATACGATCTCCTTGTAATTGTATGATACGTTTAGCTGTCTTGAAAAGATTATTCTGAAACTCCTGAAGATCTTTCTTCAGTTGATTATATTTGTCGATTTTCTTTTTTAACTGGTCAAAATACTTTGGTTGGTCTTGATGGGCTTCAGCCATCATACGGTACATTTCAATTTCCTCAGGCAACGATGTTAGTTCCTCAGACATTTTTAGATAATCTTCATTTGCTGCAGCAAATTTTAAATTCTCCATCTTGGCAACAGGAAGGCCATTGATGGTTACAACACCATTTTCGACCTTCACATCGTCTGTGTGATTGCTCTCTACTAATTGCAACTGCATGACGAACTGGAACTGTAGGCTCTCACGATTGTCATAGCGGCACCAGTAGTGTCCCATCTCATTGAAAAGACGTTCCTTGAATTCCTTAAGTTCTGGGGATTCTTCTTCACCAGGCTTTAAGTCTTTGCAATAAGTATAGACCTTCGGGGATGCGGTAACCTTGAACTGTTCTGACGCTTTGTCGAATTCCTCTATCGTGAATTGACCAGCCTTCTTGTGGAATAGAGCCAAGAAGATATCGCTCTGTTTTACGTATTCGTTGTACTCGTCCTGTTTACGCTTATCATTGTAGGCAGAATCATAATCTTCCCACTCAAACAACTTGATGCGAATACCGCGCTTCTCATACATGTCATCCAGACGGCGAACCAGATTGCCAAATGCCATACGATCGTAGTCCAGTTCCTCAGATGATGCCAGGAATATCTTGATGGTCTTCATATCTCTACAATTAGAATTTAGCTATTGGTATTACATCTATCTTATAGCCTTCCTTCTCGATGGTGCGCTCGTCATCATAGGTCACGATGGCAAGATTGTCACAATTCAGTTCGCCAGCACATTCCACAATTGCATCAACCTCGCGTTTCTCCGTCTTGGGACTGCTCAGGTCATAACATACTTGCACCAGACGCTCGATGTGGGCTCCTTGACGCACTACGAAATCAACTTCTTTATCGTTTCGTGAACGATAATAGAACATGGACTTCTCGGTGTCGTAGCCACGGCGTACCAGTTCTATGAAAATCTGGTTTTCAAGTAAGCGTCCGAGATTCTCAGTCACAGAGAATGCCTTGGCTGCCACAAAACCGCTGTCAACAACATAAACTTTTCGTGGTGCCTTTTTCATCAGTTTCAGCTTGTTGTTGTAGCGTGACAGATAATAGAACAGATAAGGCTCATGAAGATAGTCCATGTATTTTTTAGTGGTATTGACACTCGAAAGCCCTAACTCTTCTGCCAATTCGGTGGCGCTAAGCGGGTTGCAGAAATTTGACACCAGATATACAGCAAGGTTGTTTAGGTCTGTGATGTTTCTCACATTGTGTCGCTTGGCAACATCTTTCCACACGATAGAGTCGAACAGCGTATCAAGATAACTGCGTACCAGCTGACGTGATGCTACGACTTCTGGATAGCCGCCATTCCGCAGGTAATCATCTGTCAGCAGTTTACACTCAACGTCCTGTTCGGGCATAAGATGGTGCAGGTCAAGTTTGTGCCAGTCGAACAACTCCTCAAGGCTGAAGGGAAGCATCTCTACTTGCAGATACTTGCCCGTCAGCACCGTTGCCATTTCGCTTGAAAGCATCTTGGCGTTACTACCTGTTATGACTAGGTTTTTCCCCTGTCGGTATAGTTCACTGACCCACAAGTCCCACGCGTCCAAGTTCTGCACCTCATCCAGCAACAGATAGTCATACCCAGGATAGACATCATCCAGCATTCTCATGACCAGATTGGCATCCCACGCACTCAGCAGCTGCTGACTGTCGAAGTTCAGATACGCAAAGTTCTTGTCCCTCAACATCAGTAAAGCCTGTGTGGACTTGCCTACACGGCGTGGCCCAGTGATTAACTTGATGAGATGACTGTTCAACAGCGTTTCGGAATCCTGAGAAATCCTTCTTGTCAGATACGGACGTGACAACAACTCGTCTCGTTCTTTTCGTTGGTTTAGAACTATTGTTTTCATAAACTCATGCTATTTCTGTTGCAAAACTACGATTTTTTCTTCATTTTTGCAAGTCTATTGAACAAAAAATGCATTATTTTATGCAATACATGTCAAAAAACTGCATAAAATGACTATTCAGTTCCTCAGATGATGCCAGGAATATCTTGATGGTCTTCATCATGTAATGCGTTTATGTGTTATACTCCAAATTTGCCATAGCGACCGCCGACATCCTTGTGGTGATACCAGCTTTTGCGGTTGAGCCAAGTGAAGCCATCTTCCTTGGTGATGACAGCCAGGTCGACGGGGCCGCCGACACCTTCTTGTTGGAATGTTAGGATACGATGAAAACATGTTAAATCAACAAGGCTCTCGGCAAGAGCTGCCATTGACTGTAGATCGTAGTCTTCGAGGGCTTTCTCCCATTGATGGAGGTTACTATCGAGAAGACGGTTGATTTTCCTAAAGAAATTACTACTTAAATCGTCGGTTTTTAGTTCACCGAGTTTTTCCGTGAAATCTAAAAAATCAATATTGTCATCTACACTAGGAATGAATATATCATTTCCGTGGGGACTAAAGCTATTGTTTACAGCATCTGACAACTGACGACCGAAGTTTCTGTGAACACCTCGCAAAACAGAACGAATAACATCTTTCTGGGCAAAGGGACAGATTGCTGTAGGGCGTTCGTCGGAGATGCAAATAATATCTGTTGGGCGTAGATGATAGTTGACGCGATTGTCAAAGCCTTCACAAACAACAGCAGAAACAAGTGAAGGGTATTCTTGTTGCTCTCCATATCCTGAAAAAACCAACTCGGCCATAGCATCATCATCGTCCCGGCGAGTAGTGAGTCTAACCATCAAGGCTTTCTCCAGGGGCTCACGTAAATCAGACATTACTTGACGAGGGTACATGCCAAATTTGAAGATGTCGTCTTTGTCATAGCTGGTCTGTTCGATGTACTCATCGAGAATTTCTTTTACGTATTCGTGGAAGTCTTGTTGCGTGTAGTCTTGAAACTGAGGACAGGATCCATCTTTCAACCATCTCTTACACCATCTATTTAGCTCTCTGATGAATGCCTTTTGAAAAGCACGGGGTGAGGTGATTGCGTCATCTTTATCTCGATTCTTGTACTTGTCATCTATCCGATTTTCAATATGGATGAAGAGACTTTCTAATTCATTTCTTGTGCGTTCTTGGGCATATTCAGGCTCTCTGAATAATCCATGATCTGCGATATAGCGAAAGAAGTCGTGTAAGCAATCCTCAACCGACGCATGCATGATTTTTCCTCTATACTGCCGATAATGACGAACAAGAATGTCCCATTGAGTGTCCATAAATGCGCCGTTACCAGTTAGCATGACACAGATGGGCAACACATCACTCAGGCGAATCATCTTGTTACCGTTCTTTGTTACTTTGTTGTTATAGCCTCGGGTTCTGGTAACAGCACTGTCAGCTGCTAATGCCACTCCCTTTTTGTTTAAAATACCAATAACTGCAGTCATGATTTGTGAGTGTAAAGGTTTTACAATGCAAATAAACTGTGTTTCAGCCAGGTAACTCCTTCAACTCGGGTTATCACGGCTATTTCTTGTGTGGTTTGAACTCCATCTTTCCCCTTTGAAACAAGGTGCTTTAATCTAACTTCTGCATTGACCAACGTCTCTGCTGCTGTCACAAGGTCCTCAATGCTGAATGTTTCTAATCCAATTTCTATTTGTGATAAGATTTCGTCGGAGGCGGAATTGATGATAACAGCCGCTGCTTCTTCAGGGTCGAAAGCTTCCGTTTTTTTATTGACGTAATCTGCATATTCGGTTTCCTTGAATCTGTCAAGAATACGGTCCTTATAGATGTCGTATTGTCTTGTCATATTTTTGAAGGCTGCGTCTTTTATGCTTTTTGTCGCACCAAAGAGTATTGTAGAGACTTCTTCGAAGCTGCCCAGCATGTTGAAAGCTGCAATTCGATGGTGTGAGATTATAGTGTATTCGCTGAAGTCTTCCTCAAGTATGCCTTTCTCTGAGTTTATTTTCAGCATCACATCATATACACATGGAAACAAGTCTTCTTTGCCGTATCCCATAAAGATGAAATTGAGATCATGAGGAAACTGGATATGCCAGGACCTATCCACAGGTATCGTAGAAAGGAATGCCAAGAAATGCGAGGCATAGTCGGAGAAATCTTCTTTTTCTTCAGGAACACCTGTATGCTTATACTGCTGAATGATGCTATCCCATGGAATAGGGGAACAAGGACTGACAGCCAGTGCTAAAGGCACTTTCTTGGATAGCTGGTAGATGGTATGGTCTCTATCGCTGGCGCAGGCGATGCCAGACCCATTGATAAGGGCGATGAATGTCGTTTCCATATAGTAGCGGTTGTTGTTTATCTCTTAATTGTGAATCCTTGAGCGACGATGAACTTCAGCGTTCCGAGAGCCGTATTGCGGTCGTAGGCTTTCTCTTCTTCCGGAAGTTCCTCGTAGGGTACCAGGCACGGGGTCTGACGCTTTTGATCGTCACGGACAGGGCCATAGGTCCAGCCTTCGTTCATACGGTTTTGTGCCCATACCTCGTGGACATTCTTAGAGATGGCTTCAGCAAGTGCCATCAGTTCTTCAGGAAGCTGAACATGGTCGATGTCAACAGGAGAAGGTGAATAGTTGTTAGTTGCTTTATGACTCATGATAGTTGTAATTTGGTGCAAATATACTAAAAATTTAGTTTACAATGACTGTTTTGGTAGAAAAATCGGAGAAGATGATGATTTGGACGCCTTTGTCAGTGGGACGGCAGGGGCGCCCGGAGAGGTCGTAGCGAGCCACTTCGACAACGTCGGCAGAGGGGTGTTCGCGGTCGGCGTCGATGGTTCTGACTGCCGTGGAACCGCTTTCTGCATAGTAGATTCCTTGCAGGGAGGTGCAACCAGCAAAGGCATCCTCTCCTATGAAGCTGACTGTCTCTGGAAGGTAGATCTCACGCAGATAGGCGGCTCCTTCGAAGGCTCCACGAGCTATGCGTCGACAGTTGGGGTGGACCTTGTAGGTAATGTTGCGACAACCGGCAGGATAGCGCACCAAGATCCAGTCTTTGGTGCCTTCGTAGCCAACGGCATAGAGTACGCCGTCGATAGTCTTGTACTTGTTCATGTAGGTGCCGTTGATGTAACCTGACGCGAACTTATCAATCTTCTCAATCTCCTGTGCGTGGAGGCCGGCGCTCATGGCGAGTGCCAGCAGGATGGAAATGGTTTGCTTCATATTCTTGTTGTTTTATTTGATACAGTCTTCGGTTAGACGATAGGCCCAGATGTATTTACCAAAGGAGTCGCGGAGGTAGAGTTCAGGGGAGAGGAAGCCAGTGACTTGGAACTGGTAGGTGGTATTCCCCTTCGTGAACGTGAGGTAGTTGCCGTCGTAACGCCAGTGGAAGGTCTCGGCATAATAGGCGGAGCCTCCTACGTCTTCCATGATGATGTCAGCCTTGCCGTTGGAGAATATACTGTCTTCCTTAAACTCGACATTGCCGACATACATTGGATAACGGCACTGCCAAAGTCCAGGCAGGCGATTGGCGGTGAGTCGGTCGTAGCCGGTGCGGCGATAGTATTCGCTGCTGCTCTCGCCATAGGGTTCATCCGAGTATGGACACTCGCAGCCAACCAATGCTAGGACGGCGATGATGAATTGTAGTATGTGGAGTTGATGCTTCATAGGTGCAAAGATAATGAATTATTTCCTTTGAGGGGGCGTGTTTATAGATATAAGAGCTGAGGATGGAATTGTGGGGGCAATCTTAGGAGTGCCCCCACTTCAGCCGACTACACCCTGAAGCCGACTGGGGCGTGGCGGGTGTTGTTGGAGAGGAGTTCGGCGCGGCAGTATTCCTCGATTTCGGGCAGCGAGGCGTGCTTGCCGGAGAGGATGTAGTCGACAGTGCGCTTGCTGGCGACGTTCTCAATCTGTCCCCCCCGAGAAGTCGAAGTGGGAGGCAAGCAGGCGGGCGTCGTCGGTTCTGAGGTCCTTGAGCATGGAGCGCCATATCTGCGCCTTCACGTCGATGGCGGGCTTGCGGAACTCCACCTTGTAGAGGAAGCGGCGCTCGAAGGCGCGGTCGAGGTTGCTCGTGAGGTTGGTGGTGGCAATGAGGATGCCGTCGAGGTTCTCTATTTCCTGCAGGATGATGTTCTGCATGGCGTTGTCCATTTTGTCGACTGAGTGCTCGATGTGCTCCGTGCGCTTGTTGATGATGGCGTCGGCCTCGTTGAAGAAGAGGATGGGTATGACGTCGCAGTTTTTGCACAGATGGCGATAGCGGGTGAAGACGTCGCGGATGTTCTTCTCGCTTTCGCCGACCCACTTGTCGCGCAGGCTGGCAATGTCGACTTGCATGAGGTCGCGCCCCGTCTGACGTACTATCTGAAGCACGCTCTCGGTCTTGCCGGTGCCGGGTTCGCCATAGAAGAGGCAGGCAAAGCCTTTGCGCATGCCCTCTTCTTCGAGTCGTTGCTGGATGGAGGGGAAGTGTTCGGGGCTGAGCAGGCTGGTGAGGTGTGCTATCTGCTCTTGCTCGGTAGGGTTGAAGAACAGCGTCTTCTCCTTGATGGCGCCGTGGTTCTTCAGGAAGCGGTTGCACAGGTCGTTGATGTTTTTTTCTGCGTCTGGCGGGGTGTGTAGGCAGCGAGGAGCAGTTCCTTGGTCTTGCGGGTGAGGACGTAGCGCTCGTTGTCGACCTGCCCATCCACGCACTTGTGCTCGATGTAGCCGCGGTCGATAAGGACGTGGGTGCCCTCACGCAACTCGCTGCGCATGAAGTCGCACTCGCACTCTTCGGGGTAGAGCTCGTTGATGGTCTCGAGCAGGAGTCCTTCCTCGTCGTCGGAGAAGCGGACTTCCTGGTTGTGCATGTTCTTGCTGACGTGGTTTTCCAGCTTGTCGACAAACTGCTGCTCGGTGAGGTCGTCGATTTTCTCGGGTACGAAGACTTCATTGTGGCGAAGGGCGGTGACGACTCCGCTGGCGAGGCCGAAGCCTTCGAAGCGTCCGCAGAACTCGCTGACCATCTTGCGCATTGCCCAGCGCTTGGTGACGAGTTGCTCTATCTCCTCGGAGTAGGTCATGATGGAGAGTCGGGTGAGCTTGAGGAAGTTGCCGATGCTTTTCCAGGTGACGGGTTGCCCAGACTCTATCATGAAGGCGAGCACCACAATCTGAATGTCGGTGAGGGAAAGCTGCTGCCGGAGGTAGGCCAGCGGGCTCTTGCAGGTCTCGAAGAATGAGGGTCGGAGCTGTGAGTCTTCAGCTTCGTCGAGCACGCGGTTGAGGGCGGTGATGATGGTCCACGATCCGGGTTCTTTGTCGGCGGACATAGTGGGGCAGGCCAGTGTCTCAAGTGCCTTGAGCTCGGCCTTCGGTGTGTGTATTTGTTTCTTCTTGATAGCCATACTGCAGATTATTTAAAAAGGTGATAAAAGGAGAAAAAGGGGCTTGTGCGCCTCCCCCCCCTCGAGGGGGGGAGAGGGAGGGTTAGGCCGCCGTGCGGAAGACGTGGCGGCTCTCGTTGCGCAGCATGTTGAGGAAGCGGCTGAGCTGGCACTCGGAAAGGTGATACTTCGAGGCGAAGTCGGCAATGGTGTAGCCTTTCGCCTTCATGTCGAGGAGGTCATCGAACATTTCGCCTATGCCTTGTGCGCAGCTGCTGTCCAGGCGCTGCTTCAGTGCCAGACGCGTGTCGTCGTAGCGCAGGTGCCAGTCGGCCATGGTGTCTGACGGCGAGGGCAGGAGGTCGGCCTTTGTGGCAGAGTCGGCCTCGTCGGCGAAGGCAGGCTCGTCGAGGGAGTCGCAGTCGGCGTGATGCTTCAGATGGTCGGAAGCTACCTTCTGCACCTCGCTGAGGATGTAAAGCTTGGCGAAACTGATGAGGCGGAAGCCAAGGCTTGCGTCGAACTTGTCGACGGCCTTGCAGAGTCCCAGCGATGCTGCCGAGATGAGGTCGGCGTGTTCAGCCCCAGAGGCGAGGTACGTGGAGGCTATAGACACTGCGAAGCGCAGGTTTGCGTTGATGAGCTTCGAGCGCGCCTGCTCGTCGCCTTGCTGCATGAGGCTCCATAGTTGGTACTCTTCGGCGGTGGTGAGGGGCTGCGACTATGAAATGTCGTGAAGAAACAACTTGACGCAGGTGTTGCTGCGGTCGAGGTAGGTGTTTTTTTCCCCGTTCATAGGTGATAAGTCTTTTCAGTTTTTTTGCGAAGCATAGCATTACGAAGTGAATTGTCGATGATGACGTTGCCTCCTCTTGCGACGAAGGGTATGAGCACCTTGCCGCCGTGGGCTTGCGGACGGTCGATAGCGAAGTCGGCAGCCAGCGGCGATGCCTCGCGGAGGGCTTTGCGCGACTGCGCCACGCATTGACTGAAGAAGTGGTCGAAGCCCGTGCTGGCTATGGTCTTCAGCAGGTCGGCGCCCTCCTTGAAATAGAGCTGGCTGTAGAGCTGGCGCAGGGCGTGGCAGTCGTCGGCTTCTGCTGTGCGGCGCTGGTAGCCTTGCGGACGGAGGAGTGTATAGACATAAAGGAGACGCGAGCCGCGGTCGGGGAACTTCACGGGGGTCTCCCCACCCTCTTCGTCGATGAGCAGCACGTCGTAGCGGCAACGCGTGTCCCCTGTCTGTCTGGCCCTGACCTCGATGGCGACGAGGCGGGGCAGGAGGCGCAGGTCGTTGTTCATATAGTAGACGAGACGTGTCCTCAGCTCGTCAATGGTCATCGTCTGAACCTGTTTTATGATGCTTGCTTTCATACTTATTGTAATTTTGACGCAAAGGTATAGTTTTTGACAATACACTCCAAACTGTTTGTGTATTGTTAACACAAAGCAAAAAGACTTTAACATTCCTTTACTTGGATAATTGGGAAAAAGTTTGTAACTTTGTGACATCTAAGAGATACAATATATAATATATGCGCGTATGAGACTGAATGCAAACAATATGTGGGAGTCGAGATACTGGCACCCAGCCGTCACAGTGGATGCTGTCATCTTCGGATTCGAAGATGAAGAACTGTCAGTGTTGCTGATTAAGCGCAGTCCGGAATCGGATGCTTATCCTGACTGCTGGGCGCTGCCTGGAGGATTCATCACTCAAGCCGACAAGTCGGCCAAAGATGCCATCTGCCGCGAACTGAAAGAGGAAACCGGCATTGACGGAATCGAACCGATAGAGTTTCAGACGTTCTCGAAGGACGGACGCGATCCGCGCGAGCGCGTCATCAGCATTGCCTTCTACGCACTGGTGAGCAAGACGAAGTACAATGAGATAAAGGGCGGCGACGATGCGGCGGAGGCACAGTGGCACAAGTTCTGCCAACTGCCTGAGTTGGCATTCGACCATGAGGAAATCATCCAGTCGGCCTTCGAACGGCTGCAGCAAAGCATACATTTTGAGCCTATAGCCTTCCGACTGCTTGACGAGCGATTCACGATGTCCCAACTGCAGAGCATCTATATAGCGATACTCATGCCTCCTCTTGGCTCGAACAGAGTACGCGACAGGCGTAACTTCGCGAAGAAGATGTCGAAACAGGAATACATAGAGGAGACTGAATTTAAAGAAACGGGCAACCCATGGAGGGCTGCCAGACTGTATAAGTTTAACGAAAAGAAATTCAGGGAAGTCAAGAAGAAGGAAATGCGACTGGGTTATTGATCCTCAACCGCATTTGGGCTTCATCAGGGGGTGACGCCTGTCAGAAGTTGCACGACATACGGGAGTACCGAATCCGAGATGGCGGCAGCGGCATCCAGACCGTCGGAAGGAATGTCGATGACATGCGGGAAGGCATGTGACACAAATGTATCTCTCATGAAAGAATACGGCAGCTTGTTGATGAAGAAAGTCCAGCAACGCTGACGGCTCTCACCCGAGAGATTGTCGAAAAGATGGGTTTCCAACTCGTCGAGCGACCTGGCATTCATGAATACGCGCGGGATGAAGAGCGTGCTGGGGTTGATGCAAATTCGTCGGTAATCGTGCATTTTGACAGCATACACGGCCCCGAGGCCAATGCCAATGACGAGCATTGGGGAGTGTTCTTGACAGAGAGAGGCAATGAGCGGCAGGTCATCATCAGGATTATTAGCGAGCGTGGGCGACAACACCAGGCAATTAGGAACTAATTCCTTCAATTCCCGGGCAAGGTCTCCTGCATCAGTCAGCCCTTTCTCAACCAAGAATAAGACGGGAAGTGCTTTTTCAAAGGAGTGGGGTGACATTGGGCGCAACATCTCCCATGTGGCACGGGCATTCTGGAGATTCGTGATGGCGGGCTGGAGGGCCGATGGTTGGTCGAGCCATAAGGGATAGCTGTCGATAATGTAGCCGAACACCTCATCATTGCTTCCACGACTGAGAATATCATCAAGCAGAGCACTGCCAATGGGAAACGTCAGATGCCAGCCTTCGGACTCTATATGCACTCGCGGGAGATTTCCATCCTGGCTCTTGACCGTGATCTTGAATTGCGCATAAGGGAAAATACCAGTGGCTGGCTCATTGATATTGATGCGCGCCACCTCATTGGAAAAAAATCTTTCTGGCTTCATTGTTTTATATTTATGACTGGTTCTCAATGCAAAGATGTGTTGTTCTTACGATAGAAATATAGAATTTATACCTATAACGGTACGCTTATTCAGAAAAATATTAGTAATTTTGCGACATCGAAACTACTTATCAACAAAAACACTATGGAGATATTCTATCATGGGACGACTGCCCTGTTCAAGAAGTTTGACACGGCTCACGCCTTAGAGGGCGACGGAAAGGCTAAGTTCGGCTTCGGCACATACGTGACGGAGTCGTATCGGTCGGCAGCACACTACGCCTTCAACAAGAAGCGACCCGAGAGGAAGGACTACTACGTCTACACGCTGGAGATTCCTGACCTGACGAGCGACAACCACCTGCACTCGCTCCGTCCTGTGCACCCTTCCATCGTAGAGCGCACGGAGCAAAGTCTTGGCGAACAGATTCCCGACGAGGCGAGAGCGGTAGGCAAGCTGTTCCGCAAGTATGTGGGCAACCGCCTGACGGGTAAAACGGGGACCGTAAAGAAACTGACTGGCAGTGCCGACCTTGAGGCTGAGAAGGCTGCCGCCAAGTTCTTCAGCGAAATCGGACTTGAATACTTCGTGTGGCCACAGGCACAGACCAAGCCTGACGGGCTGACAAACCGCGTGGTGCTGAACAACGACAAGATACGCATTACGAGCATTGAAAAGGTGGAGTTGGATTCCGAGAAGCACCAACTCATTGAGGGAACGGCTGTAGAAGTTGCGCTTGACAGTTTTTAGGCGGCGGAAGATGGAGCAGGAAGCAAGACCGATGAAGGTGTCGGAAATGATCAGGACGTACTACCCGGCTTACTACAAGTGGGAGACGTACCCGGCCGACCGATGCGCCTGCATACGCAAGACCACCGACGAATGGGGGGTGCTGCACAATATGGCTGCGACGCCACTCAGCGTGGAAGGCGTCAGCTTCAAATGCTGCGAGACGCTCTTCCAACTGATGAAGTTCAAGGAGGAAGAGGTGGTGACCGATGTATACAGGCGCAACAACAAGAAATGGGCGCAGCACTGGGAGAAACAGGGGCGGCGGCGCGAGGACTGGGGAATGATGATTGTTGACGCACTGAAATTCTGCCTGCAGACGAAGTACGAGCAGTCGGAAGCCTTCAGGCAAGAACTGGCGAGAAGCAAGGGGCTCTACATCGTGGAAGACGAAACGGGACGGAAAAGCACGTCGTATGGCGTCAGGCGAAACGGCAACTGCTACGAGGGTTCCAACCTGCTGGGACGCCTGCTGATGGAACTGCGCGACGAGGGGCGGCTGACCTATCAGCTGCCTGCAGACGCGCTGCACTTTGCTGAAATACTGAAAGCGAACGTAACGAAATGAGATAATAACTGTCGGAAGTTAAAGAGCAGAATGATGAACAGGCAAGAAATCGTATTAGGACGCGTGGAGTGCTATGAGGCTTCGCCGAAGGTGTGGTCGTTCAAGAAGGTCGACGACATCGTACACGGCATGAACCTGAGGCTGTCGAATATGGTCGGGGGCTTCCCGTTCGAATGTCAGGACACCGTGTGGAAGGACAGCGAGCGGCTCTATCTGTGTGGAGAGTTCTCGAACAACACCGAGGAGCATCGGCTGATACAGGAGAAACTCTGCTCGGCGAAGAGTGGATATGCCGCCAAGCGATGGGTGAAGACGCCTAACAAGCGGGCAGTGAGGGAGGACTTTGCGACGTTCCGACTGGACTGGATGCTCTACTGCGTATGGCAGAAGTGCTTGGGCAACAAGGACTTCCGCGAACTGCTGACGAGTATTCCCGAAGAGGTGACACTGGTAGAAAACACGACAACCGACAATCAGGGTACTGCCGACATATGGGGCTGCAGGAACAAGGCATTGGTGGCTGAACGGAAAAGGCTGACCGAAGAAATCACTCGGCAGAACGCTCATCTGGGGAAGAAGGAACTGGAGCGACTGGTGAACATTGAAACGAACAAGGTGGACAGCATCGGCCAATGGCAGGGGCAGAACAACATCGGCAAAATCCTAATGATATGCCGCAACGCTCTGCTGGCTGGCGCAGCGCCTATGGTTGACTACTACTTGCTGAAGCGTGCCGAGATTTACATTCTGGGAAAGAAGACTCTGTTTCCCTGACAAGAGGCAGGCATTTCCTCACCAGGACGGGGGGACAAAGAAAATCATAAGAAGACCTTTGATAGAGAAGGCCTTCTTATGTTTTTGTGTATGGCTAAACGCGCCTGGCGTCAAACTTATAAAAGCTTAACAAACAAGGATTACTTTTTCGCGGCGAAGCGCTCTGCCTGCGAACGGATGAGCTCGACGTCGTCGAAATAGTTGATTTGCATGGCGCGGCGCACCTCATCCATGGTCTGGGCAGCGGTCTCGCGGGCACGCTCGGTGCCGCGGCGCAGGATGTTGTAAGGCTCGGCGATGTAACACCTTCACTTAATCACGACCTTCTGCCCGTTTGAAATGTACACGCCCCTTTTCATGGGTTTACCCATCAGCTTGCGGCCGTCGAGCGTGTGCCACACATCGCCCTTTTGCCCTTTTGCCGTCGGAAGCTGAATGCCTGTACCTTCCTTTTGCGTAAAGTATCCGGGAGCCCCCTCTTTATCCACTCGGGCATATTCGCTGTCTACATGATTGGCAGAATAGACTGTGCCATTACCACCAACAAGTTTGTTACAATATGAGAATACATCATCTCCAGACTGTACCTTCTTTGTGCTCCAAGACTTTTCATCAGCATAAATAGTTGTCAAGCCAGAGCAGCCATCGAATATCATTCCCATGTCTGTCACGTTCTGTGTATTGAAATTGCTCAGGTCAAGACTCGTCAGTGAACGGCAACTGCCAAACATGGAATTCATGCTTATCACGTTCTGTGTATTGAATACACTTAAGTCAAGATTCGTCAGCGAAGAGCAGTTGCTTAACATACCGCTCATTTCTGTCACGTTCTGTGTATTGAATCCGCTCAGGTCAAGACTCGTCAGTGAAGAGCAGCTAGAGAACATCCATTCCATGTTTGTCACGTTCTGAGTGTTGAATCCGCTCAGGTCAAGGCTCTTCAGAGAAGAGCAGCTTGCGAACATACCAGCCATGTTTGTCACGTTCTGAGTATTGAATCCGCTCAGGTCAAGATTTGTCAGCGAAGAGCAGCAAAAAAACATCCATTCCATGTTTGTCACGTTCTGAG
>OCVV010790315.1_pt1 | contig 14287 bp, 13 predicted proteins | sample 1539721 | NCBI WGS metagenome assembly OCVV01 (sample SAMN02144230, study PRJEB22623) | gut metagenome | biome: sheep rumen | host: Ovis aries | place: New Zealand
GGAGTTTTTCCTTATCCGTTGCTCCCATCTCGTCTGCCTCTGTTATCCTCATCTTCCCTTGCACTGCCCTTTTGGGGTTTTTAAAGGGCACAGCGATTTCAACTTTCTGATATAAGCGCCGATAATAAATATGGAATTAATCTTTACCATCCTGTAAGAGTAAACACCATAGGGCAGATTCTCTTTCATACATCTTACCGCTTTAATCCTTGACATTTTGTATTCTTCCGGCAGCTTCTTATAAATTCCCGCTTTTCTGGCCAGCAAAGAGTAATACGCAGTCATTTCTGACCTGTGCTTTGAAGCGGCTTCCACCAATTCTGTATCGCCCCGCTGTTTAAAATACGCCAGACATTCATCAATTGCTTTAATCCCGTCATATCTTTGTAGAGAGAAAGAGGCACTCATAATGCTCCCTTTTCTGACTCGATAACCATACAGGACTTCTGAACATACAACAACTTTCTCGGCCTTGCTGAAAACAATCGGGGTAACGGCCTCATCCTCATGTATTCTTCCGACAGGAAACCGAATATGATCAAATAACTGTTTATTGTACAGCTTTCCCCAGGACATTACTGTTGTTTTTCTCGACTCCTGAATGATCATCTGCTCCATTGCAGCCTCTCGCCCGCTCATACAAATATATGAGTCTGCCGATCCGCTTTTCTCAAATTCGCATCTGTCGGTAAATTTTGTAAACCCGCAGCAGGAGATATTCGCTGTTTCCTTTATCAGGATATCATATAAAATCCTGAGATAATCGCCTTTTATGACATCATCGCTGTCTATAAAAGTGATATATTTACCCTGGGCGCTCTCTATACCAACATTTCTTGCGCCGGATAACCCCTGGTTTTTCTGATGGATCACCTTGATCCGAGTATCTTTGGCGGCATACTCCTCGCAGATATCTCCGCATCGATCCGGGCTCCCGTCATCAATCAAGATCAATTCATAATCAGTAAAAGACTGTTCCAGTATACTGTCGATGCATTCGCAAAGATAGTTTTCAACTTTATTAACGGGGACAATTATCGAGATTTCAGGGATCATGCTTTTTCAGCCTTTCCTTTACATTACGGCTAATATACTGAACAGCAATTTTCGCTGCATCTCTGTTAAACATCCAGTTGGTGCAAATAAAAACAGCTATCACTGCTGCCGCCAGAGTTCCCCCGTACAAAACGAATTGCACATAGTTTTCTATATCGAAATTATTCTGGAAGCTCTGCCCCAGCATATAAATAAAACTATTGGTTAATATGCTGGTGATTGTTCCTACCATACCGCAAATCATCGCATACATGGAATATACGCTTACGGTTTTCAGGGATGTAAAAATCGTAAGCAGCACCACATCTGTGTTCCTGAAGATCAGTGTTGCAGCCTGATGCACAAGTACGGAATTTCTTTGGGAAATAGCTTCAAAGTCAGGTACTGCCTTGTAATTTATCCAGCCGTAATGCTTGCGCGCATATATATAGTATACGAGCATCTGAAGCAGATTAAAAACAAAATAAACCCCCTGTACCGCCGCAACACTGCCGCCTGCGAGGAGAACAACCGCCTTAAAGATACTGACTCCGACGTGTGTAGCGGTGTTTATTCCGGTTATGATATACTTCTTTCCCTCAGCTGTCAACAAAAGGCGAAACTTCCCCTGAAAATAATAGCTGATCACTCCTGACAAACCGGACATGAGTACTACTAAAAAAACCTGATATCTCGGTATGGATGTATCTATAAAGACAGTAAACACACCCGCTAAAAGCAGTACCACCGCCAGATAGATCGTGCCGGTTCTTTGATAAAAATGACTTGTCGCAGATAATATACTATTAATCGAACTGCGGTCATCCTCCGCCACAGGGCGATATAATGCCTGTACAGTAGCCGTTCCGACACCGGCTTCCAAAAGAGCCAGATATGTAAGTACCGTACTGATCGAATTCATAAGGCTGTTGGCTTCCGAGCCCAGATTAACCAGTACCAGACGGGGAATAATAAACCCAAGTAATACTGTTATGACCTGACCGGCAATACCGACAACTATACTTTTTATCCCTTTTGCAGAATCCAATATTTTATCCTTCCGTACAAACCAATCTGTCCATATACAGCAGTCTTCGTATATAAAATCGATTTGTTACTTAATCAGCAGACACTGAACAATTCTGAAGCCTATAACAAGTTTCAGTTTCCAGGAGATAGCGCGATTTAGCAAGATATGTCCCGGATGTTTTCTGACATACATCAATAATTCTTTTTTAGCGGTGTGATAATCATCCGTTTTTCGATTATTTAACGCGCCAGCCACGCCGCAGCAGCATCTGTCCAAAAAATTTTCTTCAGCTGCCTCGAATATCTTTTCGGAATATAGTTCTATTTCTTCTACCAGTACCCGTCTTACCGGCAGTCCCTTTACAATAATCCCATCATCTCTCATAGTAAGACTTAAATCATTACGATTATAGTAATACCCGACATACTCTAAAAATGAAACCCGTTCAATCTTCATAGAATAATGAACCAGAAATCTTGTATCCTCACCAACGATCAGGTTCGTATCAAAGTTTTCCGTAATTCTGTCTCTTAAAAATAATTTGTTCCATACAGTGGCATACACTGTTGGCGGCCGATCAAAAATGTGAACAATAAACTCTTTATTATCCATAACCGACGGTAATTGTAAGATTCTGTTTGGACCTGCCCCTACATTCACCTGTTTTGCCAGGCAGCACGCCATTTCTGAATCAGTGGTCCGCATGCTGTCTATCAATTTCTGATACATATCAGGCGCAATCGTATCATCCGAGTCAACAAACCCCACATAGGTTCCCTTTGCTGCCCGCAGGCCCAGATTCCGGGCATTACTGACGCCTTTATTAACCGTATCAATCACCACTATTCTGGAGTCTATTGCTGCGTACTTATTGATGATTGCCGAAGAGCCATCTGTAGAGCCGTCATTTACGATGATAAGTTCAAAGTCTTTAAAGGATTGCATTAATATACTTTTAATGCAATCCTCCAGATATTCCTCTGTGTTATAAACAGGCACAATCACGCTTAATGTCAACATGCCATACCTTTCTTCAAGTAATTACAATTCGGTTTGCATCTTGCCGGATTTGGCACACTGCGTTATCCCTCTGACATCTCGAATTGACTTTTTTCCGGCAGACCCTTTTCAAACGCATCTGTCAATTTTGCTGACAGGAATTCATAGTCTTGCAGTTCTGCATTGTCATTTAAGCAAATCATCTCATGCTTGCGCGTTTTTATGACCAGACAGATTTCATCAATAGCATCTTTGGAAATTGAATATACCCCTGCATTTATTCTTCGAGGCTCAAATTTCCCGCCTGCAATCTGCCACCAAAGAGCCAGCCATTGATTTACGTCTTCACGGTCACGGAATTTATGCATGGATGTTCTGCTCAAAAGTTCCGGCTCTTTTTCCCACAGCTCCTTAAATGTACTTTTACAATACGCAGCCGGCGAATGGAAATTTTTAAAGCCTGTAAAATAGTTAGGAAAAAGCAGACACATAAAAAAACTGCGGAGGTTGTCATACCAGGTATATTTTAAATTATAATATTTACATGGGTTTTTACGTTCTGCTTTTGCCTTGTTGAACCACTTATTAATTATTCCCAGATCATTTGCCGCCGAGAGCTGCCAAACCTCTGTTTTGCCCACAAACCCCAAAGGTATTTCGCAAAAATCAGTACAGGGCATTCCCTTCCTGAAAAAATCAGTTTTCTTCATCGGCCGCGAGAGAAACATGTCATCGTTAAAGTAAACAAAATGTTCTGCCAGACCGGGTATACGATGAATGTTCATTTCCAGCGAATGCGAACTGAAGGTCGGAAGCCACTCCGAGGGCATATAGTCTTCATGCCGCACGATATGCAGCTTTGGGCTATGAACATTTAAAAACGAGGGAATGTGCCCCCAGGTCACAAAGTGCACCGTTCTCACCCAAGGTGCGTATTTTTCTACGGCACGAAACCAATATCTCATCATTCCCCAGTCTCGGTACCGATTATCATCATTTGCATCCGTCACCTTTTCAGGTGAAAATCCGGCTTTCTCTGTCTGCCAAACCGGATCATTACCGTCAACCCACAAAACAACAAAATCTATATCCATCTCACGAACTCCCTTCTGTTATTTCGGGATTTCAATCGCTTTCATCTATGATTTAATCCCATGAAGTTTAAGTGTTAATTTTTTAGGAAGTTCACATTTACCTATGAATTACTTCTCGTATTTTATTCCTCAATACTCCAAATACATAATGCGCCGTTGTTCTCTCTATTACAGAATTTACCAAAATAAATGTAATAACAATTATTAATGAAAAAGCCACTCCATACACTAATAACATAAAATAGTTATCTGCATACAAATCAAAGAAAGAACTTATCCAAACAAAAACACCAAAAACAGCTATATTTTGAAACCATCTTTTATATGTAATAAAAGGGCTTCTCTCCAATATGCCAGATGCATATATTATAATATCATTCGTTCTATATAAAAGAGCTGCAATCGTTCCCAGCAGTACTCCATAAATACCAAATCTAATAGTCAACGCAATGGAAACTGTAATATTGATAACTGCTTCAAGTACAGCTCTCCACTTTGTCTGCTCGAAATGTTGCGCAATATCAATCACATGTGCAGACGCTTTCCGGCCATTGTTCAATAAGTAAAAAATCACAAACAGCCATGCCACTTTACCATCAAGATAATTAATGTCACTGACGCCTTGTGTATATAATCTCAAAAATGGTAAAATAAATATTTTGGCAATACAAAACAGCGCAAACGTGATTGCCATATTATATACTTCGAATGCATTAAACAACTTCATAAAACGTTCTTTATTTCCATAAGATTGCCCCACTGCATACAAAAAGCTATCCGATATAGTGACAGAAATAGTTTTTACAAGACCAAAAATCAAAGCATACATAGAATATACGCTTACAACTTTTAGCGTTGTAAATATTGTTAAAATGATAGTATCTGTACTATTAAAAATCAAATTTGTTATTTGGTGAACCAGCACCGCATTTTTTTGAGATATCGCCTCAAAATCCGGTGTTACAGATAAATCAAGCCAACTGTAAAACCGTTTCATATAAGCAATAAAAACAAACACCTGTAAAAATCGTATAACAAAGTAAGATATCTGAACGGCCACCACATTGAATCCATGCACTAATAATACTACTTTAATGGTGCTGGTGAAAACCGTCACTAATACACTAACATTTGTGTTAACATATCCTTTTCCTTCAGCCGATAGTAAAATACTGTACTTTCCCTGAAAATAATAGCTTAATACACCTGCAAGACCAGTTAAAAGGACCACAAGAAAAACATCTACTTTAGGAAGCTCTGTTTTGACAAAAAACGTATAAACAAATGCTATTGTTATCACTGAAAAGAGATAAACGTTCCCTGTCCTTTTATAGAAAAAATTTGTCGCTGACAGTATCCTATTTATACTCCCTTTATCTGATTTTGAGATCGGGCGATACAATGCCTGCAGAGTGGCTGTTCCAACCCCAGCTTCTAAAAGTGACATATAAGCTAAGATTGAATTTACTGAATTCAGCAATCCGTTAGCTTCCGAGCCTAAATTAACCAAGACAAGATGCGGTATAATAATACCCAGACCAAGCGTTATGATCTGCGCACCGATTCCATAAATTAGATTCTTAAATCCTCTGCTGCTATCCATTAAATCTCCATTCGCTCATCTACGATACAGTTCTGCAGTACAAGCTCTAAGGCAGTTTTTGTTGTAGAAATCATAAATATTCCTTATCAGTTTATCATGCTACTCGAATTGACTATACCTCTGATTTTCTCACTCGACCCATTATCTTTTTAACGGCAATATTAAAAAGATACCCACTTAAACAACAAAGTACAACGACGAACGGAAACAGTATAACGAACCATATCCACGTATTAATATTAATGCCAATTAAAGAAACTGCCTTTTTAAGAACAGATATAAAGGTCCAGACCCAGAACCCTTGCAGCAGGTATATGCCCAATGAATTTTTTCCTATAAAGCATAAAAGGTTCTCATATCTCGATATCATTCTCCCTCTCGTTGTTTCTGCAAAAATCGCACGATATAAGATTACAAACGCTGCTATTGCCGTCAGCCAGGAAGACAATACAAGGTTAATTGACCAGTGCATATAGAAAGTCCAGTATGCGCAAAACAGTATAACTATGCCGATTGGCACACAAAATTTGAAGAATAGCCTGTTCTCTTCCCGTTCTATTGTGCAGTGATATAGTATAAGCCCAAGCAAATATTCAGGACAATGCATCACGAAGACATAATAGTCAAAATTCTCACCCCCCCCCGCTAAGGAAAATTCGAAGAACTCCCCATACGATTATGCTGACCATTATCGACATTCCATAGAGCATTTTCCAATTCTTAATATTTCGGAGCAAAATAAGGATTACAGGTGTCAACGCATATAGGATTACAGTAGCCCCAATATACCACCCCCCAGGCATGACACTATTGTTACAAAAAGGAAAAAAGCCGTGGAGCAGCAACAAATTACATACAACAGAAAGTACTCCTCTATTCGTGCCAAACGAAAGTGTCCGTCCAAAAAGCGCAATTAAAACTGAATTCACCGAGAACACAATGAAAAATGCTAACCACCAAGAAGGCACAATGGCTTTCACTCTTGACTTATAAAACTCCCATACATTTTTTGAGCTTAATTCTCCGTTAAATCTTCTATTAATTAAACACATCACTCCAAATCCAGATGCGACAAAAAAAATTGGACAACCCATCCTGAAATACTTTAGCCACTTACAGATATTAAAGCTCTGCTCATAGTGAACTAGTATCACCATTACCATGGCTATGCCTTTAGCCATATCCACAGAAATTACTCTTTTGTTATTCATCACATTGCCCCTATACCAACCTGTCTATATAATCATAGAAAAAGAATTTTCTATAAACGACTGCTCTTCAAGAACAATATCACTCCATCATAATCATATTCCGAATAGTCTTCCCCCAAAAACGCTTGCACGTTTTCCTTTTGACGGTCTTCACAGATAATGATTTGTGGGTATTCTTTACCTGTAACCTCACAATATTGTTTTAGCCTTTCCAGGAGAGCCCCGTCACTTTCATATCCGAATGTCCAGGCCGAGAACGACCCATTTTTCGATTGCGAATCCAGATATAAAACCGGGTTCGAAATAAGGCTGAAAAACGTATTATCTTTTTCCGGATTAATACCGGCAAGTCTGTACAATTCACGAACGCCGTTGTATGTCTTTTCATACTCTGCTTTCCGGTCGGTTGTAGTAATCAGACCTGCAGCTGCACCCGCTTCGATCTTAGCGTCCATTTGCATTGGCGGCGCATCAAAATACTGTCTGTTAATTCTGGTATATACTTGAACTCCGAGCTGCGCAATAAGAATTATTATAAGTAATGCGCCCACTTGCATTCTGCATTTAGGGGTTGCCAGATAGATTTCTTCAATCAACGAAAAAATAGCAATGATTCCGCCAACTCCGCAGACAACAAATCCAATTCCGATTGCTCTGCTTGCGAGGTTTGAAGAGTAAAACAAAAAGATTGTATACAGCATACCCAGTAGATAATAGCTGATAAATAATCCTCTGTTTTTATTTTCCGTTAACAGATATGCAGCAAAACCCAGCATGGCTATGTTAATCATCTGATGATTAAAGCCCCAGGAAAATGTCGCTGTCAAATACTTAACCTGTGCCAGCAAAAATCCGACAGAGCACATTGCAAAGAGTATCAATTTATACCTTTTTGCAATATTCTTTAGAAAAATGACTGCAAAAAGCACGATCAGCAAAGTGATCGCAAATAGATATGATTGTCTCGCCAGTGACATCACAAACGATATGATTTTATATCCAAGGGATGTATATGAATGTTCCGGATCCTGTAATACAGCTTGTATGCTCTGTAAAAAGCGCGACAATTCAAAAGATCCGTTATAAACAAAAAGCAAGCAGTAAATAACGGCCAAGACAGAAGTCACTAAAAGACTCTTAACAAATACATTTGCGAGATCCTTTGATAAATATCCCCTCTTTTCCAGACATATAGATGTCAGCACGAGACCAAAGTATGCAATAGCAAAAAAAGGTGTGCACAAAACCAGCACAGCACTGCATATTCCAATCAGGAACACTTCCATCCATACATTCTTAATGACACCATTAATAAAAGCATAACTTGCTAATGACATGCAAAGGCAGGCCATAAGACCGATGGAATTATAAGACAGTGCCATTATATCGAACGGCGTGAATAATATAAGGAATAGAAAAATGCATAGATTTCTTATCCTGTAATAGTTTGCCCTGTTGCAGTCCTCCTCTCCAATAACTGTCCGATTCAGCAGTTCCATTGTCAGAAGACACACTCCAAACCAAATGACAGCATATGCATATCTAAAAAATAACAATATTCCCTCATTTGATTCATGAAAGACATGGAACAGTTTATTAACCGGAAGTAATAATGGGCTAAACAACTGCGCCAGATGCCATTCATCAAAAATCAAATGATCGCCTGCATTCAGCCTTTCCGCCAGCGTGAGATAGAATGCCTCATCGTTAAAGCAATACCCATACGGGGCTCTCCACAAAAGAAAAAGTAATGCGCCTATAACCACTGCCAGTTTGCATAAAATCTGTGTCCACCCTGGTTTTGATAGTTTTCTCATTTTCATTAAAGTCATCAACTGTCCCCGTATTGTCTTAATTTTTCAAAGTGATCTTTTTTATCCATCACACCTCTTCAAAGAATGTGTCGGGATGGTCTTTATCAAAAACCTCATTCGCCCACATAACCGTGACAAGATTCTCCTTGTCTGAAAGATTGATGATGTTGTGCGTATATCCCGGCAGCATATGAACCGCCTGTATCTTTTCTCCGGACACCTCAAATTCAAGGACCTCATCTGTTCCGATCTTTCGTTCCTGGATAAGTCCATGTCCGGCCACTACAATGAAAAATTCCCATTTGGTATTATGCCAGTGCTGCCCCTTCGTAATCCCCGGTTTTGAAATATTCACAGAAAACTGTCCGTGATCCGCGGTTTTTAAGAGTTCCGTGAAGCTGCCTCGATTATCACAGTTCATCTTCAGATCGAAAGCCACTTTCTCTTTAGGAAGATAAGATAAATACATGGAATAAAGCTTCTTTTCGAAACTCCCATCCGGAATTGCAGGCATCATCAATGTCTGCGGCTGATCATGGAACGTTTGCAAAAGTTCCACAATCCGCCCCAAGGTCGCCTTGTGCGTTACCGGAGCATAACAATAGCGGCCGTCCTCCGCAGATTCAGGCGTGAGTCCGTCATATTCTATACCGTCAATCATTTCCCCTGCTGCAGGATAAAATGCTCTGTGCGGATGTCCTTCCATCGCATCGAACATCTCCTCGATCAAATCGTCAATGAAGAGCATCTCGAGTTCAACATTTGGATCGTTTACCTTGATAGGTAAGTCATTGGCAATATTATTGCAAAATGTGCCGACCGCACTGTTGTAATTTGGGCGCACCCATTTACCTACCAGATTGGGGAACCGATAAACATACACCTGTGCGCCAGTTTCCTCGGCATAGTGAAAAAACAGTTCTTCACCATCTCGTTTGGAGATGCCGTATTCAGACATGCCAAAGCGCCCTGCCAGCGTTGCCTGCAGAGAGGAACTAAGCATCACCGGGCACTTATTATTATATTTTTTTAGAGTCTCCAGCAGAGCAGAGGCAAATCCAAAATTACCTTCTCGAAACTCTTTTGGATCCTTGGGACGATTCACACCCGCCAGATTAAAAACGAAATCTGCTTTTTCACACCACTCACTTAACTGATCCAGGCTATTATTAAGATCGTACTCATAAATATCCTGAATAGACAAAGCCGGCCTGGTTCTGTTCTTTCCGTCTCGGATGTTTTTTAAATTTTCCACAAGGTTGCGACCTACAAATCCGGCTGCCCCGGTAACCAGTATATTCATCAGAATTCTCCTCAAATATCTTTCCGCCAGACCATCTTATTGACTACTCCGACGTAGCTCTGAATGATCTTAACCACCTTATCAGAAACATTAATATCCGTATAATCCGGAACCGGAATAGCCCCGCCGTTCTTTTCATTTTTTACCATTTCAACTGCCGTATCTACAGCCTGCAGCAGTCCTTTCGTATCGATACCGGAAAGAATAAAGCACGCCTTATCCAATGCTTCCGGACGTTCTGTACTTGTACGAATGCATACCGCAGGAATGGGCTGACCGATTGATGCAAAGAAACTTGACTCCTCGGGAAGCGTACCGCTGTCAGACACAACGGCAAACGCATTCATCTGCAGGCAGTTATAATCATGAAACCCAAGAGGTTCATGCTGAATCACCCTTGGATCGAGATCAAATCCGGATGCCTCCAGCTTCTTTCTGGAACGAGGATGGCAGGAATACAGGATAGGCATATCATACTTCTCAGCCATCTTATTGATTGCAGTGAAAAGGTTTGTGAAATTTTTCTCGGTATCTATATTTTCCTCACGATGTGCAGACAGAAGAATGTATTTGCCTTTTTTGAGGCCAAGCCGCTCATGGACATCCGATTTTTTAATCGAATCGAGGTTTTCCTGCAGAACTTCCGCCATCGGTGACCCGGTTACATATGTACGTTCCTTCGGAAGCCCGCAGTCAGCCAGATATCGGCGTGCATGTTCAGAATACGCCAAATTCACATCCGAAATAATGTCTACGATACGGCGATTGGTTTCTTCCGGCAGGCACTCATCCTTACAGCGATTTCCTGCTTCCATGTGAAAGATCGGAATATGCAGCCGTTTTGCTCCAATAACCGACAGACATGAATTTGTGTCTCCCAGAACTAAAATGGCATCCGGCTGAAGCGCTGCCATGGCTTTATAGGATAAGGCAATAATATTGCCCATTGTTTCTCCGAGGTCCTTACCGACTGCATCCAGATACAAATCCGGATCAGCCAGTCCCAGATCTTTAAAGAACACTCCATTCAAATTGTAGTCATAGTTCTGCCCGGTATGAACGAGAATCGTATCGAAGTATCTCCTGGTCTTTTTGATTACCGCTGCCAGCCTGATGATCTCCGGTCTTGTCCCCACAATGATCATCAGTTTAATTTTTCCGTTTTCTTTCCAGTCTGGATACTGCATCGCACTTTCCTCTTTGCAACAACTGCATCTTTCTTTTGATATCTCTGACAAATGTCCGTCAGGCCTCAACTGCATGAGGTTTGCCCTCAAGTTCTTCTTTCACGTAATCTGTAGTCAGAATTTTGGCAACTACTCCGTCAACATCCAGACGAGTTGTATTATGGCTGGTATAGGCCTCCTCACTCTCCGTCTGCACGTTTCCTTCCACATAAAACTTATCATAATTCAAAGATCTGTTGTCAGGAACAATTCTGAAATAGTGCCCCATATCAACCGAACGAAGCCTCTCCTCTCTGGTCATGAGAGTTTCATAAAGCTTCTCGCCATGTCTTGTCCCTATAATTCTTTTTTCTGTCTGTCCGAATACTTTCATTATGCCTTCCGCCAGATCTCCTATAGTAGAAGCGTCCGCCTTCTGGATAAACAGATCGCCCGGTTCGGCATGTTCGAAAGCAAAGGCAACCAGATCGACCGCCTCATCTAAGTTCATCAGAAAGCGTGTCATGTTCGGATCCGTGATCGTGATCGGCATCCTGCGTTTGATCTGATCAATAAACAGAGGAATCACCGATCCTCGGCTGCACATAACATTTCCGTAACGCGTGCATGACAATACCGTTCCGCCTCGTTCAAAGGCTTTCTGAGCCCTGGCTGCCACTATTTTTTCACCGACTGCCTTTGTCATGCCCATCGCGTTTATCGGATACGCAGCCTTATCCGTACTCAGAAAAACGACTCGTTCCACCTTGTTTTCAACAGCTGCAGTAATGACATTATCCGTTCCCATAATATTTGTGTTCACAGCTTCCATGGGAAAGAATTCGCACGAAGGCACTTCTTTAAGCGCCGCTGCATGGAATACATAGTTTGCCCCATACATCACATCTCTCACTGAATTGAGATTTCTAACATCTCCAATATAAAACTGCACCTTTCCCGCATAGTCCGGGTAGTTAGCCTGAAGGACATGCCGCATCATATCCTGCTTCTTCTCATCCCGGGAAAAGATGCGGATCTCTCCGATTTCAGACGTTAAAAAGTGCTTTAACACAGTCGATCCGAATGAGCCGGTCCCGCCGGTGATGACAAGTGTTTTTTCTTTAAATGCATCCTTAATCTGCATCGTCTTTCGCTCCTCCAGTTCTTATAAGCGCATCCTGTACTTGCTTTGCAACATACTCTATCGTATATGGCTCATAATATTTTTCTATCGTATCCCATGGTTCCTGTTTTCCTAAAGAATTCTCCGCGAACTCATGAATTTGTGTCTGTATCTTTTGAACGCTATTCTTCATGTCCGTAAAGTAGACACTCAAGTGCAGCTTGTAATTCATAAGAACCGGCTCCGTCGGACAATCGTCTATTAACATAACGTTCAGAATCGGTTTGCCTGTTGAAATATATTCTATCAGTTTACTCCCCAACTGGTTGCGCACGCGGTTGCCAATATTGACCAAGATGTCTGCTTCTTGCATTTCTTTTTGAAGCCGCTCCTGGCTGCAATATCCCATGCATTTGATTCCGGCCTCCTCAAATGTTTTCTCCAACTCCGCACTTTCCAGTTTTCCGCAATAAACCAGTTCATATTCCGAAGGAAGACATTTTCTAAGCGCAATCAACACCTCCGGCGGCCTTATTGACTGATAAAGAGTTCCCGCATATAAAAAGCGGACTGTCTTTCTGTTGCCTGGGACAGCAGAATTATATCTTGCTTTATTGATTTTAGGAAATTGTGCCACAGAGAATTTCTCAAGTGCAACTTCCGCCAACCTTTTATCTTCTATATATATTTTATAAAGCAAGTCTGTCGTGAATGCTTCCTTGAATCGTCCTGTTATTCTGATGAATTCTTCTTTAAGTTTCGAATTCTCCGTATCACCGACATTATAGTATGGATCAAGCTGAAACATGATGCATGGCATATCAAGCTTTGCCGCTTCAACTATAGCTACTGTAATAGACGGGGCACAAAAGCATATCAGTGCATCCAACTTATTATCTGATAGTATGCGCTTCAGGCCCTTTGCTCCGGCAGTTGCCTCATAGTTTAGTCCAATGATCCGTTTTATATAATTCGCGTATTTCAACCTGGTTGCTGAATATATTTTTTTATTGAAAAAATATATCGGAAAGCCTTTATAGTCTCTCACCTCATTCTGGTCATTGTCCTGCTTATACCCGATAAAGATTATTTCATGCCCATATCGACGATTAAGTTCTTCTCCTATTTCATAGGCAATTGCTGTATTGGCCGATATAAAAGGATATTGACGATATACTAATATGCCAACTTTCATTATCACTTTTACCCTTCTGAGTTCATAATGCGCCATTATACTCTGACCCATGCCGCTAAAGCTTTATCCCATCTTTTTACTACTCTGGCAAGTGGGCCAACCGCTATACAATAATCCGGTATGTCACGCGTCACAACACTTGCTGCACCTATAATGCAATGCTTACCTATTGTTACTCCTGGCATTATACATACACGTTGTCCAAGCCAACTACCTTCACTTATTTTTACAGACTTTACAACCAATGGTTGCTTACTATATCCTCCAACTGCTTCTGGATCCATACCATGATTATAGTCAGTAATGAACACTTCCGGAGCAATCAAAACATCATCATCCAAAATAATGCTACCTGCAGCGATAACCCTACTTCCACGATGAATTCGCACATGGTTTCCAATCACAAGTGTCCCCTCTGTCCAAAGTGAGACTCTATCGTTGTCAATTCACAGTTCGACTCGATCCACATGTTCTCCCCTATAGATATTCGCTCTGCCCCTTGAATTGTACAACCTTTTCCGCAGCCATTTGCCCTTATAGCACTGCTCATTGGAAATTCATGGAAACGCTTTGCATAAAAGTTCTTGTGAACTTTCATTATTACTTTTCTAGAAATCTCACTGAGTTTCATTCAAACCCTCATTTCAATCAATATTCCTTTTGCAACATCAAAATAGTCCAAACGTTCTTTACTCATTTTCTCCGCCCGCCGTC
>OCVV011328694.1_pt1 | contig 14287 bp, 8 predicted proteins | sample 1539721 | NCBI WGS metagenome assembly OCVV01 (sample SAMN02144230, study PRJEB22623) | gut metagenome | biome: sheep rumen | host: Ovis aries | place: New Zealand
TCTTTAATTTTACTTGATACTACACATACAATATAACCCTTGTTATGTAATGTTCTTAATAAAGATCTTGCACCTTCAAATGCAGTCACAAATTCATTGTGGTGTTCTTTATTATAAGCTCTATAAAATTCAATCATTTCTTCTATTTGTTTAGGATCACTTGTATAACGACTAAATGTCTCTTCAAGTGTTGGCCCAAAGAATGAATTTAGTTCTTCATCAGTTAATTCTTTATCAGGAAAATAATGCTGGAATGTGTATACAAATGTATGATCAATTAATGGCTTAGTATTTAAAAGAGTTCCGTCTAAATCGAAAATAACTGTATCAATTTTCTTTTCATTAACAGAAGATAAAATTTCTTGATAATTTTCTTTTTTTACATTAGGTAAAGTTCGCTTTAAAACTAAATATAAAACGCCTGCAATGATACCAAGAACTGAAATTAAAATTGATACCGGAATAGGTCCTAGCATTAAAGGTTCTGCTACTCCACTTTGTAATCTAATTGATTCAGTGATAGATCTAACAATGCCATACCACACAAGATAAAATCCAATAAGATCTCCTGATAGTAGCTTTTGATATTTTCTTCTCGCAATGAGAATAATCGTTAATCCTAATAAATTTAGGCATGATTCATAAAAGAAAGCAGGATGTCTCAATGCTCCATCAATATACATATTATCTAAAATGAATGATGGAATTATCATCTTAATTAAAGTTTCATTTTGAACAATTGGTCCATATAATTCTTGGTTAAAGAAATTACCATATCTACCAAAAATTTGTCCAATTAAGAATCCAGGAGCTACAATATCAAAAACTTTAAATAGTCCCATCTTCTTTTTATTAACATATATAACTATAGCTATTAAAGATGCAATGATAGCACCTTGAATAGCTAAGCCTTGAAGACCGACAAACTTACCGTTTTCAAATCCAAAAAACTTAGATATTGAATTAATTCTATCTAAATTAAATATAGTATACCAAAGTCTTGCGCCTACAATTGCAATAGGCACAATAATAACTACCCCAATTAAAATATCATTCTTATTAATGCCAAGCTTCTTTCCTTCTTTGATTCCCATTATATACGCAATAACTATACCTATTAAGATACATATAGCGTATAAATTAATTCCAAGTAAAGGAGTCTTTGAAGGATAAGCCAATATCAAATCTAACATTATTCGTCATCCTCGTTTCCAGATTCAGCTAATTTATTAATTTGATTAGTGAAATTAAGTGCACTATTGATTCCAAAATATTTAAGTTTTTCATTTAAGGCTGCAGACTCAACAAGTAAAGCTAAGTTTCTACCAGGTAAAACAGGAATTACAACCTTATGCAAATCAGTATTGAAGAAACGCTCAGTCTTAGTATCTAGACCAAGTCTATCATAGTACTTACCATCTTCCCAATTCTCTAATTCTACAATTAGACGAATCTTCTTGCTCTCTCTAAATGCTCCAGCACCAAACAAATTGACAACATCTACAATACCAATACCACGAAGTTCAATATAATGCTCAAGAACCTTAGGAGCTCTACCAATGATATTACCAGGTTCCTTTTCAATAACATCTACTCTATCATCACTAATTAATTGATGTCCTCTTTTAATTAATTCCATCGCAGTTTCAGATTTACCAATACCACTCTTACCAACAATAAGAGTACCCATACCATTGATATCCATTAAAACACCATGAACAGTTTGAACGGGAGCTAATTTTTCTTGTAAATAATTATATAATTTAGAAGAAATAGCTGTAGTTCTTAAATTTGATTTTAAAATTGGTGTATTAAATTCATTACCAAGTTCAATTAAATAACCAGGTATTTCAACATTAAGTGAACAAATTAAGCATGGTGGATTTTGCTTAAAAATCTTTGCGATTCTATCACGAGCAAGCTCTAGATCAACAGTCTTTAAGAAGCTTGTTTCCTTACTGCCCATTAAAAGAATTCTTTTGGGCTCAAAGAAATCAAAGAAGCCAGCAAATTCAAGACCTGGTCTAGTAACGTTAGCATCAACAATTTTTCTTGATAGTCCTTGCTCACCAGCAATGACATTTAAATTACAATCTTCAACTAATTTTTTAACTGAAATCATAAATATTCCTCCTATTTAAACATCTTTTCAATCATTCTTCTAGATATATAAAACTTAATTAACAAATAAATTATTTCAGCAATCAAATAATATAAACCAGCAAAAATGAATGACGAAAATTTAATACCTGGTATTATATCAAGTGATAAGCATAATATCACAATTGATAATATATAAAACATTATAACACCAGTTACTTTATGTTTTCCTGTTTTGAAAGTAATGTCTAATATTTTCTTAAATACGCTTTGATATAAAGCTATTACTATATTAAAGATGACAATATAGTAAGGCTTTACTAAAGTTATTTGACCATTAAATAGACCATAAAGTGCTAAATATATAACAAAGTATGAAATAAAATTGATAACAATATCCCTAATATGCGTCATAAATTTAGAGAACTTAGACTTAGATTCTACTGAACCAACGAATTTTAATATATTTCTAATTGATTCCTTATCTTCATCACTAAGTCCACCATTTAGCTCATTATCCAATTCTTCAATATGTTTCTCAATTAATTCTTCTTCGCTCTTTTTCTTATCGTCTTTATCAAGACTCTTTTTATCCCTATTCTCATCCACAGGTATCACCCGATTTCTTTTATTCTATTTTATCATAAAGAAAATAATATAAAAAGGAAACACATAAAAATGTTTCCTTTTTTATTACTTATTTAGATATTCTTTCAAATATTTACCAGTATATGAGGCTTCGCATTTAGCAATTTCTTCCGGAGTACCCATAGAAACAATGTTACCACCAAGTTCTCCACCTTCAGGTCCAAGGTCAATGACATAATCTGCTAATTTGATAACATCAAGATTATGTTCAATAATGATGATTGAACCACCAGCATCTCTAATCTTAAAAATAACATTCATTAATTTCTTAATATCTTCTGAATGAAGTCCTGTAGTAGGTTCATCCATAATATATAAAGTTCCTGGTGTAATCTTTTTATAAAGTTCAGCTGCAAGCTTAACTCTTTGAGCCTCTCCACCAGACAATGTTGTTGAAGATTGTCCAAGCTTAATATAACCAAGACCTACATCAATTAATGTAGCTAGCTTAGTCTTTATACGTGGAATTGAATCAAAGAAAGAATATGCATCTTCAATAGTCATATCAAGGACATCACTGATTGATTTACCTTTAAATTTAACTTCAAGAGTTTCATAGTTATAACGTTTACCATGGCATTCTTCACAAGGAACATAAACATCAGGTAAGAATTGCATTGAGATTCTCTTTACACCGTCACCCCAACATGCTTCACAACGTCCACCTTTGATATTGAAACTGAATCTACCTTTGTCGTATCCTCTGATTTTTGCGTCAGGTGTTGCTGCAAATAAGTCTCTTATATCATCAAATACACCTGTATATGTAGCAGGATTTGAACGTGGTGTTCTACCAATTGGAGATTGTGAAATTTGAATAATTTTATCAATGTTAGAAATACCTTTTATTTCTTTACATTTACCTGTCACAAATCCACGTGTTTTATAAAGTGCCTTGTACAAGTTCTTAAATAATACTTCATTAACTAATGTTGATTTACCACTACCTGAAACACCTGAGACAACAACAATCTCACCAAGTGGAAAATCTACAGTTAAATTCTTTAAATTGTGCTCAGTCGCATCAACAACTGTCAACTTCTTGCCATTACCTTTAGAACGTTTTTTAGGAAGTGGAATAAAATCAACACCTGATAAATATCTTCCAGTTAATGAATTTGGATTAGACATAACCTCCAAAGGAGTACCAGCTGCTACAACTTCGCCACCATGAATACCAGCACCAGGTCCGATATCAACTAGATAATCACTAGCTTTCATAGTGTCTAAATCATGTTCAACAACGATTAATGTATTGCCTAAATCCCTCATCTCTTTCATGGTAGCAATGAGTCTATCATTATCTCTTTGGTGTAAACCAATTGAAGGCTCATCTAGAACATATAAAACACCGGTTAACTTAGAACCAATTTGTGTTGCAAGTCTAATTCTTTGAGCTTCTCCACCTGATAATGTATCAGCAGAACGTGACAAACTCAAATAACCTAGTCCAACATTATGTAGGAATGAAAGTCTATCTAAAACTTCTTTAATCGCAAGCTTAGCAATCTCAGTTTTCTCTTTAGATAATGTTAATTTAGACAAATAATCTTTTAATTCATCAATAGGCATTTCGCAAAAATCTGCAATGGACTTATTGTCTATTTTTACATTTAAAACTTGTTCATTAAGTCTCTTTCCGTGGCATGTCTCACATTCATTTTGAACCATATATCCTTCAATCCAAGTACGAATCCAATCAGAAGTAGTTTCTACATAACGACGACGGAAATTAGAAATAATACCTTCATATTTCTTCTTATCGTGCTTGATATTACCACTTGAAGTAACTGTATTAAATTCAAGTACATCAGGAGATTCGTATAAAACAATCTCTTGTTGTTTTCTTGGTAATTCCTTGAACTTCTTATTCATATCAATAGAATAGAACTTACAAGTTTGTTCAAGTTCACTGTTCGCAATATTATCCTTTTCCTGATTCTTCATCGGAAGAATTGCACCTTTTAAGATAGACTTATCAGGATCAACAATCAATTCCTCTGATACTTCAAGCTTAGCACCAAGGCCATTACAATCAGGACAAGCTCCTAATGGATTATTGAATGAAAATAATCTTGGTTCAAGCTTAGGAACAGAATAACCACAAATCTTACAAGCATAATGCTCAGAAAAGAATAAATCTTCTTCTCCTTCAATCATGACTTTAGCATAACCATCACTAGCTTGACATGCAAGTTCAAGTGCTTGTCTAATTCTCGATTCTAATCCTTCACGCATCTTAAAACGTTCAATTACAATATCAATATCATGCTTCAAATTCTTATTTAGATTAATTTCCTCATCTAAATTCATTAAAGCTCCATCAACATAAGCTCTTACATAGCCTTCCTTTAAGAACTTTTGGAAAACATTTTTATGTTCTCCTCTCTTCGCCTTAATAACAGGTGAAACAATATAAACCTTTTTATCATTAGGTATCTTAAAGACTCTTTCTGCCATCTGGTCAATTGTTTGAGCTTCAATTGCGATATTATGAATTGGACAATAAGGGGTACCAATGCGCGCAAATAGGACTCTAAAATAGTCATAAATTTCAGTGATTGTACCAACAGTTGATCTGGGGTTTTTACTTGTAGTCTTTTGGTCAATTGAAATAGTAGGAGACAATCCTTCTATAGAATCAACATCAGCCTTATCTCCTGCACCTAAAAATTGACGAGCAGAAGCTGAAAGTGATTCAATGAATCTTCTTTCACCTTCTCTACAAATAGTATCAAATGCTAGGGTTGATTTACCGCTACCAGACAAACCAGTCATTACTATCAATTTATTTTTAGGAAGCTCAAGATTAATATTTTTTAAATTATTTTCTCTAGCTCCCTTTACGATAATTTTATCAATCATGCATTACTCCTTGGTTTTTTCCATGAATTCATCCTCGTTCATAATATAGATACCAAGTGCCATAGCTTTGTCATATTTAGAACCAGGATTTTCCCCTAATAAAACAATATCTGTCTTCTTTGATACGCTATCAACACATTTACCACCGAAGTGTTCAATAATCTTCTTAGCTTCGCTTCTTTCATAATGTTCTAGTGTACCAGTTAAAACCACTTTCTTTCCAGTAAAGAATGATTCTACAATTTCTTCTTTCTCTTCTATTGTATTTAAACCCAAACTCTTTAATTCTTCAATTTGTGCAAGATTATCTTCGCTTGAAAAATAATCAACAACACTTCTAGCGATAATTTCACCAATATCCTCAATCTCTGACAATGCTTCAAATGAAGCTTTTTCAAGATGTTCAATACTTAAGAATTCTTTTGCAAGAGTCTTAGATACCTTAGCACCAACGTGTCTGATTCCAAGTCCAAAAATTAGTTTATCAAGAGGGTTCTTCTTGCTTTCTTCAATCGCATTAAGTAATTTATCAACTGATTTCTTACCCATACGTTCCATCTTTATGATTTCATCATAATGATATCTTAATTTAAAAATATCAGGAATAGAATTGATTAAATGGTTTTCATATAAAGAAATAACCATTTGTTCGCCTAGCGAATCAATATCATATGCAGCCTTTGATGCAAAATGAATTAACGAATTAACAACACGATCATGACAATTATTATTTGTACAATAATAATCTGCTTCTCCTTCAATTCTTCTTAAAGCTTCTCCACAACATGGACAAGTTTTAATAAATTCGATAGGCTTTGCACCTTCAACTCTATCTTCAGGAACAGATTTAACAACTTCAGGAATAACGTCACCCGCTTTACGAATAACAATCATATCACCTTCGTGAATATCACGTTCTTTAATGAAATCTTCATTATGAAGTGTTGCACGTGAAATAACTGAACCTTGTACAAATACTGGTTCAAAATTAGCAACCGGTGTAATATTACCAGTTCTACCTACTTGGAAAGTTACTTCTTTAAGTCTAGTCTTAACTTCCTCAGGTGGGAACTTATACGCAATTGCCCACTTAGGATATTTAGCTGTGACACCAAGTTCATCATGCATAGATAAATCATCAACCTTAAGTACTATACCATCAATATCATAAGGCAGACTACTACGCTTTTCTCCCATTTCTTTAATATATTCAAATACCTCATCCATATTCTTACAAAGTCTAGAATTTGGATTAACTTTAAATCCAAGTTCACTCATACGGGCTAAAGCTTCACTTTGTGACTTAACTAAAATACCATCAGTTAAATAATATAAGAACGCGTCTAAACCACGTTTGGCAACAATTTTTGGGTCAAGCAACTTTAAAGAACCACTCGCAGCATTTCTGCAGTTTGCAAATAAAGGTTCTTCATTTAATTCTCTTTCTTCATTAAGCTTAATTAAGCTCTTCTTAGGCATAAAGATTTCACCACGAACTTCAATATTATATGGAGCCTTTAGCTTTAACGGAATTGACTTAATAGTACGAGCATTAGCTGTAACATTATCACCAACCGTACCATTTCCACGAGTGGCAGCTCTCACTAGTTGACCTTGTTCATACTTTAATGAAACTGATAAACCATCAATCTTTAGTTCACATTCGTACATAGCATCAGGGTATACTTCTTTAACACGTGCATCAAATTCTTTTAGTTCATCAAAACTGAATGCGTCAGCTAAACTCATCATAGGAATCTCATGAGTTACTTGTTCAAACTTTGAAATAGCTTCGCCACCAACATGTGTAGTTGGAGAATTAGGGTCTTTATGTTCAGGATATTTCTTTTCTAATTCCTCAAGTTCAACAAGTAATTTATCGAATTCAAAATCCTCCATTGTAGGATTGTCTAATACATAATAATCATAATTAGCTTTCTCAAGAATATTAACTAATTCTTTCATTCTATCAAGATCTGTCATATCGAAATCTCCTTAAAATCGTCTATTCCTATTTTAACATAATTCGAGGTATTTATTAAGTAAGATACATTATTTTCACTATCAATTATTTATAGTATAATATTACTAAGGAAGTGATAGGATGCAATATTCTCTAGTAATCAAAAAATTCAATTATGAAGAAAATAAAAAAGAAATTTTTAATAATTTAAGTTTAAAACTAGAGAGCGGTTCTATCAATTTTATTCTTAATGATTTTAAAAAATCAACACTTCTATTCAATTTATTATTTAACTTAATAGATTCACCAGTGAAGGCGACTTTATTTAATGAAAAAGTATTATCTGGTTTTGAAGAAATAGGTTATTATAGTCCTTATTCTGATATCTATAAAGACATTACTATTAAAGAATTCTTAACACTTTCTAATTCATATTATCAAAATGACTATTATGAAAATGCAGTTAAACTAGCAAATAAGTTTGATCTTGATTTATCTAAAAAGATAAATATGTTAGATAAAGAATCATATGAAACACTAAAATTGATTGAATCAATGTATCATGATCCTAGTTTGGTTGTGTTAGACAATCCTTATATATATTTATCTAAAGAAAATATTGATAAATTAAACGAATGTTTAAATGAACTAAAAAAACAAAATAGTACCATTTTAATTAGTTCACCTGATTTTAATAAAATCTATGACAATATTGATAAAATCTACTTATATTATTTAAATAAATTAGTCTCTTCTAAAGATTTAAAGATTAAAAAATATACTGTTACACTAGATGGTATTATTAATGATTTTAAGCTAAAATTATTAACTAAAGAGTGCGACGAAAATGTTACTACAATAACATTCTTAGGTCCACTTGAAATATTACTTGATGAATTTTTAAAGAAAAACATCAAAATAATAGACATAAAGGTAGGTGAGTAATATGAAATTATTGAAATATGAAACTTACCGAATTTTAAAAAATCATTATAAAGGATTTATAATATTACTTATATTGAATATTATATTAATATGCTTGTACAATGCAATTTATTATAATAGTGAAATTGTTACAAATGCTATAGCTAATACAGACCCAAAAGTTTTAAAAATATTTGATATCAGCAAAGATAAATTCACAACTATAAATGGTTACTTTATCTTCATAGTGAAGGTCATTGAAATTATATTTAGCTTATATGCATTAAAGATTGGTATTCAAATGGCAAGTTATGATAAGAAAACAAACACGAGAGACTTCTTATACACAAAGCCTAAAAAAAGAAATACAACCATAATAAATAGAATAATCTCAAGTGCTATAGTTTTAGCTCTTGAGGTTATAGCTATATATATTTCATCAATTATTTTGTTTGTGACATTTAGAAAAGAATTCAATGTATTAATTATTTTATTGGTTTTATTCTCAATGTATTTGATTGCACTTATATTCTACTCATTAGGACTTGTGATTGGTGGATTTAAAAATGGAAAGACTCCAATTATAGTTGTTTCAACTATAACTATAGTTATATTCATAATAATTCATATCTTAGATATTTTATTTAATATCAAATTCTTATATTACTTAAACCCATTCTCATACTTTAATATAAGCGAGATGTTAAGTGGAGGCACCTTCCCATTAAGTGCTCTACTAATCGCTTTGTTTATGTTAGTCTTCTTCATTTCATTTGGTATAAGTATTTATGAGTCTAATAACAAAAAAAAGGATACTACGAATTTGTAATATCCTTTTATTTTATCTAACTTTTGAAATTGAAGGGTGATCCTTTAGCATCTTTTTAATACCAACAGGTGCTGCAAAAGCGATAGATACAATCTTATCTTTAACTTCTACAACTCTACCTTCACCAAATAGCTTATGGCTTACAACATCACCAACAGCTAAATCATTTGTGACAACCTTCTTAGGTTCTTCTGTTTGTTTAACAGGAGTTTGAGTAGGAATTGTACGTTTAATAAGTCCAACACGTTCTAGATTGTCATGACCAATTTCAGAAATGAAGCGGCTTTCAAGATGTTGTTCTTGATGTCCGAATACATAACGGTTTATTGCATTTGTAATGTATAATCTCTCTTTAGCACGAGTGATACCTACATAACAAATTCTTCTCTCTTCATCAAGAGAATTTTCAAACATAGCCATTTGGTTAGGGAAAATTCCTTCTTCCATAGCCATCATAAATACAACTTTGAATTCAAGACCTTTAGCTTGATGATATGTCATAAGTTTAATTGCATCATTATCTTCATTCTTATTATCCATATCAGTCTTTAGGGTGATGTTTTGTAACATTTCCTCTAGCAACTCAAGTCTATCAAGTTCTGGGAATGAATCTTCATATTCCTTAATTAATGACTTTAATTCTTTGATATTTTCGAGTCTGTCTTCACCATCTTCTCCAGACTCTTTTAACATTTTGCGATATCCTGTCTTATCAAGAATCTTGTCAACAATATTAGTTAACGCTTCTTCTTTATTATTTAAATCTTCTTCAAGTTCAAGGATTGTAAATTTGAAGTCAATTAGAGAATTATAACCATTACCAGATGCACTTAGAGAATCAATCGAATCAAAAAGACTTTGATTATTTAAATTACGATTGTCTTTCAATTTAGAAATCATCGCAGGTCCGATTTTTCTCTTTGGTTCATTGACAATACGCTCAAATGAAAAATCATCATCATGCGAAATAATTAGACGTAAGTATGCACAAATATCTTTTATTTCTTTTCTGGAGAAGAATGATATTCCACCATACATTTCATATGGCAAACGATATTTAGTTAAAGTTTCTTCAATTGAACGAGATAGATGGTTAGATCTATACATTATCGCAAAATCTTTATATTCATAACCTTCAAGTTTTAACTTTTTAATTTCATCAACAATAAACAATTCTTCTTCATAGCTTGATGAACCAGTAAAATACTTAATTGGGTTATCAACTTCATTCGAAGTATAAAGATTCTTATCAATACGACTAGGGTTATTTTTAATAACCTTATTTGCAATATTTAAAATTGACTTTGTTGAACGATAGTTCTCTTCAAGTAAGATTAACTTTGTATTTTCTAATTCTTGTCTAAACTTTTGAACGTTTTCGACTCTAGCGCCTCTAAACGAATAAATAGACTGATCTTCATCACCTACGACGAAGATATTATTGTATTTTCCACCAAGAACTTTAATTAATTTATATTGAACATAGTTTGTATCCTGGAATTCATCAACTAGTATATAGTGGAATTTTTCTTGATACTTTTCACGCACATCAGCACATTCATTTAAAATACGAAGAGTTAAAATGATTAAATCATCAAAATCTACTAGATTTTGTTCGACAAGCGTCTTGTTGTAGATTTCATTAACACGTACAAATATATCTTCCACTTCTCTATCATTAAATTTAGGACTAACTTCATTCTTTTCATCAGAGATATATTTTAAGAAAGTCTTTGGTTTATAATCTTTAATATCATAACCAAGATCTTTGATGATGTCACGAACAATCTTTTCAGAGTCATCATCGTCAATAATTTGATATTTATTAGTATATGGAGCGATATGTTCAATTTCCATACGTAAGAAACGTGCACAAAATGAATGGAAAGTAGATATCCACATGTAGTTAGTATCTTCGTTAATTAATTTACTGACACGTTCCTTCATTTCACGAGCAGCTTTATTGGTGAAAGTGACAGCTAAAATTTGAGATGGATAAACATTTTTATCTAATATAAGATGTGCAATACGGCGAGTTAAAACACGTGTCTTACCACTACCAGCACCTGCCATAACCATGACAGGTCCTTCAGTAGTAATGACAGCTTCTCTTTGAGCTTGGTTTAATCCTTGTAATATTTCTTCACCCATTTTACTCACTCTTCTCTTCCATATACTCTTCGTAAGTAGTTTCCTTATCGAATACTTTCTTTCCGTCTTCGATAACGATTAATCTATTTGCAACAGTATTTAAAAGTTCAGCGTCATGAGATGAGAATAGAATGTTACCCTTATAGTTAATCATACCATCGTTTAATGCTGAAATTGATTCAAGATCAAGATGGTTTGTAGGATCTTCAAAACATAATACATTAGCTTGCTCAAGCATAATCTTAGCTAAAGTACAACGAATCTTTTCTCCACCGGATAATACAGTTGAGTTCTTAGTAGCTTCGTCACCTGTGAATAATACTCTACCTAGCCATGAACGTAAGAATGATTCTGTCTCGTCTTCTGGTGAGAATTGACGTAACCAAGTGATTAAGTTTAAAGATGGATTAGAGAATAATTCTTTATTATCTTGCATTAAGAATGATTGCTTTGTAGTAACACCCCATTTGAATGTACCACTATCTGCTTGCTCTTTACCCGATAAAATATTGAATAAAGTAGTGATTACTAGTGAGTTTTCACTTAATATCGCAATTTTATCATTCTTATTAACTGAGAATGTTAAGTTTTCAAATACTCCATTCTTAGTTAAACCATTTACTTCAAGAATGTCATTACCAACTTCTCTGAATTGCTTAAATCCAATGAATGGATATTTTCTTGTAGATGGTTCAACTTGAGATAAGTCAAGTTTTTCAAGTAATTTTCTTCTTGAAGTAGCTTGTTTAGCTTTTGACTTATTAGCGCTGAATCTTTGAATGAATTCTCTTAATTCTTTAGCTTTTTCTTCAGCACGCTTATTTTGGTCTTTCTTTTGTTGTAATAATAATTGGCTTGATTCATACCAGAATTCGTAGTTACCTACATACATAGTAATCTTACCATAGTCAACGTCACAAATATGTGTACAAACATTATTTAAAAAGTGTCTGTCATGGGAAACAATGATTACTGTGTTTTCGAATGTTGATAAGAAGTTTTCTAACCATTCACAGCTCTTGTAATCAAGGTTGTTAGTAGGTTCGTCTAATAAAAGAATATCAGGGTTACCAAATAAAGCTTGAGCTAGTAAGACTTTAATCTTTAACTTAGCATCTAGATCAGCCATTAATGAATAATGGAATTCAGGAGCGATACCAAGACCATTTAATAAACTAGCTGCATCACTTTCAGCATCCCAACCATTCATTTCTGCAAACTCACCTTCAAGTTCAGCAGCACGTAATCCATCTTCTTCAGAAAAATCAGGCTTAGCATATAATGCGTCCTTCTCATTCATAATGTCAATTAAACGCTTATTACCTAGTAATACAGTACGAATAACTGTTTCATTATCAAATTCATTTTGGTTTTGACGCAAGATAGACATTCTTTCCTTAGGATCTCTTACAACATTACCGCTTGTAGATTCATATTCACCTGATAAAAGCTTTAAGAATGTTGACTTACCAGCACCATTAGCACCGATAACACCATAGCAATTTCCTTTTTCAAAGTTAAGATTAACGTGTTCAAATAATTTCTTGGTACCAAATTGCATACCTAAATCTACTATTTTTAACATATTTGCCTCCATTTAAAAAGCAGGTATTAGCCTGCTTATAATTTTAATTTTTAAAACTGCTCTTTAGATCACAAGTTCTGTTAAATACTAAATGATCACTAGTTGAGTCTTTGTCTGTTGTATAATAACCAGTACGTAAGAATTGATAATGAGCTTCAGGCTTAGAATCTTTTAGCCAAGCTTCAGCATAACCATTAAGAATTTGAAGAGAATTTGGATTTAGACGTTCCATGAAGTCTTTATCTTTGTTTTCTTCAGTTTCTTCGACTAGTAAATTTTCGAATAAACGGAATTCACAAGGTAGAGCTGTTGTTGCTTCTACATAATTAATTGTACCGTTTGGTTTTCTTTCATCAAAACCACTACCTGATTTAGTAGCAGGATCATATGTACAAAGGATTTCAGTAATATTACCATTTTCATCCTTGATTACATCTGTACACTTAATAAAGTAAGCGAACATAAGACGAACTTCTTCATCTTTTGCAAGTCTCTTCCATTTCTTGTTAGGCTTAGTTTCAATGAAGTCTTCTTGATCAATGTATAAGTGACGTGAGAACGCAACCTTACGTGTTCCAAGTTCTTCATTTTCCATATTATTTGGAGCATCTAACCATTCAACTTCACCTTCAGGATAGTTAGTGATAGTTACCTTTAATGGGTGAAGGATAGCACTTGGACGAGTAGCTTTCAAACGAAGATCATCACGAACGAAGTTATCTAATAAAGAAGGATCAATTGTTGAATTGATACGAGATAAACCAGTTGAAATAATGAATTCTTTAATTGCTTCGCTAGTAACACCTTTTCTTCTTAAACCAACAAGAGTAGGCATACGACAGTCATCATATCCTGATACCTTTCCTGTATCTACTAATGCACGTAAATAACGTTTAGATAGAACTGTATTAGCGATATTTAATCTACCAAATTCATATTGATGAGGATGACTAGTTTCTGTAATTACATCACAGTTATCAACAACCCAGTCATAAAGAGGTCTGTGGTTGTCATATTCAATTGAGCATAATGAATGAGTGATACCTTCAAATGCGTCTTGAAGTGGGTGTGCAAAATCATACATAGGATAGATACACCACTTATTACCTTGTCTATGATGTTCCATATGAACAATACGGTAAATAACAGGGTCTCTCATATTAACGTTAGGGCTCTTCATATCAATCTTAGCACGCAAAGTCTTTTCACCATCAGCATATTT
>OCVV011017201.1_pt1 | contig 14283 bp, 11 predicted proteins | sample 1539721 | NCBI WGS metagenome assembly OCVV01 (sample SAMN02144230, study PRJEB22623) | gut metagenome | biome: sheep rumen | host: Ovis aries | place: New Zealand
CAGTTGAGGTGTCGACTCGTACGATGCGAGTCGGTGAAAGTGAACGTGCGCCAATTAGCGATACGGCTACGATATACACCGATGGTGGGAGCCGGGGGAATCCTGGCCCGAGTGGCCTTGGGTACTATATTGTGGGTGCCGATGGGCGAGAAATTAAGAGGGGCGGTGAATTTTTGGGTATGTCGAACTCGCGCTTGGCTGAGTATTATGGTCTGAAGGAAGGTATTGAGCAAGCGATTGAGTTGGGCTTGAAACGTGTGCGCTTTGTGAGCGACAGTCTAATGATGGTAAATCAGATGAACGGCGTATACAAGGTGAAAAATTCGGATTTGTGGCAAGTGCACGACGATATACTAAAATTACTCAGTAAGTTGGATAGTTATAGCTTTGTGCATGTGCCGCGTTCGCAAAACGTTGAGGCCGATGCGGAGGTTAATAAAATTATTGATCAATACACAATGCGCGGTGAATATTAGTATTCACGCATTTGTGGTTGAGAGTTCGGGGCGGGGAAGGCTACTTAAAAAATGTGTTCAGGCGGCCGGAGAATGATATTGTGCGACATTAAAAATATAGGCGCAAAATGAGTATGAATGCGTTTTGAAAGCGTCGATATTATGCCAAGTATTGAAAGTTTTGTCAAATTTTGTTAAAATGGAGATAAGCTCGTTGATGTAGTCGCTGGCCTGAAAAATGGCGAGAGGAAAGTCCGGGCAGCATAGGATACGATAGTTGCTAACGGCAACCGCGCGCAAGCGTAGGAAAAGTGCCACAGAAACAAAACCGCTCAATGCTTCGGCTTTGGGTAAGGGTGAAAAGAGTGGGGTAAGAGCCCACAGATCTCGGTGGTGACATCGGGGTGAGGTAAACTCTATTGGCTGCAAGGAGACCTAGATACCGTGATCCGCGGATGGTCGCTCACCGCTCGACTTCGTGAGCAATCGCGAAGCTAGATAGATGACTACAATTGGGAGCCTCTTTGTGCTTTCGATACAGAACCCGGCTTATCAGACGAGCTTTTAGGATGAAAAATTGGCGCTATATAATATATAGCGCTTTTTGTGTTGACAAAAACAGAGCAGATTGCTGGATGCTGTAAATAAAAAGCCCCGCTGGGGCGGGGCGGGAGAAGCTAGATGCTGAGGTATTTGCCGCGGCATGCGCTTTTGCGCTGCTGATGCTTCTTGTTCGGGATGGTGCTGGGGCGGGGCATCGGGGGCTTGCGCTCGCAATGCTTAGCGGCTTCGATGATGTGGAGGGCGGATGCGTGTCTTTTGTCGATCTTCTTCATAGCAATTCTCCTTTCGACTTTTCGTCGGGCGGTAAGGTCCAAGCAGTGTTTTTTGCTGCAGTATCTTTTAATTATAGCACATCTGGCGTAAAAAGTCAAGTCTGATGGGACTTGACAGCGAGACCTGATTTTTTGCCATCAAAAATATCCGCCAGTGTAGTGCGGATATTTTGAATGATAGAATATTATTTTGCGCTTTCGCAGATAGCAGCAAAGGCTTTTGGATCGCTGACGGCGATTTCGGCCAAGACCTTGCGGTCGAGTTCGATGCCTTTATTCTTCATGCCGTTAATAAGCTTGCTGTAGCTGATACCGTTTTCACGAGCGGCATTGTTGATGCGCGTAATCCAAAGGGTGCGAAGATCGCGTTTGCGATTGCGGCGGTCGCGATAAGAGTATTGCAACGATTTGATAACACCTTGCTTCGCGAGACGGAAGCTGCGTGTGCGGTAATGTTGCATGCCCTTGGCGGCTTTTAGAATCTTTTTGTGCTTTGCGTGTGCGGCGACACCTCTTTTAACTCTCATCTTAGGCTCCTAGTGCAGTTTTAACGTTTCTTTTGATGCGGCCCTTGATGGACGCAGTGCTCTTGATGACGCGCTTGCGAGCCTTCGATTTCTTGGAAAGAATGTGGTTTCCGTAAGCACGTTCGCGCATGATTTTGCCGGTTGGCGTGATGCGTACGCGCTTCTGAGTACCCTTGTGGGTTTTGAGTTTTGGCATTTTGTACCTTTTCCTACTTTAGTTAATATTTTGAACGCTTTGGGGTGTAGGGAACCGGTGGGCGTTTTGGGCAACCTACTTATGGCGAACCATGAAGATAAGGTTGCGTCCGCTCATTTGCGATTTGCCGTCAACTACGATGTCCGGACCAAGCTTTTCGATGATTTTGTTCATCAGTTCGGTGCCGATTTCTTTGTGGGCGATTTCGCGACCACGGAAGATAATCATAATTTTGACTCTGTCGCCACCTTCGAGTAATTCGAGGGTTTTGCGGACTTTAATATTGAGGTCGTTTTCCCCAATTTTCAAACCAAGTCGGATTTGTTTGAGTTCGCTACTTTTCGCGTTCTTCTTGGCGCGGCTCTGTTCTTTCATCTTTTGATACTGGTATTTGCCCCAGTCGATGATTTTTACTACAGGCGGATTGGCGTTCGATGAAATTTCGACGAGGTCCAATCCTGCATCGCGTGCCTTAAGTTGCGCGTCGCGGCTGGACATGATGCCGAGCTGTGCGCCATCAGCACTTATGACGCGTACTTCTGGATAACGAATTTCGCCGTTAATGCGAGTACGCGATGTTTGATTACTGATAATGTAACTCCCTTAAAAAATTAGACTTGTTATGACGCTTATTTTAGCAGATTTTCTGAAAAAATACAAGCATATTAACGGGGAAGAATTAACCGCTAGCGCAATCTGTTTTAGTTAAAAATACATAAACAGTTTAATAAGGTGTTTATGTTAAAAATACAAATAAAGATTAGGTGAGTTGGCGATAATGCAGAGCCTCCATGATGAATTCTGGCGAGATTTTGTCGGAGTTTTGGAGGTCGGCGATAGTTTGAGCGACTTTAAGGATGCTGAAATAAGAACGCGCCGAGAGCTTGAGTTTTTCGGCGGCATTGTCCAGAACGTCTTTGGCCTTTAAGGGAAGCTCGATTTTTGCTAGTTCGACGGAGCTGAGGCGCGAGTTGTATTTTTGCTGGCGTTGAAATTGGCGAAGTCGAGCAGTTTGAATGTTGATTTTAGCAGTGTCATGCTCGGAAGTGCCAATTGTTGTAGAAAATAATAAATCAGATTGGCGCACGGCCTGGATATTGAGGTGGAGGTCAATACGGTCGAGGAGTGGGCCGGAAGTTTTGTGCTGGTATTTTGCAACTTCGGAGAGCGTGCAGGTGCAGGCTTTTTGGGAGCTGCCAAAGTAGCCGCATGGGCAGGGGTTCTTGGTAGCGATTAGCTGGAAGTCGCAAGGATAGATAAAATTTTGTTCAACGCGAGACAGGCTGATTTGGTGATCCTCGAGTGGTTGGCGAAGTGCTTCGATGGCGCTGCGGTTAAATTCTGGTAGTTCGTCCAGAAATAGGATGCCGCGATGTGCGAGAGTAATTTCGCCTGGCAATAAGTTTTGGCCTCCACCGATGAGTGACTGGAGACTAGCGCTGTGGTGTGGCGCACGAAAAGGCGCAGCGCCGATGTAGCCCTGATTTACGAGTGAATGGATTTTTGCGATTTCGATAAGCTCGTCGATGGATGGTTGTGGTTGGAGATTGGCGGCGATTTTTGCGAGTAGCGACTTACCGGTTCCGGGTGGGCCGGAAAAGAGAATATTATGACGTCCGGCAACGGCGATAATGATGGCGCGTTTGGCTTCCTGCTGGCCTGAAAGCTGGTCGAGTAGCGGAGTTTGCGCTGCATCTGTTTGTGTAATTTTTACCTTCTTGTTGAGCGGTTGGAGTTTTTGGATATTTTTTAGGTGCAGTCATATTTGCTGAAGGTTTTTGGCTGGAAAAATTTGTATGCGATCGGCCAGCAGGGCGGCTACTTTGGCGTTAGCTTTGGGGATGAAGATTTGTTCGAGCTGATTTTTGATGGCGCACTCAATAACAGATATGATGCCGCGTACGGGGCGAATTTCGCCGTTTAAGGCCAGTTCGCCAACAAACGATGAGCTAGCTAGGTCGGTTTGCAAAAGCTGCTTAGAAAGCACTAGAAGGCCGATGGCGATGGCTAAATCGAGGCCGGTGTAGGTCTTTTTGATGCCGGCCGGTGCAAGATTTGCGATAATTTTGTGTTTCGGAAATGAAAAATCTGAGTTTACGATGGCTGAGCGGATGCGCTCGCGGCTTTCGCTGACACTCTTGTCGGCCATGCCGATGATGCTGAAATTTGGCAGCCCCTGATTACTGTCGCAGTCGACGTAAATCATGCGTCCGTCGGGGCCGTAGGGTATTGCTGATAATGTTTTTGCTGTCTTCATGCGGGGAGTGTAGCAGAGGGGGAGTTGAAGATAAAGCACGAGTATGATAGTATTATCTGTAGTTGGGGCTGACAAAGCTTAGACGGATTATTAACAGTGCGCAGGCGAGTCGATTTGTACCGTAAGTACTATTCATAAATGCAGACAAAACTGCTAGTAAGCACGTGGCTTATATGCCGGCTTACGCCTTGGCCTAATATTTTCAGGTCATGTTAGTCGGTCTGAGATGTCATAGGACTTTTGGCTAATATCATAGAATCTGACATTAAGGTTGAATTAGCGACGAATTTCAGCACGAAAAACTTGTCATGGTATCGGTAGAGTTTCGTTTATTCCAGCTTTACTGAGATTGCCGAGATAAAAGAGTAAACTATGCTTGTAGAATGCGCATATGGAGATTTTTCGGACCCGGAGGCAGTATCCGGCAGCTCCACCATTGATAATAGAGAACACCTCACTTGAGGTGATTTTTTATGGTTTGCGTTTGGCGCAAAAAAGAATCCCTTTGGGGATTTTTGAGAAAAAAGTGAAGGTTCGGCAACTGCGAGTAAAGCCGAACCTTCTATTGTGGAGTGTGGAGTTTATATTTTGGATCAAATTTTTGTTTTTGGCTTTTGTATAAGTTTTGTATGCAAAAGCTACTTTTATAATAGCGACTCAAAAAGCTAATGTCAATAGATTTTTGTTGTAATATTTACATCAGTTTTACAGGGGTGGCAAGTAAAAAAGTACACTAAAATTATCAAAAAAGTGTCCAAAAAATTGAATACGAAAAATGCGGATTTTGGGGCGATTTTGGCTGGATGTGCGCGATTGGTTTTTGTGAGATTTTGCGTCGATCGTGTGCAATATTTTGACGAAAAATGCGTGGGTACGAAAAATATCATAGGCGCCTAAGAGCTTTATAGGGGTGGAGTAGGGCTACGAAACTTTTGCACAATGTGTGTTGTAAAAAATACATGCTAATGTGTTTGTGATGTTACCCCTGTTATTTTGGCTTATGTGGTAAAAAATACAACATTATTGAACAAAACAATTATTGACAAAATTGCTTATGTTTGCTATAGTGAAAATGTGCTTAATCACAAAAACAAACAGCACAAAAACAAACAGAGTTATTAGTTTAGAGAAATAAGTGTATTTTGGCGTAGTAATAGGTAATTTCTAGCCATAAATTACACCTAGGAGTTACCTAAGCTCCGCCAAAACCGATCCAACGAAAGAAGGAGAGGAGAGCGTAGAGCGCGTAAGTATTTTGACGCAAATAGCACATTGATACCCAAAAACAGATGAGCGCAAAAGCTTGCAAGGGCTATGCCTCTCTATACGAGAGGCGGTCAATCAGAGCAAGGCGGATTCTAAAGCTTGTGGCTATAAGTAATATATATATTTGCCAGGTAAGCCTAATCCGTCTCTGCTCCAAGTGTCAGTGAAGTGAAGAGTAATCTTGTTCGGTCGAGACCTTCGACGATACATATTTTGGACGTTTGGAACTTTGTGCTAGGCAGGGTGGTCTGGCATGATGTTGCAAAGTGGGCAACAGGGCTAATTTTAGCGATGATTTGCTGCGTCGGTGCGAGAAGATTGCGCGAGTCATTCGCGGTTAGCGTTAAGTGAACGCTATGGATTTTGTAGTCTCGCAGCTGCAACGTAGCGGGCCGCTTGTTCAGTATTTTTCGCGCGCAGAGCAGAGCGCTGCAAAGGCCGATTGTGGTAGTGCTTTTGTGGTATAATTTGCTCATGAATAAGTTATTGTTGCTGTGGAGTTTGATTTCCTTTGCTTGTATGCTGGCAATGATGTTCTTTATTTCACCGAGCGAAATTGGGCCGCTTGGTATTCTGATATTCTTCGGATTATTGTACTTTGTTTTTGTAGGGCTTGCAGTTTCGTGCTGCAGGCTATTTTTTTCCGTTCGCGGGAAAATTAATAAAGCAAAGGCGGGAAATGAATCGAAGAAGGCGTATTATTATGGCTTGATTTTGGCTTTGGCGCCGGTGGTTTTGTTGGTTTGCGGATCGTTTGGAGGGGTAACGTGGGTGGAATTAGTGCTGGTGGCGGCGCTTGAAATTGTGCTGTGTTTTCTAGTGTCCAGAAACGCGGTGTGATATAATAATGCTTATGAATAATACGGGTGCTGGCGGTGTAACTGGTGGTGGCATGCAGAATTTTGAGCAGTTTAATTTTGACCCGAACAAACAGATGACTCCTGAACAGATGCAGAAGATGCAGATGGAGATGATGCGGCAAATGCAGATGATGCAGAATAATTTGATGCGGATGCAGGGCAACAATGTGATGGAGCAGAACGGCATTACAGTTAACGGAGATGCGACACTGAAAACGGCCGAAGCGACAATGGGAACCGCAGGACAGGCACCAGAGGAGCCTTCGTTGAGTGAGTTGCGCGCGAGCGTAAATAATGGTGAGGCGTCTACTAACGCAGAAGCAGATGAAAATATTGACATTGATGCACCGGTAACGGAGTCGCCGATTGCGAAAGAGTTAGAACAGTTTAGTAAGGCGAATAAAGAACAAAAAAGTAATGCGCCTGAAGAAAAAAATGAACTAGAAGCGGCCGTAGATGAAATTGCGAAAAAATCGCATTTGAAGCCTGAAACCGAAAATTATGGCTTCGTGAAAAGAGTTATGTCTCGAATAAATGCGCAGAAGCCGGGCGAGTCGCTTGAATTTCTGGATCGTGCGCGGAAAGTTTACCAAAAGAATTTGTATCCAGAAGAAGAGAAGACGGAAGATATAAGTAAAATTATATAGAGGCGAATAATAAAAGGGTGAGAAAATGGATGGTGCAGTAGCGGCGGTTTTGAGGATTGTGATACCGATAGTTTGCTTTGCGGGTGCATTTTTCATTCTTTGGAAGATTTATGCTGGCTCGATGCGTGAGAAGAAAAATAGTGAACGCGCGTTGACGATGGTGCCGATGCTGATTCATTTGCCGCCGAGTACAGATGATATTCAAGGCGGCGGGCGCGATGACCGCGATGTGACGACGGAGGAGTTGTCCGAGGCGCAGGTCATGTACAATATTATTGCTTCGACGCTGAAGAAAGGGTTTTCTGGGAAATTGTATGGTCAGCGGCACATTAGTTTTGAGATTGTGGCGCATGATGGCTTCATTAAATATTACGCAGTGGTGCCGGCGGAGCTGTCGGAGACTTTGAAGCAGGCGATTACGGCGGCGTATCCATCGGCGAGGTTGGAGAAAGTTGACGATCCAAACTTCTTCAATAAAGCGGTTGGGATTGCTGGCGTGGCTGGCGGTGAGTTGCAGTTGAAACAGAAGTTTACTTATCCGATTGCGACTTATGAGGATACGAAGCGTGATGCGAGCTTGGGCTTGATTAATGCCTTGTCGACCGCGAAGAAGGGTGATGGTCTGGCGATTCAGATCATGATTAGACCGACGGATGGTAGTTGGACAAATAAATCGCTCGAGCGAGTACAAAATATAAAAGACGGAAAATCGAGTGGCGGTGCCGGTGTGGCTAGTGGCTTGAGTAATGCGGCGTTTAAGGCTGGCGAAATTTTTGGTGATGCGGTCAAGGCTTTGTGGGAGCCGCCGGGGGAATCGAGTAAAAGTGATCCTACGAAAAATGAAGACAAAATTTTAACGAATCTTCAGCAGGAGGAAATCCAGAAGATTGAAGAGAAGACGAAGCATCCGGGCTTTGAGGTTTTGATTAGGATTTTGGCGAGTACGGATTCGAAGCCACGTTCTGAGGCTTTGTTGGCGAATGTAGTGTCAGTGTTTTCGCAGTTTGATTTGCAGGGCTATAACGGTTTTCGCTATGATGCGCTTTTGAAGGCGGAGGATTTGGCGCGTAATTATATGTTGCGTTTGTTCCCGCCAGAGAGAAAGAGTATGGTTTTGAATAGCGTAGAGTTGGCGAGCGTGTTCCATTTGCCGAGCCAGAAGAATATTCCGACGAGTCAGGTCGAACGCCAGGCAACGAAACAGGTTGATGGCCCGGCGAAAATACCAGATGAAGGCATTGTTCTGGGTATAAATGAGTTCAGGGGCGAGAAAAAAGTTATTCGACTGAGTACAAAAGATCGCCAGCGTCATACCTATGTGATTGGTGCTACGGGTATGGGTAAATCTATTTTGCTCACGAACTTAGCGTATCAAGATATGTGCGATGGGCGTGGCTTTGCATTTATCGATCCGCACGGTGATGCGGTTGAGCTGCTTTTAAGTAAAGTACCGAAGGAGAGGGCGGACGATATTATTGTGTTTGAGCCTGGAAATATGGACAATCCGGTCGGTATGAACATGTTTGAATTCCAGCGCGAAGACCAGAAAGACTTTATCGTGCAGGAAGGTATTAATATGCTGGTTAGTCTTTATGATCCGGGGAACCAGGGTATCTTTGGCCCGCGCGCGCAGCACATGTTCCGTAATGCGGCCTTGCTTTTGATGAGTGATCCGAAAGGTGGCACATTTATTGATATTCCGCGCTGTTTTATTGATCCGGAGTTCGTGAAGGAGAAGTTGCCGTACGTGACGGATAAGACGGTTTACGACTACTGGACGAAAGAGTTCCCGCAGTCGCAAAAATCGAATGATGCCGGCGAGGTGACGAGCTGGTTCGTCTCGAAATGGGGTCCGTTCTTGTCGAACAAGATGATGCGCAATATTTTGGGTCAGCCAAAGTCGGGCTTTAATATTCGCGAAATCATGGATAATAAAAAGATTTTGCTAGTGAATCTGTCGAAGGGTACGACTGGTGAGCTGAACGCGAAGTTGCTTGGTATGATTTTCGTGATGAAATTCCAGGCGGCGGCAATGAGCCGCGCGGATACGCCAGAGGATCAGCGCGTGGATTTCTGTCTGTTTGTGGATGAGTTCCAGAACTTCGCAACGGAGAGCTTTGAGTCGATTCTATCTGAGGCTCGTAAGTATAAATTGAACCTGGTTTTGGCGAACCAGTTTATGACGCAGCTGACAGATAAGATCCGTGAGGCTATTCTTGGTAACGTGGGCTCGATTATCTGTGGCCGTATTGGTGTGACGGATGCAGAGTTGATGCAGAAAGCTTTCCAGCCGGTGTTTAACGCGGAAGACTTGCATAAGATTCCGAATCATAAAGCAGTGGCGACGGTGTTGATGTTCGGTTTGCCAACCTCGCCGTTTACGTTGAATTTATTGCCGCCGTTGGGTGAATCGAGTGAAGAGCTGATGCATAAGATGAAAGACTATGCCTTGTCGCGCTTTGGTCGTCCGCGTGCGGAGGTTGAGGCGGAGATTGAGGAGCGTCTTGGTGTGAAGCCGACTGCGGAAGAGAAGAGGCAGGAAGAAGAAGCGATAGCGATGGGCAAGCCGGCTCCGAAGAAGGAGAAGAAGAATTTCCTTGATGCCTGGATGGATAAAAAGGCGGATATGGAAGCGAAGGCAAAAGAGAAGGCGCGCCAGGCGAACCTTGGCAGAACGCCGGCTCCGATTCCAGAGAAAAAAGCCGAGGCGGTTGCGGCGGCGCCAAAGCCTAGTGTCGCGCCGGCTCCTGTTGCGCCGGTAGTCGCGGCCGCACCGGCAGCTGCTGCGCCAGTGGTAGCTGCACCAGCGGCGGGTGCTGCGAATGTGGCAAATGTTGCTGGGCCGGCGGATGTTGCGGCTGTTTCGGAGGCGATTTCGTCTATGCAGATGCCGCCTGCTGTGCAAACGGCTCCAGTCGAGCAGCAAGTTTCGGTACTGTCGGCAGCTCCGGAGAAGGTTGTGGCTCAGGCTGCACCGGCGCCTATGGCTGCGGCGACGCCGAAAGTTGAGCCGGTTGCGCAGGCGAGTGCGCCGGTAGCCTCTGCAAATGAGGTGGCTGAAGCGCAGCCAAGTGAAAACGATGATGAATATCTGGCTGTGGATGCTGGCATGGTATGGAGCGTTGCGGCGGCAGAAAACGCAGGTGCGGACATGAGTTCTCTGAAAATTACGCACGAGCACACAGATTTAGGCGTAAGCGATAATGCGCGCCAAAACGGTGAGGAAGTGGCTTTTGGAGCGGAAAGCGCTCCTGCGGCCTCTCAGGCGCCTCAGACGGCAAATAAGGTGAGTAATTCGGATAATAGCTTGCAGATACAACATGATGACAATGGTGCGACTCTGCGTTGGCGATAAGAAGGCCTCTAAAATGCGCTAGAAGCGGCTTTTGGCCGAAAAATAGTAAAAAATGCGTAGCGTTCGATAAAAGGGCGCTACGCTTGATTTTATGGGGTCGTTATACTAAAATTATATAGTATATATTAATAGCAAAGTAGAGGTAGGAAAAGGGAGATATGGCTGAAGCTAAAAAATCCGGCGCTGACGATTATGGCGCAAAGGATATTCAGGTTCTTGATGGCCTAGAGCACGTGCGTAAGCGTCCTGGCATGTATATCGGTTCAACCGGCTATGATGGTTTGCACCACCTTGTGAAAGAGATTGCGGATAACTCTATCGATGAAGCGATTGCTGGTTATGCGACGCGTGTCGAGGTTACGCTTTTGAATGATGGCGGCTGCCGCGTAGTGGATAACGGTCGTGGTATTCCGGTAGATATTCATCCGAAGACGAAGATGTCGGCGCTTGAGACGGTTTTGAGCGTTTTGAACGCTGGTGGCAAATTTGGCGGCGGCGGTTATAAAGTGTCGAGCGGTTTGCACGGTGTTGGTTCGTCCGTGGTGAATGCGCTTTCGACGCATATGATTGCTGAGGTATATAAAAACGGCAAGATTCACCACATTGAATTTGACAGAGGTAAGACAGTCGTGCCGTTTGCGGTTACGGGTAGCACGGACAAACAGGGTACGATGGTGACCTTTTATCCTGATGCGGAGATTTTTAAGGAGACGACGACCTTTGATTATGACTGGGTGGTGAATTACCTACGACATCAGGCTTATCTCACAAAAGGTATAATGACGAGCGTTCATGATGAGCGCACGGGTAAGAGCGAGACTTTCTATTTTGAGGGCGGTATCAAGAGTTATGTGAAGCGCCTCAATGAAGGTAAAGAGGTTTTGTCCGATGATATTTTCTATGTCGAGAAGCCGGTCGAAGATATTATCGTCGAGATTGCAGTGCAATATAACGACACCTACACGGAGACTTTGCGCCCGTTTGTGAATAACGTGTTGACGCCGGAGGGCGGTACGCACGTGGTTGGCTTCCGCACGGCGCTGAATCGCGTGATTAATGATTATGCGCGTAAGAATGGCCTGTTGAAGGAAAAAGAAGACAATTTGACTGGCGATGATATTAAGGAAGGTCTCGCGGCGGTGGTTTCGGTAAAATTGCCGGATCCGCAGTTTGAAGGTCAGACAAAGCAGAAGCTCGGTAATCCGGAAGCGCGCGGTTATGTCGATAAGGCGATGAGCGAATACTTCTCGTATTATCTTGAGGAACATCCAGATGTAGCGAAGAAAATTGTCGGCAAGGCAACCTTGGCGGCGCGTGCGCGTAAGGCGGCTCGTGCGGCTCGCGATAACGTGATTCGCAAGGGCGCGTTTGAGGGATTGAATTTGCCTTCGAAGTTGGCGGACTGTTCGTCGCGCGATCGTACGCAATGTGAGCTGTTTATCGTAGAGGGTAACTCGGCGGCTGGCTCGGCGAAGGAAGGACGCGATTCGAAGATTCAGGCGATTTTGCCGTTGCGTGGTAAGGTTTTGAACACGGAACGTGCTCGTTTGGATAAGATGTTTGCGAATGCTGAGATTGTGTCGCTGATTAAGGCGATGGGTGTCGGCATTGGTGATACTTTTGATATCAATGGCTTGCGCTATTACAAGATTGTGTTCATGACGGATGCCGATGTTGATGGTGCGCATATTTCTACTTTGCTTTTGACTTTCTTCTTCCGCTATATGCCAGAAGTGATTAAAGGTGGGCATGTGTATTTGGCGAAACCGCCGCTGTTTGGCCTGATTAAGGGTACGGGCTCCAGTCGCAAGATTGAGTATATTTATAATGAAGAAGCGCTAGAGGCGACCTTGACGAAGAGAATTGAGGAACGTAAGGCGGCTGGCGTAAAAGTAAATCCGGAAGACGAGCGCTTTAAGCAGGCGGGTTATACGGCACAGCAGCGCTTTAAAGGTTTGGGCGAAATGGATGCTGCGCAGCTTTGGGCGACTACGATGGATCCGGAGCGTCGCACTCTGATTCGTGTAAATATTGAAGATGCAGAGAAGGCGGATGCAATATTTACAAAGTTGATGGGCGACGAGGCAGAGCTTCGCAAAAACTTCATCCAATCTCGCGCAGCGACAGTTAACTTGGATGATTTGGACTTCTAGGAGATAAATTATGGTAGAGAAAAAAGATAAAGATTTAAACCCAGAAGACGAAAAAATGAAAAGCGATGTTGGCAATGTGCCAGATAGCGCAGATGATAAAGGGGTGGACGAAACGATGAGCATGACGACGCCGACCGAAAATGAGGACGGCGAAATCGTGAAAGTCGGCGGCCTAGAGGCGCACCGTGCGGAAGATGGCGTTGAGGAATTGACGGTCGAAAACGTGATGGAAGATAGCTTCTTGCGCTATTCGATGTCGGTTTTGATTGATCGCGCACTTCCAGATGTGCGTGACGGTCTGAAGCCGGTGAATCGCCGCATTCTGTATGCGATGAACAAGAATGGCTGGAAGGCGCCGCATGCGACAGTTAAGTCTGCGCGTATCGTTGGTGAGGTGATGGGTAAATATCACCCGCACGGCGATTCGTCGATTTATGAGTCTATGGTAAACTTGGCGCAGCCTTGGAAGATGCGCTATACGCTGGTCGAAGGTCAGGGTAACTTCGGTTCGATGGACGGCGATGAAGCGGCCGCATCGCGCTATACTGAGGCGCGCATGGATAAGATTGGTGCTGAGCTACTGTCTGATATCGAGAAGAATACGGTTGATTTTCGTGATAACTTTGACGGTACGGAACAAGAGCCAACGGTTTTGCCGGCAGCAGTGCCAAACATCTTGTTGAACGGTCAGATGGGCATTGCGGTCGGTATGGCAACGAATATTCCGCCACATAATTTGGGCGAGGTAGTCGATGCGACGGTTGCGCAGATTGATAATCCGGACATTACGCTTGAGGAGTTGATGAAATATGTGAAGGGACCGGATTTCCCGACAGGAGCCGAGGTTTATGGCGGCGCGCCAATGAAGCAGGCTTATGCGACCGGTCGTGGTTCGGTGACGATTCGGGCGGTGACGAGTATCGAAGAGAAGAAGAATGGTCGTTTCTCGATTGTAATTACTGAAGTGCCATATGGTATGAGTAAGGAAGCTTTTGTTGATAAGGTGCGTGAGCTGGTTTTGGCGAAAAAGCTTGACCATATTGCGGATGCGCGTGACGAATCGGCGCGCGGTAAGGTTCGCGTAGTAGTCGAACTGAAGAAAGATGCTTTCCCGAAGAAGATTTTGAACCAGCTATATAAGATGACTGGCTTGCAGACGACTTTCCATTATAATGTGCTGGCGCTCGTTGATGGTATTCAGCCGAAAGTAATGGGCCTGAAAGAGATTTTGGCGGAATTTATCAAGCATCGCCAGAAAGTGATTCGCCGTCGTACGGAATTTGACTTGAATAAGGCGAAAGAGCGTGCGCATATCTTGGAAGGTTTGAAGATTGCGCTTGATCATATTGACGAAGTGATTCGTACGATTCGCGAGAGTTACGATGATGCTGACAAGCGACTCATGGAGCGCTTTGGTTTGAGCGAAGTGCAGGCTGCGGCGATTTTGGCGATGCAGTTGCGCCGTCTCCAAGGACTAGAACGTGACAAGATTGAGAATGAGTTGAAGGAATTGATGGAGCTCATTGGGAAACTTGAAGCGATTTTGGCTGACGAGAAGGAAGTCTTGCGTGTCGTGAAGGAAGAACTCCTTGCCATGAAAGAGAAGTATGGCGATGAGCGCAAGAGTAAAATCTTTAATCACGAGTTGGGCAAGTTTGCAGAGGAAGATTTGATTCCAGATGAAGAGAGCGTGGTGCTCTTGACGGCCCAGGGTTATGTCAAGCGCGTGCT
>OCVV011331877.1_pt1 | contig 14283 bp, 11 predicted proteins | sample 1539721 | NCBI WGS metagenome assembly OCVV01 (sample SAMN02144230, study PRJEB22623) | gut metagenome | biome: sheep rumen | host: Ovis aries | place: New Zealand
ATTCATTGACGGCACCAACGATTTATTAACCTCTCCTGCCGGTTTGGCAGGTATTATAGCATGTCTGCTTGCACTCGCCTGCCTGCATCTGACCGACCGCTCAGTACTGTCATCAACACTTGATTTATAACTAAGATTATGAATATTGAGGAATATAGAGACTACTGCCTCTCGCTGGGCGCAGATGTAGAGGAAAAACTGCCGTTTACGGCGTTCAGGTATGCGTCGAACGTGCTTGTCTTTTATGTCTGCGGACACATGTTCGCGTTTCTGGATATTGACCATTACGGCATTGTGACGCTCAAATGCCAGCCGGAGCGGATAGACGAACTCAAGGCACGCTATGATTGTATCGGCAAACCGTTCAACCTGCCGTCCAAATACTGGATCGGCGTAGACGCCAACGCCGCCGAAGAGGACTTGCTCCGCGACCTCACCCGCAACTCCTACGAGATTGTCAAAGCCAAGTATACAAAGAAGTAACCAAAAATCACTATCTTCTTGCATAGTTGAAAAAAAAGCAGTACCTTTGCACCCAAAATCATAAATATGACCTATTCGGAATTTACCAAACGGGCAAAACGCTTCATGCGCGAACGTCTCAGCCTGACTGACTACACGGATGTGCAGGCGGCAAGTGCCAATATCCGCAGCAACATCCCTTTCCGCGGACCGAACATCTACATTCTCTTTGTAGCAATCGTCATTGCTTCGGTCGGACTAAACGTCAACTCCATACCGGTCATCATCGGCGCCATGCTTATCTCGCCGCTCATGAGTCCGATCATCGGTTTCGGGCTGGGCTTGGGAACCAACGACACGGATCTGTTGCTGCAGTCGCTCAAGAACCTCGGTATCATGTTTGTTATCAGCCTTCTGGCTTCGACGCTGTATTTTCTGGCTACGCCTCTGGAGACCGACAACCCGACCGAACTGCTGGCACGCACCAACCCTTCCGTCTATGACGTGCTGATTGCTTTCTTCGGCGGTATAGCCGGCATTCTGGAACTCTCGCGGAAGGAGAAGGGGACGGTACTCTCCGGCGTGGCAATCGCTACGGCACTGATGCCGCCGCTCTGCACCGTAGGCTATGGTATCGCGAACCTCAACTGGCATTATGCCGGCGGGGCATTGTATCTCTTCTTTATCAACTGTATCTTCATCGCGCTGGCTACTTTCCTTGCTGTCAAGTACTTGCGTTTCCCCGTGGTGGAAGAAAGAGATGGTACTTCGCGCCGGAGAATCATCTCCTATGGTTTGTTGATCCTCGTTGTACTGGTACCCAGTTTCTTCACGGCATACAGTATTGTCCGCGAGAACCGCTTTACCACCGAAGCACGGCGTTTCGTCAAGGAGAACCAAGCCGTGGGAGGTACTTATATCTATGATTACAGCACGGACATGTCCGTCAAACCTTATACGCTTACGCTGCGGCTGGCAGGTGAAGCGCTGAGCACCGAAGCCCGCGCGAAACTGTACGCCAACGCGGAGAAACATGGTATCTCACATGCGCAGATCCTTTTTGCCGATGATGCGACGATTGAGGTCCGCCGTTTGAATGAACGTGAAATCATGCGCGACTGGCTGGCTTCTACAGAGGCGCAGTTGCGCCAACGGGACGACTCCATCCGTTCGCTCAGACAGCAACTGGACGCTTATGAGGCGCTTGTTCTGCCCACGGAGCAAATCAGCAACGAACTGCGCGCACAGTGGTCGTCCATAGACCGTATAACCCTTGCAAGAGCAGACTCCACCGTACTGCTGGTAATCTCCGAGAAACAGGCGGCAAACCATAAGAAGGAGACACTAACCCACGAAGATCTCGCCCGTATGGAGCAGTGGCTTGCCATCCGCCTGAATGTCCCGTCCGTACAGGTTATAAAAAACAACTGATACAGCAAATCCAAATTTAACAAAGCGTAATATAAGCCGCATACAAAATGACCGAATACGAGAAAATGCTTCATAACCTGCCGTATGACTATACGGACAAGGAGGTGCAGGCGAATATCCTGCGGGCGTATTATGCCATGCGGGACCTCAACCGGTGCGGCGCATGGGACATGGACGAACTGCACCGCTGTATCCACGCACTCATCCCCGATGCGCACCCTTCGGTGATCATCTGCCCGCCTTTCTATTGCGACCACGGCAACCGTATCTCTATCGGTGAGGGTTCGATGGTCAATTTCAATGGTGTGTTCCTGGACGGCGGCGGTATCACCATCGGCGCCCACACCCTCATCGGGCCTAACTGCCAACTGCTGACGCCGGACCATCCGCATGACTATCTGGAGCGCCGTCAGACGATAGAGACCGGCAAACCGATATGTATCGGCGATGACTGCTGGCTCGGCGGCGGAGTGATCGTCTGTCCGGGAGTGACCATCGGCAACCGCGTCATCGTAGGAGCTGGTTCGGTTGTGACGCACGACATTCCCGATGATGTAACAGTAGCCGGCAACCCTGCACGTGTAATCAAGCATAACTAAATCATAAATAACTTTATGTACGACCAACTGAAACTGGACAACCAACTTTGTTTTCGCCTCTACACGGCGGCGCGGCTGACGATGCAGGCCTACTGGCCCTATTTCGAGCTGTTGGGTATCACCTATCCGCAATACCTCGTGCTGCTGGTGCTCTGGGAAAAAGACCAACAGCCGGTGAACGATATTGCCAAACGCCTGTATCTGGAGACCAACACCATGACGCCGCTGCTGCAACGGATGGAGAAAGCGGGGCTGGTACAACGTGTCAAAGGCGAGAAAGACACGAGGCAGCGGATTGTGTGCCTGACGGACAAAGGCAAGGCTATGGAGGAGCACGCCAAAGTTATCCCCGATTGCCTCAGTTCGCAGATCTGCGAGCGGGGCGTGGATGTCGCTAATGTATCCGGCATAATACCGGTGTTGGACGAATTGATAGAAGGGCTGCATAAAAACGCAATAAAATAACGACCTATGACTAATACAATCTCTTTCGCACGGAGGAGCAAAACACTTTTAATCCTTTTAATGCTCCTCGCCGGCGTTATTTCCGGCATGGCATCCAGCAGGGAGCCGGAACCGATAGACACTTTGTTACTGCGCTTTGACCGCAAGCCGGGGCTGGGCACCGCCCGGGACTTTTTCGCTTACATGGACCGGGAGGAGTTCATGGACGAACCGGTTGTTTTCACCTCTGCCACTCCGCTGGACACCATGAAAGCGCTCGTCTGGTACTGGGCGGGCGAATGGTATTATGCCGAGCAGGACTACCCCCTGGCGGAAAAGAACCTGCTGCGTGCCTTGGAGCTCATGGAGTATGCGGACGAGAAGTCTATCTCGGACAACCTGGCGATGTTAGGGCTCACTTACATGCGGCAATCCAAATATGAAGAGGCGCTGCGGTATATGTACCGTTGCTACCGGTTGGACAGCGAGAGCGGAGACCCGGACCGCATCAGTTCGTCGCTGAACATGATCGCCGGAACCCTCCTCGCTGCAGGCAATCCCGAGGAGGCGGAAGGCTACATTCTTCGTGCTATCACATTCGCAAAATCTGCGAATACCCCACCCTCGCGTTCGGCGGTCATCTACGGGATGGCAAGCGAGATTGAGAACCGGCTGGACCATAAAGAGCAGGCGCTGCTCTATGCTGACAGTGCTTGTATGGTGGAGGCGACCACCGGCAACCGGTACAAGATGGCGGTCCGCCAAACGCAGAAAGCCTCTATCCTCGTCAGCATGGGACGCTTCAGCGAGGCGGAGGTTATCTTGGCGCAGGAGGTGCCCTATTTCCGCGAGGCGGGTGACCAACTGTCACTCGCGATTGCCCTCAACAAACGCGGACAGGCGGCAAGCGGCATGGGACACCGCGACGAAGCGGTGGAGTACCTCAGCGAAGCGATCGACATCTGCCAGCGCATCGGTAATCCTTATAATGAGGCGTACGCGCAACGCGCGATATACGAGATCCTGTATAAATCCAACCCCGAGGCGGCGAGAGTACATCTGGAGCGTTACCATCAGCTCAAGGACTCCCTCTACTCGCACGCCACGGCAGAGCAGCTGGCACGGTTCAACGCCGAGTTCGGGCGCGACGAACTGGAGAAAGAGAAAGAGCAACTGACCCGCCGCAACCACCGACTGGTCGGAATCGGTATGATTGCCGGAGGAGCAATACTGATCTGTATTGTGGTAGCCATTGTATGGTTCCGCAAGCGCCAGAACAAAATCAACGAACTGATGAGCAGTATGATGACAGCACTGAACGAGGCGCGCAACTCTTCCGAACCGGTGCAAGAGCCTGTGCCGGCTGAAGAGCCCGAGGAGTACCTGACGAAGGAGGACAAGCAGTTCCTTCAGAAACTGATTTACACGGTGACGGAAATGATGGATCACCAGACAGTGACGGTGACCCAGATAGCGGACAAGATGTGCATGTCGCCCAAGACCCTCAACCGCAGGCTGCAATACCTCACCGGCGAAGGAGCCAAACGATATATCATGCGCATCCAGCTCGAGCAGGCACGGATCATGCTCCTCCGGGACCCGGACATGCCGGTCGTGGAGATAGGCAACCGATGCGGATTTGAGGACCACAGCTCTTTCACACGGAACTTCACCCAGAATGTCGGGATGTCTCCTTCCGACTTCCGTCTGTCCCGCGGGAAGGGGTAAATTTAGGCTTTTTTTCATAAAAATGCAACAATATTTATAGCAAAATGATACTTTGTCCATTTTTGTAAAGCTTCTGTCTGCTTTTACAAAAACGGTTTCACTAAATTTCACTACCTTTGCACTCGATTTTGGTCGGGTGCTTTTTTATGCTACCTGTAGTAATGGTGTTTGGTTAGTCCCTCATTCGGCATAATAACCGATTCGGGTCAAGTATGGAAAACAACAATCAGTCTGGGCAGGAATCGTCCGCCGTCTCGCACCGCCGGCATGAAGCGGCAAGGGACTACACGAGAGAATTAGTGGAGGAAATTTACTCTTCCACCCATTCCACCGATAAATGACTCCATTCTGCATTCTCCAACACAGGATTAACACAGGATTAACACAGCATTAACACAGGATTGAAGGAACACAAGTCTATTAATTAACCGAGGGGCAACCCTCATAATATTAACTCAAAATCTCAAACATTATGAGAAAAACATTTACTTTCAGCCGCTTGGCAGCACTCCTGCTAACGGCAATGATGACCCTTCCGTGGCATGCCTTTGCGGAAGACATCAATGTTTCTATCAACCTAAAAAGGGGAGAGATCTACAAAGGCGAATGGGCCACAAGAACCTTCAAAGGAGAGTCTGCTGAGCCTTCCTTACAATCAGGCAGCATTAACATTTTTCCGACCGAATTAGAAAATGATGAGTATGGTAACAAGCAGTATAAGATAGGAAACATCTACTGCCCTTTGACTATGTCGGAAGGCGAATCCGTCATTAAAGTTCAATCGGCGATGGATTACGATGAATGGGGTTACTTTTCATCTAACACATACACCATTACCGTGAATGTTAGTGGTACATATGTGGCAGCCGTTCCTCTCGGTGACAACGTGGATCCGTATCCTGCTTCTTATGAGCCGGATCCTAATGCACTGAATAATCTCACCATTCCTCAAGGTGCTACGCGTGATAATATGGTGAAATTAGCCTATGTATGGAGTACCGGATATACAGGATATCCTGCTCCAGCGGCACCAGAGAATTTTGTACGCCAATGGAGCGAAGTTCCTGCAGAGTGCGTTTCTCTTACCTCCAGCGACCCGAACATTGTAACTATTTCTGACGGTAAGTTTGTTGCCCAAAGTGGAACGGCGGGTCAGTCGGTAACGATTACTATGAGTTGCGCATCAAATGAAAATAACCCAGATGTACCCACAGGTAGCGCTTCGTTTACGCTGAAAGTGGTAGAGGCTGGCGAAAAAGACAACATCAACCTCTTCCTGACAAAAGATTATGACCGAATTGAAAATGGCGAAGGTTATTATTTAGGCGTTGATAAATATGGTTATTATGAGGGTATAAGTAACACGATACGTGTCATGCGTGACTTAGGAGGTGGAAATGAAGCGAATTTCACAGGAGCTTTACGTGTCACTTCTTCAAATGAAGATATTGTAACGGCGTCCATCCGACAAGTCAATGGCGATAATAATGAACTTGAAACTCGGGTTGAAGTAAACTACAACTTTACTTCTCCAGAGTTTGGTACTGCTATGATTTCCGTCTATTATGATGAAGACGCTCAATACAAGGATACGGTCTTGACTTTCTTTGTGGACTTAAATGAAGTCCGCTATCCGGCGCACGCATTGGAATTACGAGACAAAAATGGTGACCCGCTTACTGAGTTGAATGTAACGGAAGGCGACACTATTGGGGATGATGACGCATTCCGATTCTACGATCTTAATAGAGAGTCTTACTACTGTTATCCTTTCAATCATTTGCGTGAAGAGGCTACTCTATGTTATCACTTCTATTGGCCTATGCATGGTGAGAGTGTAGTTGACTCTATGTACTTCTGCGCTCCCGGAGAAGATACACTTCGGATCAGATACCGCTACTATGATGATGAGGCTTGGAAGGAATTCAAAGTGCCGGTTCATATTGCACCGCTTGTAACTCCTGTTTCGGCATCGGCTTCTACTGCTGTCAATTTCGCTACTACAGATCCGACAGCACCTGGAAGCAGCGTTGTCTTCGCGGATTCGCCCTACGACCAATACAAAAACAATCAGTTGGAGATTAACACAGCAATGACACAAACCCAAGTTAAAAATGCACTCGATAGTATTGCTTTCGGTTGTGCTACTTGGTTGAACAAACTGCCGGGTACAGTAGCATTTAATCTGTCGCAAGGAACCGGTAAGATTGACATCTATGCAACCGTTTCTTCGGGTTACTCTCTCTTTGTTCGCCTCAGAAGTAACAGGGAAAATACCGTATCTCTTAGCTACACACCGGCAGAGGAAAAGTATGAATTAACCTACAATGTCGTAGAACCGACAGCGGTAATTATCTATGTTGCAGAAGTTGGAGGTGGTTCACCTGCGCCCAAACGCGCTCCGAAGGCTAAACTCGATGAGCCGAAGGCTATCATTAAGAGCATTGGTGTAGCTCCGAACTTTGCTATTACAGCTAAACAAGACCCCGACAACGCTGGTTTTTACTACTCTACCTTCTTTGACAGAGAAAGAAAATTTGCCCTGCCGAATGATGGTACAAAGGCATTTGTGGCTAAGATTAATGGCTCTGATATGAATATGACCGAGATTGCCAGCGGCGATCAAGTAATCCCTGCCGAGACAGCTGTTATTCTTCAGTCTCCGACAGCTTCGTTCTCGCTTACTCCGTCTGACGGAGATGCAGTACCGGTTAATCCGAGCGATAACCAACTGCGGGGAACAGATTCTGAAATGGCTGCTCCGGATAACTGCTACGTGCTCTCCGGTAAATCGGATGACAACACCGTCACCGGCGTAGGCTTCTATAAGTACACCGGCACGCTTGCTGCGCACAAGGCATATATCACCGTCAGCGGTGAAGTCGCTCATGCTCCGCGCAAACTCCGCTTCGTATTCAACAAAGATAATACCGCTACAGGCGTTGATCAGGTATCAAGTGACCAAGTACAAAGTACCAAGGTTCTGCGTGACGGTCAGTTGATCATCCTCCGTGGCGACAAGGAGTATAATGCACAGGGTCAGATTGTAAAATAATTAATCAGGAGGACAAAACTATGACTAAGAAATTCTATAATCAACCCGAAGTACATGTAGCGCAAATCAATACGATGTCTGTCATTTGCGCAAGCGGTGTTGTTCCGGTCAGCGGAGCTAACAAAATCAATGACGCTTATACCAACGACCAGTGGTAACTCACTGTAAATTACTTGTAAAAACCACTTGATAAAAGTGGTAATAATTCCCAAACAACGTTAATCGGAAGCCGTCTCGCGTGAGCGAGGCGGTTTCTTCGATAAAAATGCTATAAAACTCACTCCTCCTCTTGCATATATCAGAAAAAAGTCGTACCTTTGCAGCGGATTTTAATAGAATATCAGAAGTATTACTTCCGATTTTCAAGAAATATCCATACTATAGTGTTTGATTTTTCTATAAAGAATAATATATTATGATTGCTCGTTTTCTTCAACTTAACAACGAATTGGAAGGCAGTGTCTTCTTGTTTGGTGCCCGTCAGACCGGCAAGAGTACTTTTCTCGAAGCACAGTTCCCCAATGCTACGTATATTGATTTGCTGGATGCCAAAGCACGACGTCGCTTTCGCGCAAAACCGGAACTCTTGTATGAGATGTTGCAGGACAAGCCGGAAGGTAGTATAGTAGTTATAGACGAGATTCCTGAAGTGCCGGAGTTGTTAAATGAAGTACACCGGCTGATCCAAAAGAAAGGGTTGCGGTTTGTACTTTGTGGCAGCAGTGCCCGCAAACTCAAACGTAAGGGGCATGATACATTGGGCGGAAGAGCCGTGCCATGTTATTTTTATCCCTTTGTGAGTGCAGAGATTGCTGACTTGGACTTGGACAAAGCGCTGCTATACGGCATGTTACCTCCTCACTACCTAAGCAAACAGCCTCAACGGTTACTGGACGGATATATAGATGTGTATCTCCGCGAGGAAATCAAAGAGGAAGCTTTAGTGCGCAATCTGGATGCTTTTCAGCGTTTTATGGAAGTAGCCGCCACTTGCGACGGAGAGATTGTCAACTATGAGAATATCTCCAATGATTGCCAAGTGTCCGCCAAGACAGTAAAGGAGTATTTCGGTATCCTTTCAGACACACTAATTGGCTATACAATCCCTGCCTATACCAAAGTTGTGAAAAGAAAAGTGGTACAAGCGCCTAAATTCTATTACTTTGACGTGGGGGTCTATAACCACCTGCTCAATCGTACCTCATTAGCTCCCGGCACTTCGGAATACGGACATTGCTTCGAACATTTCGTCATTCAGGAACTCGTGGCATACATCGGTTATACACATAACGCCAAGAAACTGAGTTATTGGCATACCTACAACGGCAAAGAAATAGATGCGGTTATCGGCGAAGCAGAGATAGGCATCGAAATCAAATCGACCGAAGAGGTGCAAAACAAACACATGAGTAACTTCAAAGAATATAGCGAAGAGTTCCCGGATAGCCGTTGCATCATCGTGTCGCGTGACACAATCACACGGCGTGTAGGAAAGGTGGAAGTGATTTATATCCTTAATTTCCTGCAGATGCTATGGCAGGGCAAACTGTTCTAGTTTCCCCATCACCACTCCTTCCGGCGGAAGAGACCGCCGAGGAGGGAAATCAGGATGTAGAAAGGATAGAGAACTTCTAATATCAGAGCCACGTACCACACGGTGCGTGGTTCTCTTTTCTTGATAAGCCCGTACTCGATCGGAAACTTGACGAGTATGATGAGCGGGCAGAGGAGTTGGAGGAGGTTCGCCGCCACTACGAGTGCGCCGCAGCGGAGGATGTCCGGGTCGGTGTAATGAGGCGCCTTGCCCGCCCAACGCATCCGCTGGCGGAAGAACGCCCGCCACGTAAGAGCAGGACGGACAACAGCCGTGTAGTCCGGCTCGTCAATGACGGAGATCTTGTAGCCGCGCTTCTTCATCGCTTCCAACAAAAACATATCATCGCCGCTCGGTATCTCGGGATGCAGGTCCTGCTCGCACGCTAACCACGCCTCACGGCGGACAATCAGGTTCGCACCGGAACACATAACCGCTCTGCCTCTTTTCGCCGTACACATGGTCAGTTCCTGGATAGCGGCGTACTCGGCTATCTGTAATTTTTCCAATAAAGATGGCTTGTCGCTTTCGCTTTCCATCTTTAATGGCAAAATTACAAGATCGGCTTCGCCTATAAGACCGCTTTGCTGTAAGACTGGCGGCCAAACGACATCATCGTCGTGGAGCCAGACATATTCCGTTGTGGCGGCGTGGATGAGTTTGGAGAGGGCATGTTTTTTGCCCAAATGGTCATCGTTGATGCCCTTTCGGGGGGTAATATGGGAAACAGACCCATCTGTGACGTCCGTAATGGTAACGAAGTGGTAACGGGATTGACCGCTGATTGACTGCCATTGTTCCACAAACCGAGGATAGCTTTTGGCGATACACTGCTGCTCGTCGTCAGCAACCGGAAAATCCGCCGCCATCAGCGCCATCGCCATCCGGTGGTCGTTGCGCACTTCGTGCTTCTGCACCGCCTCTACGCGGTCGGACTCTTTGTACCGCAGGCGCTCCGTGCCCATGGCATTGAGTTCAATCGATAATTTTTCGCACGTAAGTGCCACTGCCGGATAGAGATCAGGGATATTGACAAAGTCAATGACCACTTCGTTGCAAGACCGCTTTGCTGTAAGACCGTCCTTCGGACTATAAGACCGTCCTTCGGACTGTAAGATGGCACCTTCGGGGGTGAAGGTCGTTTGGACACCGAAATGCTTGTCATAGAGGTCCGAGACGATGCGGTCACCCTGCAAACTTTCCTCTTTCAGTCCCTCCAACAGCAACTCGCCGCCATGAATCGCCACGTACTCATACCAAAAGGCCGCAGCGCTCCAGTCGGGCTCAACTCCTTGCATCTCTCCCCCTTCGTAAATCCTTCGTACATCGTACATCGTTCCTTCGTACCTTTCTTTGATTCTTCGGCTCATCGTTATATAGGGGGATTCGTTCTCGGCAACGGGGATCTCCTCGCCATGAAGAATCCGCGCAGAGGTGGTCTGCGTAGTCGGTTTACCGTCCCGCTCCATCAGCCGCGGGTCACCGGTAAGGGTGATCGGTTCTCCCGGATAGCATTTTTCCAAATGCACCTGCAAGAACCTCAACGCCGTTCCGCAGTTCTTGAGATAAAGGGTTAGCGGCTCTCCTTTTTTATGCGCGCGCAGTTGTTCCAGCGCGTCGTGCAGCACAATCACATCGTCCGGCATATCCGCAGAGACCCTCATCAGAGGGTCCCCATGGATTGCCTGTAATAGGAGAATCCTATTCGCGATAGATTTGGATATAGGAAGTTTAACTTTCAATTATCAATTATCAATTGACATTCGGTAGCGGACTGTAGTCGCGGCTGTAACGAAGGTGCTGCTCCACATAGCCTTCCGTGAAGTCGAGTTTCACATCCGTGATCTCGCCCTCTGCATTGCGCGTCACCTTATAGACCGGATTGACGAAACCTTTGTAGGGGGCGAGGTTGAGTTTCTGATAGCGTTCCAAAATCTCTTTGTGCAGGTCCTGATCTACCTTCACGGCGTATTTCTCGACAAGCTCTTTCGCTGCCGCATAGTCGCCTTCGGAAGTGATGCGCTGGATCTCCGCCAGCAGTTCTCCGTAGAGGCGGCGGAGACCCTCGTAGTCGTTGATGCGGAGGTAGTGCTTGCCGTCGCGCTCCACGATCTCCACCTCTTTGTTCGCCGCGTGGTCATACACCCAGCCGGCAATCAGTTGGCGGTTGCGCATATGCGCTTCCTCGATGTCCTTGCCCGGCTCGATACGCACCAGTTGGGTCATCAGACCGTTCATCTGCTGCTGGTAATAACCGGCTTTGTAAGCCTCAGCATTGGGCAGCAGACCGAGTTCCACCAGCTTGGGGTCGCCCAGGAAATAGAGGCCGAAGAGATCTGCGCGTGCCTCCTCGATAGTGGATGCATGCTCCTTGAGCGCATCCTTGGTCACACCCGGCAGCAGTTTGCCGCTTCCGTGACCGACGCACTCATGCAGGTCGGTATGCAGGTCGCCGCAGAGGGCTCCGTATTTCTCATAGAGGCTGCGGATCTCATCGTCGATCATGAACTCCTCGTTGAAGCCGTTACCCTTCGCCGCCTCGTTGTAAGCGTGCATGAGATTGTCAATGGTGACGGACTTGGAGCCGTACTCCTTGCGGATCCAGTTGGCGTTCGGCAGGTTGATGCCGATAGGCGTAGCGGGATAGCAGTCGCCGGCGAGCATAGCCGCGGTGATGACCTTTGCCGTCACGCCCTTCACTTCCTCTTTCTTGAACCGCTGGTCGGTGGTCGAGTGGTCCTCAAACCACTGCGCGTTGGAGGAGATGAGTTGGGTACGCTTGGTAGCCGCAAGGTCCTTGAAGTTAACCATGGACTCCCACGTACCGGTGATACCGAGCGGGTCGGTATAAGTCTCCGTGAAACCGTTCACATAGTCCACGCGGCTGTCAAGGTCGCGCACCCACGCGATACAATATTCATTAAAAGTGCGCAGGTCTCCCGTCTCGTTGAACTCAATCATCTTCTCGATGGCGAGTTTCTGGGCGTCGTTCTCGGCGTACTTGAGCGCCTCGCGGAGCCAATAAACGATCTTCTCCAGCGCCTCGCTGTACAGTCCGCCAACCTTATAGACGCGCTCCTCGATCTGTCCGTCTGCGTTCTTGACAAGCTGCGAGTTAAGACCTATCCACTTCGGTTCTGGGCTGTTGTCCTTATGGAGCGCATACCACTCCTCCGCCTCGGCTTGGGTCACACCCTCGCCGTAGTAGTTGCCGGCGGAGCAGAGCACCAGATCCACACCGTCCTGCGCAGTCGTGCGTTTCGCCATGATTGCGGGGTCGAACATCACCGGGATGATCTCCTCGTCATAGGCGATACCCGCCTCACCGCAGGCGTTCATGAACCACTCTTCCGTGAACTCCGGCAGGAACTTATCCTCGCTATAATGGTGGTGAATACCGTTGGAGAACCACACGCGCTTGAGGTACCGCTCAAAAGCGGCGAACTCCTCTCCCTTCTTGTCGTAAGGGTAGTTGTTATAGAGGTTCTCCAGCGTGCGGCGGATACGCAGGTTGTAACGGCCGTTCTGGTCGTAGAGAATGTCGCGTCCCCAGAGAGCCGCCTCACTCAGACAATAGACGAGCTGCTTCTGCTGCAGGCTCAACGAATCGAACTCCGGCACGTCGTAGCGGAGTATCTCAAGGTCATAAAACTTATCCACGTTGTATTGAAAGGAGGTTGTTTCTTTCTTTTGGCATGCGCAAAGCGCTACAGCCAGCAGAATGAATAATGAATAATGATTAATTAATATTTTTTTCATATCTCAAAATATAAAATTGCGTGCAAAGGTACAACTTTTTTTGCATACATGCAAACAAAAAATTCAAAATTCTTATCCCAAGGGAACGATTATTTCAAAATAAGCCCAAAAGGATAAAAAAACGCCCCGAGGGACGTTTTTTCTTTTATTCTTTACGGGTTTACGCGGGAACCTCGTACATCATACATCTTTCCTTCGTACTTCAAATAGAGTTGTCCGTCCCGGAGGATCTTGGCATGCGTTGGGGTCGGCATGGGTGACGGGGCCAGGCCCGTAGGCAGCATGTCGGGATGCAGGTCCTCCGCTCCGGTGATCTCCGTACTGGTCTCGCCTATCCATCCGCAGACCTGCTGGAGCGCCGTATAGACCTTGACAAAATGGATAGCCGGCAGGTTCACGGGATTGCCGTTGTTATCCACCGCCCATCGGATGCAGAACTTGCATCCGTCGGTTTTGTTGGGATGGTTGTCGGCATAGCCGTAGTCGTAGGAATAGAGAATGAAGGAGTGTTGTCCGTTCTCACCCTCGTCCACGGCATTTGGTGCCAAGAGCGAGCCGGTGAAAGTCAGTTGGTCGGGTGCCCAAAGGGGGAAATAGTCCTGTTGGTGAAAACTATTGCGCGGCACAACGCCAGATCCTCCCCTGTTGTCGGTCCAAGGTATATCTGCAAGTCCGTCAGGGCGGGTATAAGTGACGGCATACCGGCGGACGGTAGCAGGCGAGTTATACTCGCTTCCCGCCAGTTCGTACCACGGGTCATCGGGCAGGCCGTTACCGTTGGTATCATAGCTGACCATGACGATTCCGGGTTCGGCAGCTCCCCCTTTGCGGGATGTGTCCTTGGCATAGGAGGCATAAGAGGCATTGCCGGTGATACGGAAATCATATCCGGAACCGCTATTGATAACGGGATGGTCAAAGCCGAAGACAATATATCCGCCCCACGCGCCAAGGCAGACCGTTTTTCCGGCGTTGTCAGCGATAGCGGCTTCGGCTTTAGCAGCCATCGTCTCGGGTGTGTCGTTCTCCGTGGCGGCAGGCAGCACATTGGTGAACTGCCCCGGCGCGGGCATATATTCATACACCCGCGCCAAATAGGGCGAAACGGCCAATAAGATAGTTAGTAACACATGCATGGCTTATCGTATTACGCGGCCGTTGAGGTCAAACATCCGTTCTCCACGGAGGATGAAGATCTTACCGTCCATGAG
>OCVV011345994.1_pt1 | contig 14282 bp, 13 predicted proteins | sample 1539721 | NCBI WGS metagenome assembly OCVV01 (sample SAMN02144230, study PRJEB22623) | gut metagenome | biome: sheep rumen | host: Ovis aries | place: New Zealand
TTTTTGTAATGCGACCATTCAAATAGTCGTCATAGATTTCGCGATCCAGGTCAAAAGAGACGTGAACTCTTCCATCCTGTTCCATAAGATTTCTTTTGATAAGCCAGAGCCAGTAACCTTCCGCGCAATGAGCAATCATTGCACCGAGCTTTCCTGCAGATAGATGTAAATCTTTTCTGATGATAAATAATCTTCGCATTCCCATAAAACTGTTTTCCTTTTCAACTGGTAACAAATTGTGACCGACTCATATTTCAAGTTCATTTCTGATTTCTTTCATTGCTTCATTAAAATCCTGAACGTGACCTTCTTCAATATCTGCCAGCCCTTCAAGCAATTGATTAACTAGAGTTCTGTAAGTTCCATATTCGGGAGTATTTTCGCGCACCTGCAAATCAGAAAAATCAATCTGCTTCAGAACATACAAATCTTCAACATGGCATTTATAAAGTTTCGACAAAATATCAAAGTTTTCGATACACGGAATATTCTTACACTTTTCATTTTCCCAGGCATAGATTGCTACTGGTGTATACAAGTTTGCCAGCTTCCGCTGTCATCAAAACCAAATATTTCCTGCAGATGCTTTACGCTATATCCATTTTTATTGCGCAGCTCTTTTAGGAGTCTCGAGGTTGCCGGTATATCAACAGCAGTCCATTTTGCTGGTTGAATTGAATATGAATATTCCATACGCACATTATAAAAGGAATCAGCAGAAATAATAGGGCGAGTCCTGCCCCCGCTATAACAGACCACTCAAGCCTTGAGTGTTTTTTTGTTTTTAACTGAAGCAAACTGGACCTCGATAAAAAAACAAGACCAAAAATAGCGGCATTCTGCCCTTGTTACCTAAAATTTTACACTAGATTTTTAAAATTGTCCCCCCACACACAAAACCGCCCCAAAAAGGAGCGGCCTTAACAAAACTTACTTTACTGCCTCAAATACAAAATCGAAGAGGAATACTGCGCCTAAAATCCATGTGACAAGGGGAATTTCATTTGTTTTTTTTGCAACACTTTTGCACAAGATGAATGAAATCATGCCCATCATAATTCCTTTTGAAATCGAATAAGAAAATGGCATTACGGCAATCGTGATAAAAGCCGGAATTCCTTCAGAGAAGTCGCGGAAATCAATTCCGATTATAGAACGCATCATCATAAAGCCGACAAATATCAATGCCGGAGCAGTAGCAGCAGGCGGAACCAATGCGAAAACCGGGCTTAAGAAGAGTGCCGAAAAGAAAAGAAGACCTGTCACCGCTGAAGCCAGGCCTGTTCTTGCACCGGCGGCGATTCCTGTGGCACTTTCGACGAAACTTGTGACGGTTGAAGTTCCAAGACATGCTCCGGCAATCGTTCCTGTAGCGTCAGCAAGAAGTGCACGCTTTGCACTGACAATCGTGCCGTTCTCGTCTTTTAAGTTGGCCTGCTCTGCTACACCAACAAAAGTTCCGATTGTATCAAACAGGTCAGTAAAGAGGAATGTGAAGAACACAATGAAGAATTTGAGCGAAATAACATTTGTCCACTCAAACTTACAAAAATACGGAGCTGAAGGTTTTGAGAAAGGATAGAATCCTTCTGGAATCGTTGTGATACCAAATGGAATTCCGACTATTGTTGTAATGACAAGTCCCAAAAGAATAGCACCCGGTATATTTTTCATTGCTAAAATAATTGTGACGATGAGACCAATTATTGCGACAATTGCTGAAGAATGTTCCAAATCAAAATTGACGAATGCGACCGGTGTTCCTGCCTGATTTGTCAAAATTCCGGCATTTGCAAATCCAATAAGTGCAATAAAAAGGCCGAGTGCGACAGCAATTGCTTTTCGAAGGGTGAGAGGAATAGAATTGACCAGTGCCTCACGGATTCCAAATATAGAAAGAACTACGAAAAGGACACCTTCAAGCAAGACTGCAGTAAGGGCGAATGCTGGTGTACAACCCATGCCATGAACAACGGTGTAAGTGAAGAAAGCGTTGATTCCAAGCCCAGGGGCCAGCGCCACAGGAAGATTTGCGCAAAAAGCCATGACAAGTGTGGCGATTGTAGAAGAAAGTGCCGTAGCCGTAAAGGCCGCACCCCATGAAATTCCAGAATCTGAAATGATCTGCGGATTAACCGCAAGAATATAGGACATTGCGAGGAATGTTGTGATACCGCCGACGATTTCCCGGGTCACAGTAGTTTTGCGCTCAGAAAGCCTGAAGAATTTATCCATAGAAAAACTCCTGATTTTTTACTGCATTATAAAATATACTCTTTTTGACAGACTTTCAAGAATCATAGAGAATCATGAAGAATCCGCACGCACATTTTATACCTGCTTGTTGCACAATCACCAAAAAACCGATAAGATATTGTCATTAACGGCAAAGAGGTCGTAGGTTTTTCGCTGTAATTGTCATCCGGCGCAAAGTCTACGGCCTTTTTTGTTATGGAGAAATTATGCTTTATACTCAAGAAGAAGTTTTGGACTATGTAAAAGAAGAGGATGTAAAATTCGTCCGTCTTGCCTATTTCGACCTCTCTGGCAAGCAGAAAAATGCTACCATTATGGCAAGCGAGCTTCCCCGTGCCTTTGAAAAAGGAATTTCTTTCGACGCTTCAGCAATTCCTGATTTTGAAGAGGCCAATAAATCAGACTTGTTTTTATACCCGGATCCTTCCACTCTTTCTGTTCTTCCATGGCGGCCAAGTGCTGGAAAAGTAATCCGCATGTTCTGCGACATTAAATATCCCGACGGCAGCCCCTACAAAAAAGACTGCCGCTATCTTCTTAAAACAGCGGCTGCAAAAATCAAGGCTGAATGTGGCGTTGACCTCCAATTCGGCACGGAATTTGAATTCTATCTTTTTAAGCTGGACGAAAATGGCGAGCCAACTAAAATTCCTTTTGACAAGGCTGGCTACATGGACATTGCTCCTGAAGACAAGGGCGAGAATATCCGCAGAAACATCTGCTTCACACTGGAACAGATGGGAATCACGCCGGAGTCCAGCCACCATGAGGAGGGGCCAGGTCAGAATGAAGTGGATTTCCATTACTCTGATTCCCTTACTTCGGCTGACAATGCCTCTACTTTTAAATGGATTGTCCGCACAAAGGCCGCAGAAAGCGGTCTCTATGCCGATTTTTCGCCAAAACCAATTCAAGAAAAGCCGGGCAGCGGAATGCACATCAACATTTCTTGCTCAGACCCTTCAAAAAACGAAAACATCCTTGCCGGAATTCTCAAACACATCGAAGAAATCACATATTATCTCAATCCAACCGAGAATTCCTACAATCGTCTTGGCGAGGCAAAGGCACCCCACTTTATTTGCTGGGGACGGGAAAATCGCTCTGCCATAGTCCGCCTTCCAGCCGGTGAAAAAACACGGATTGAAATCAGAACGCCGGATTCAACCTGTAATCCCTACATCGCCTTCACCCTTTTGATTCATGCCGCCATCGACGGAATAAAAAGCAATTTAAGGGCAGCCGAGGCGGCCACGGAAAATCTTTTTGATAAGGAAGTCGCAAAAAAAGTAAGCTACAAGACTATTCCTGATACTCTGGAAGAGGCTAGGGAAATAGCAGAAAAAAGTGATTTTGTGAAATCGATTTTGGGATAAGCTGAGGGAGAAATAAAGTGACAAGTGACACTTATTCTGTCCTTCTTGTGACAAAAGACACGAAAATTTCTTCTCTTGTGAATATTATGCTCATTCCCCCCATGTTTGAGCTTTCTGTCTGCCAGGATTTCAATGAGGCACGCCGTAAATGCGACGAGCGAAGCTTCAATATTGTCCTCGTAGATTTTGCTGATGGCGAGGGCACGGATTTTGCCGTTGACATTTCAGATTCGTCGAGCACGATTTTGCTTCTGACTCCCCAGGAACATTTTGACCAGATAAGCTACAAGGTCGAAGGCTACGGAGTCCTCACTCTGACGAGGGAATTCGACCAGTTCTATTTTTACAACATGATAAAAGTGGCCATCGCCGTTCAGTACAAGGTTCAGGTTCTTTCCAGTAAGGCAATTCAGCTTAAAGAAAAAATGGAAGAAATCAGAATCGTAAACCGTGCGAAAATGCTCTTAATGCAGGTAAAAGACATGACCGAGGCCGAAGCCCACCACTACATCGAAAAAGAAGCAATGGATACCGGCGCAAAGAAGGTCAAAGTCTCGGAATTGATTATAAAGACATTAAGTTAAGGAGGGGAAAGCCTTCCCCTACGCGCCCACTTCGTTGGTCGCTACCCCTTCTGCGGGGACACCCCGCAACGCCCCTTAAAATCTTAAAGCGATTGAAACTCCGTCTGCACGCAGAGCCAAATTCAAATCATTTTTTGTATTGAAAGTATGGAGCCAGGGAACAAGAAAACCTACAGCGCTTCCTATTGCAGCACCTGTCAGGACATCCGTCATAAAGTGGTTTCCGCTTGCAATTCTTAAAGCGGCAGTTCCAGCCGCCATAGCAAAGGAACTTCCAATCACAGGAAAACGCCAGGGCGAATCCGGGAAATATTTACAGAAAGTGTAGCTGGTGAAAGTTGCTCCTGCAAAGGCCATAGCGCAGTGCCCGGACGGAAAAGAATTCGCCCAGTCACCGTCATCAACATCACTTTCCGGGAAAGTTTCAGAATCGTAATACATATAAGGCCTGGCTCGATTTACGCAAAGTTTCGTGATTTCCTTGATTCCGTTTGCGATTAAGAGAGTCTCTGCATACATCACGCCGCAAGTCAGCCATTCTTCCTTTTCTGTCGTCGCAAGAACGGCAGGAGTGGCCATTGTAGCCACAAGCAGCAAATCCCCGGCCAAATCAAGTTTCTTTGAATATGACTGCATGAAAAAACGGTCGAAAGAATTCACATCATCCTTGTCGTAAAACTCTCCCTTGTATTCCTGCCTGTTCAGCTTGAGCGCATTATCGAGAATCAAATCTCCGCCTGAAAGAAGAAGGCCTGTTCCAAGCAAAGCCGAATCCGTAAGAGGATTCAAAGCAAAGGTTTTCCCGCTTCCCCAAAAATTAAAGGAGGAAGCTCCTGAACTGCCCCTGTCTTCCTGGGAAAACGAAGGCAAGCTTAAAAGGAGAAGCAGAAAAAGCGAAAAAATCTTTGGGAAAAAAATTTTCATTCAGCTTTACTTTGCGTCAATTACAGGGGCCTTCTTCCAGATTCGAAGGTCATTTCCGACTTCAATCAAATCGTCTTTTGTGACTTGGCTTGAAGCCAGCGTATCAATCGCAATGATGTAAGATTTTGTTGAAAGAGAAAGCTCCTTCAGATTTTTGTCAATGAAGTACCAGCCGTCAATGCCATTCAGAGTCAAAGGCTGGTTGTTTTCAGAAACTTCGCTCTTATTTTTGTTATCCTTGAAATACTGATGGATTCTTTTTGAGTTAAAGTCATATTCCAAATCGTAGAATCCAAGGCAGACGAGGGCATTTTTTTGAACATAAGCCGTCTCTGCAAGATAGTGGCCAACGATTGGAAGCGACCAGTCAATGTAGTTTCGCTCAGCGGCATATTTGTCATCAACTTTTTTGAAAGAGAAGCTTACGAAATCTCTCTGTACGCTGTCATTGGCATTTGGAAGAACCAGAAGTGTTCTTCGTATCTGCGGATAAATGCTCAGTGATGAAGATGTGAAAGACTCAGTAATGAATGTGAGGAATTCTTCTTTAGAAAAATCCTTTGACTTCATCGTCAAGAAAAGTCCTTCCTGTGGATTAGTTCCATTAAGGATGAATTCTCCGTCAACATCAAAAATTGAACACTCGAACCTTTCTTTACCTTCGCCAAAACTCATTTCTTCAACTGGGGTCAAAGAACTTGTTTTGTAATCGAAATTCGTTGCATTAACAAGGAAAATCTCAACTTCTTTTTTGTAGAGTTCGTCCTTATAAGTTGCAAGAAGGGCAGAGTGAATGCTTTCTTCAGAAGAAATTGCGTCCATGATTGCTTTTTCAGTATCAGGTTTGTCTTCGCAGAGACGGTAGAGATCGTAATCAAGAATTGAAATTTCTTTGATAGGGAAATTTTTGTTTGCCGGGAAATGCTGAATGAGTTTTTTCACAGAATCTGGCAGGCTGCTTGGAATTGAAGAAAGACCGTCATCAAATGTGACCTTTTCCTGGCTGAGAACTTCGTCATATCGCTTGATTTTGCTCTCAATTTCCATGTAATCAGAAATTTGAGTGTCAGTTATGCCCATGTCATCGAACTGAGAGCGCAATTCCTCGGCTTCCTCTTTTGTGGCGAAAGCTCCCACATGAATATTGAAGGCAAAGAAAGACTGCTCATCAAATGTGTTGAGAAGGTAAGGCTCAAATCCCAGCTCATCCAGGCGGGCTTTGTCATTTTCAGCAAACTGAGAATATTTATATGAGCGCACAAGCACAGAGTAGGGCGTTTTTTCTGAAAGAACGGCTTTTTCATTCATTTCAAGCTCTTTTGGCTCTGGTGCGACTTCGTTCATTACATCAACTTCAGGAAGGGGAGCTGGCTCAGGAAGTGGCTCCGGCTCTGGCTCTGGTTCAGGAAGCGGAAGAGGCTCCGGTTCTGGCAGGGGGGCAGGCTCCGGCTCTGGAAGTGGAGCTGGTTTTGGCTCGGGTTTTACTTCAGGCTTAGGCTCAACTTTCGGCACTGGAGCTGGTACTGTCACGATTTTGACAACGGCTTTTTTTGAGAGAATTTTATCGCTCTTACAAACCCAAAAATCTTTCAGGCCAAGTTCCTTTACGAAAGAATATTTTTTGACTTCATCACGATATTTTCGCGCATCGTCGATTTTCTTGAACTCTTTTTCCAGCAGAACCCGGTAATAGCTTTGATTATTAACTTTGCTCTCGCTTATTACAGCTGACACGCTCTGTTTTTCAAGCTTTTGAACCATATTCTCTGCATTTTTCAGCTGCTTGTAAGAAGCCACGCAGACATGATAGCCCTGTGCAAAGACGCTTCCCAAAAGAAGGAGGTTAAGCGCAAAAATTGAAAAGAAGAATTTGAATGATTTTTTCATTGTGTCCTCACTTTTAACAAAAAAGCACCCGCAAAGAGTGCGAGTGCTATTATTATCGGCAGATTTTGTATAAAAATCTACTCGTAAATGAATGTTTCTTTTGGACCGTCAATCCTTACATTCTCGAATTTAGCTCCAGGAGCGTTTCGCACTCGGAAAGATTTTACGCTTACTTCAGGCAGACCGTAGAACATGTCGCTTTCCATTGGTGAGCGGTCAGAAGATTCGTCTGTGGTGAAGTGGCAGTCCCGGATTTCCAGGTTGTCGATTGGCATTTCTGGAAGACCGACGATGAAGCCGGCACTGGCCTTGCAGTTTTTGCCAGTGCAGCCGATGATTTTTACATCGTGGATGCGTGGTGTTTCGCTGGTGACAGGCTGTTTTTCGAGAGAGAAGAGAGGTGACTTTTGGTCTGTGACGCCGCACTTGTAATACATGTTCATTGCAATCGGGCAGAGAGTGTCGTCCATTACCAGGTCTTTAAGCTCGATGTCGTAGAGGTCTCCGCCTCGTCCTCGTCGGCTCTTGATTCGAATGCCCCGGTCAGTTCCGCTCAAATCGCAGTTCTCTGCGTGAACATGCTGAATTCCGGCTGCAGTCTCAGAGCCGAGAACGATTCCGCCATGGGCAAAGCGAACTGTGCAGTCTTTAATCGTTACATTTACGGTCGGTTTGTTTACGCGGATTCCGTCCGGGCCTGAGCCAGATTTGAGACAGATTCCGTCGTCACCAACGGCGACATAGCAGTTGAGGATTTTGACATTGGTGCATGAGTCAACATCGATTCCGTCAGTGTTCGGTGCTGAGTACGGATTTTCGATTTTGAGGTTCTGCAAAGTGAGGTCGTCCACATAAAGTGGATGAACGGTCCAGAAAGGAGAATTCTTGATTGAAACTCCTTCAAGGACAACTCCCTGACAGTTGATGAATTCAATAAGACTGGGGCGGAGAAACTGTGTTTCACGGCCGCCGCCGCCGCCAGCCTGATTTTCATAGCCAGGGTTCATTTTTGCGAGGGCAAGCTCATAGGGTTCTACAGGGCGGGTCTGGCCAGCTTCTTTTTTGGCTTTTTTTAGCTCCCACCAGGCATTTCCGTTTCCGTTAATTGTGCCCCGGCCCGTGATTTTTACATTTTTTGCGTCTGCCGAGCGGATGAGGGCGTGCATTGCATAGCACTCAACACCTTCCCAGCGAGTGAATGCCGGAGGATAGGCGTTTGGATCCGTAACGAAAGAAAGCTCTGCTCCTTCCTTAAGTTCCAAAGTTGAATCGCTGATTAAATCGATTGGGCCTGTGAGCCAGGTTCCTTCTTCAACGATTAATTTTCCGCCGCCATTTTTTGCGAGCTCTTCAAAAGCGGCCTTAAATGAATTGGTATTGTCAAAAACACCGTCGTTCTTGCCACCAAAGTCCTTGATATTAATCTCTGTCATAGCAAATCCTCATATTCACTTTTTTAGATTCTACTATTATATACACTATTTCCGCCTTGAAAAGACAAGATTTTGATATGATTTTGCATTTTTGCGATTAAAAGGAGGCGAGCAGTTTTTCGGCTTCTTCTTTCGTCATGGTGTAGCCGTGCTTTTCCTGCAATTTTGAGTCATATTCAGAAAGGCTTCCGTCTTCGTGAAGAATTTTCGTGCCATATTCCCGCCAGCCGGTCATAGCGCTTCCCTTTTCTGGATAAACAGCCCTCGTTCCGTCCTCGTCAGTCCAAAGGGCGGTGTCGTACAAATCAGAAATTCGGCAGTTTATCAGGGCAATGGAATCCCAGCGGTCAAGGCTGTCTGGCTTTCCAGTTCCTTGTGAGCGTCCAATGAAGATTTGGGCATTTTTTCCCCTGTTTTCGGCCGTAAAGTCGCAGTCGATGAAAACAAAGCCTGGTTTTGAGTTCCATGCCCGGCTCTGCAAAACATAGGCAGGCCTGTCTGAGCCACGGTTGTCGCTTCTGGTGTGGAGGGTGCATTTTTCAAAAACTGAATAATTGCAGTAGCCCCATATATAATCCACATCACCAGTGACATAGCATTTTTTGAAGTGAGAGATTCCTTTTACATGAATTGTGTCCTGACGGCTTATGAAAGACATTCCCTCGCAAAAAAGTTTTCCCGTCTGGCAGTGAAAGCAGATTGCCTCCGCCTGATTTCCAAGTGATGCGTCATCACAAGTTTTTACATGTGTGTTTTCGATTGTAAAATTTTTGAGGGTTACGGAAGTGCATTTTTCGCCAAAAGTGAGCACGGCACGGTTTTCAGTATCTTTGTGGAAGGCCTCACAATTTTCGCCGCGCAAGGCACATTTAGAGGCTTCCCCGGAAACGCTTTCGATTACAAGTGGATTTGGCAGATTGTAAAAAATCCGCTCATGTTCCAGCCCCTTATGCTCACCGTCTTCAAGAAAAATATGAATCGGCTCACTAGATGGAGAAATTTTTGAAAAAATGTCTGCCAAAGACTGGCTGGCTTTGATTGTGTAATTCATAGCCATATTAAGCCACTTTGGAGTTTTTTTTTCAAGGGTGCTTATCTTTTGCGGAGAGACTTGTCATAAAAATCTTTTTGCAAAAACTACTTGCCCATTAAAAGTTTGCTTTCTTCAAAAAGACTCTTTGCGTTTCGCTCGGCACGCTCACGATTCTTCATTGAAATCATAAAGAAATCTGCCATAAGCTCCTCGCTGTAGTGCTTTTGAATAAGCTCGGCCCGGCACAAAAACCTTAACGCAACAGTAGAAGAAAGAATATCCAGGTCTGCCACCGCAAGGCGTTTTGAAATCATCTGCAGGGCAAGGGAATAATTGTCGCTCAGCATTTTCTGCAAGTCGCCGATTGTAGTCTTTTTGAGCCATTCAAGCTGTTCAAGATAATTTTCCGGGCTTTCCTGTGTAATGTCGGCCTCACAGATATTGGAAATTGCCGCCAGAAATGACTGCATGTTCTTGCTGTTGAACATGTATTCTTCGAGCGAGACAGAATCAATCGGAACATCGTTTGCCATATCTTTGATTATTTTTTGGTGAACGTCCTTTGTGTATTCAAAAACCCTGTTCCTGATATTCACAAAATGCTCGTCTGCAATTTCAAGAAGACCCGCAAGCCGGTAAAATTCCCGACGGACGGCATTTGGAACGCCATATTTGGTTTTGTAGCCCAGGTCATGCTCCATTACAGCCCAGATATGCTGAATGAGAGAGCACATCTGAACCTCAAAGCGTTTGTTTTTTAGCTCCGCCGGATAATCGCCGTCCTGTTTGAGAGAGCAGATATAGTGAAGGGAAAGATAGCCGAAAGCGTTTACATTGAGGTACTTGCGCTTGTCGATTGAAGATTCCCAGTCCACGGTGAAGTTTTCCTCGATTTTAGCGGCCAGCTTATCGACATCATCAGAGAAGAAACATACAACCCTGGCTCCCAGAATATCCGTGATGTCGGAAAGTGAGGAGTATTTGTCGCTTTTTCGCTCTAGCTTACCGGCAAGGCTTTTTTCTTCTTTAATTCGATGATTTATCGCATAAATCCGGATGTTGCACTTGTCGGCGATGCTTTGCAGAATGGAAACAACCTCGCTTTCAAGCCGCTCAAAGTCTGGCTTTTGCTCGCGGTATTCCTCCATTATTATCTTGTTTTTTTCGTTCATGCCTTGGTTTGACCTATTGATTAAGTTTGGCCAGTTCGACAATCCACTTTGCCGTTGCTTCAAGTCCGGCCGAAGAGCTGTTTATCATCATGTCGTAGTTCTTGCGGTCGCCCCAGATATTCTCCGTGAAGGTGTTGTAGTGGTTTGCACGTCGTTTGTCGATTTGAATAATCGTTTTTTTGGCACAGGATTCTGTTTCTTTGTAGATTTCCTCGATTCGCTTGACCTTTGCCTCGATATCAGCATAGATGAAGACATTGAGAAGGTCCTTGTTGTCTATCTGGTTAGAAGTTGAAAGAATGTAGTCAGCGCAGCGGCCTACGATGACGCAAGGCTCTTTTGTGAGATCCAGGATGATTTTGCGTTCAGCATTGAAAATCTGGTCTGCCAGGGGAAGATTAGTCTGCCCAAGTGGCTGGCCGACAGCGCTGGCACTTGTTCCGGCATAGCTTGTTCCAAGAAGAAGGTTGTAAAGCCAGCCTGAAGAAAGGTTCTGCTCGGTTTTTTTGATGAATTCCGCAGAAAGCCCGCTTTCTTTTGCCGCCATGTCGATTATTTCACGGTCATAGAAAGCGTAGCCCAGCTGCTCTGCGACCATTTTGCCAATTAAACGGCCGCCTGATCCATATTCACGACTGATTGTTATATATTTTTTCATTTTTTGCTCCTTTTCGACTCTGTAGAATTTTCTCCACAAGTATTATATCATAGATTTTAAAGAACGGGGGAAAAAATGACAGGTTACGAAAAAATAGCAATCCTTTTGACGGAACTTGGCTCAGAAGCAAGTGAAAAAATTCTTTCAATTCTCAATCTTTCTCCCGCCCAAATGAACAAAATCAGCAGGAATATTCTTTCCCTCGGTGGCTACAACCCAAAGAATCTCCTCCATGTTCAGCGCGAAACGGCTGTCCTCGAAGAAGTCAAAAAATTCGGCGAGTTGCGAGGAATTTACCGTGAAGTCGCTCCTCAAGAGGGCGGTTTTCTTATGGTAGATAACAATCTCGAATCCCTCAAAAAAGAAATTCCCAAAAGCCCGGAAGATGTGGCCAATGTGCTCCGGGGCTGGCTCGACAGCTGAACCAAGACAAAATGAGCCGATAAAATGGCAAAATATGCTCTTTTATCGGCTCATTTTGTCTAATTTTGAGCCGATATTTTCCTATTTTCCCTTGACATTCGCAAAAATGAGCCGATAATTTGAATAACAAAATCCATCCATGGATTTTGTTATTCTGACGAGAATTTTCTTTCAGAAAATTCTCGCCCTGCTTAAAACCTTGCCTCCTGCAAGGTCATTTGACAGATATGGAAAGATTCTATCTCCTATACAAGAAAAACATTCCCATTCTTCTCTTTGAACAGGACAAGGATGAATACATCGTTGCCATAAAAAAAATTTTCAATCTGAGCCATCTTCCGCCCCACCTTTTTACAAACGGAATCGCATCCGAAGAAAACGAATACGGTCTTTGCCAGAAGCTAGAGGAATTCTTCAACAACCGCATGATTCCTTACACCCGCCGGGATTTCCGCACTATGCTTTCCGAACTTGAGCTCAAATCAAACGAAGAACTTGCAAGAAAAAGCTACTATTTAAGTCTTTCCGACCAGTACTGGATTTGCAATATGAGTGACATGGGCAGAATCTGGTGGGAAGACATCAATTTTTTCACCAACGACTATGACGATGCAATCGGGCTGCGTTTAATGAGCGCGTCAAAAGCCCTCAACAAACATTCAAATTCCCTCTCGCCCGACAACACCACGAACGGGGAACTTCCCAAACGCTGGGTTCGCAAAAACGGAAAGAATTTTCTCGAAAAAGCAGGAACAGGCACCGAACAGCAGGAAGCTCTCAACGAAGTGCTTGCAAGCGAAATCTGCCGCCGCCTCAAAATCAATTATGTTCCCTACGAGCTTGAAATCCGTGACGAGCAGTATTTTTGCATTTGTCCCGACATGGTAGACGAAAACACAGAGCTTGTTCCCATGGAATCAGTCTATCAGGGGCTTCCCCTCAATGACGGAAAATACGATTTTGAAAAGCTGGTCGAACGCTGCGACTTTCTTAAAATTCCCGATGCAGAAATCAACATTCTAAAAATCATTTTTCTGGATTTTATAATCGCAAACGAAGACAGGCACTCAAACAATCTGGGCTTTCTGCGACATGCCGAAACGCTCCAGTGGCTGGGTGTCGCCCCGGTCTACGACTCAGGAAAGTCAATGTTCCTCAATAAGGTTGATTTTGAAATTAACGAAATGGCTTCCCCCTGGATTGATTCAAAGCCCTTTGAGGAAAAGCAGCTTGCGCAATTCAATTCTCTTCCGATGGAAAAACTTTACGGTCTGGTGGATTTTTCGGCCCTGGACGACATTCAGGACTGGTACAAAGATTTTCTAAAGCCCCTCCGCCGCCTTTCTCAAGGAAAAAAAGAGGCCCTGGCAAGAAAACTGGGCGAGCGCATTGCCGAAACTCAGAATCTGCTGGAAGAAAAATACAGAAAAAGCCCCCTTGCTACGAACAAAAGCAAAGAAAAGGCCAGCGAAAAACCAGAATGTCTGCTCCTAAAGCAGCTTAAAGAAAATCCCCGCCGCACCAAAGAAGAATTCGCCGAAATTCTATCTCTTTCCCGTGCCACAATCACGCGCAGCCTTCAAAAGCTCGTGGCAGAAGGCAAAATAAGGCGACTTGGCTCCAACAAGACCGGCTTTTGGGAAGTGCTGGAATAGAAAAAAGCTTGCTCCGTCATTATTTTTCAATCACCACCAGATTCCGCTCCCTCTCTTCTTCCTCTCCGGCATTTTCTGTCAGGAAGGGGACCAGGAGCGGAAAAATCTCGTAGTTTGGTTTTTGCGGAAGTGAATCCATTTCTTCTATTATATTGGCTTTTTTTGCCTTGTAGGCGGCAAGACAGCCTCCGTCTTTTAGAATGCGCAGAAGGACTTTTGCCATTTTTTTCTCCAGAGGGCGGAAGGCTCGGAAAACGCAGAGGTCAAATCGTTTTTGCTCCAGTCGCTCTGCCTGATTTTCTTCGACTCTGACATTTTTTAAGCCAAGCTCTGTCGCACAATGATTCAAAAAGGCACAACGCTTTGTCATGCGCTCAATTAGAGTGAAGCTAAACTGGGGAAGGGCAGCCGAAAGAGGGATGCCTGGTAAGCCAGCCCCGCTTCCAATGTCGGCAAGGGAAAGCTCTGAAATAAATCCGCTCTCCAAAAGGGGGAGCTCACCCGCATTGAATCGGTCTGTCAAAATCCCGCAGATTTTTGGAAGAGCTGAAAGACTGTCCAGAATGTGCTTGACGGCAATCTCATCGTGCTCATCAGCATTAATCAAGTCGAATTTTGCGTTGTATTCCTGCAAAATGGCTATATATTGTTCCATTTTGGATTCAAGTTCTTCAAGCGGAAGAATCTTGATTCCAAAAAAATCGCCTTTATCAAAACCTAGCCGTAACAGGCCTTCGTGAAGAATGTTCATACGATGATTCTAACAGTTTTCGATAAAAAAATCTTGTTGAATTTCAATTTGCAAAATTGATAGAATGATAAAAAAGATTTAGCGGGGGCGACAAATTGAACATTCTTCAAAAAATCAGTAATTTCGTTGG
>OCVV011054494.1_pt1 | contig 14279 bp, 13 predicted proteins | sample 1539721 | NCBI WGS metagenome assembly OCVV01 (sample SAMN02144230, study PRJEB22623) | gut metagenome | biome: sheep rumen | host: Ovis aries | place: New Zealand
ACCAAAATCAGTGTCATGTGTTACAAAAATAATTGTAATCTTTTCTTCTTTTAATTTTTGAATTATCTTTTTCAACTCTTCTAAACTTTCTTTATCCATACCAACAGTAGGTTCATCTAGGATTATTAGCTTAGGTCGAGCAATAAGTGCTCTTGTAACGAATACTTTTTGAAGTTGTCCACCACTTAAGTTATTAATATTTTCATTATAAAATTGATTCAATTGCATACCATTGACCATATTTTTAAAATATGTGTCATGTCTATGAGCAGCATAAGATGTATTTAATAACTCTCTAACTGTGATTGGAAATTCGTAGTTGAATTCTGGTTTTTGAGGTACATATGCAAGATTATGAAATTTCTTAATTTCATTTATATCTATATCATCTAGATAGATAATACCATTAGGAACTTTCAATAATTTCAAAATGCACTTTATTAGAGTGGATTTTCCAGCTCCGTTTCTACCAATGATAGCCAGTGAATCTCCACTATCTAATGAGAAACTTAAGTTCTTTAATACTACTTTTGTGCCATATGAATAATTTAAATTGTTTACTCTTACTCTCATATAAATCACCTATATTTTGAGTTTAGCATAAAATACAAATTTTCACAAGTTTAAATATTTATTTTTAACTAAAAATATGATATACTCTAAAAAAGAATAATTTGTTTTAGAAAGCAAAAGGTGATCAATGTGAAAGGTTTGTTTATAACATTTGAAGGAACAGAAGGTAGTGGAAAAACTACATTAATTGATAAAGTTGAAAACTATCTTAATGATAAAGGTTTTAAGGTTGTTAAGACAAGAGAACCTGGTGGTATAAAAATAGCTGAGCAAATAAGAAACGTAATACTTGATGTCAATAATACAAAGATGGATAAGATTACAGAAGCATTGCTTTATGCTGCTAGTCGTAGACAGCATCTTGTGGAAAAAGTATTACCAAACCTTGAAAAAGGATATATTGTAATTTGTGATAGATTTATTGATTCTTCTCTTGCATATCAAGGCTACGCTAGAGGAATAGGAATTGATAAAGTTTATAAGATTAATCTTTCTGCTACTGATGGTATATTACCTGATTATACTTTTTATATTGATGTTAGACCAGAGGTTGGGCTTGCTAGAATTGCGAAAAACAATCGCGAACAAAATAGATTGGATTTAGAAAATATAAACTTTCATAAGAATGTATATGAAGGGTATAAGCAAGTTGAAAAATTATTTCCTGAAAGGTTCATCAATATCAATGGAGAACAATCAATTGATATGGTATTCAATGATATAAAGAATAAGTTAGATAGTATTTTAGAAAGTGTGGAGAAGTAGATAATGAATTTTGAGAATTTAAAGAAGAATCAGCCTAGTGTTGTTCAACTATTAGAAAATAGCTTTAAATCAAATAGATTATCTCATGTATATTTGTTCAGTGGAGTAAAAGAAGCTCTAAAACTTGATGCAGCATTTTATTTAGCTAGTTTAATTTTATGTGAAAACGGAACTGCTTGTGGGAAATGCGAAGAGTGTAAGAGGATTGCTAGATTTGCTAACCCAAATCTTTATTTGCTTACTCCAAGTGGCGATACTATAAAGAAGGAACAAATTGAAGATTTAGAGCACGAATTTGGATTTGCATATGATAAACCTCACGTGTTTATCATTCAAAATATTGAGAAGGCAAATGCTTCAAGCGCAAATACACTTTTAAAGTTTTTAGAAGAATTGCATGATAATTGCTATGGTATTCTGTTAACAGATCGTATTGAATCTGTATTACCAACAATTATTTCAAGAAGTCAAATTGTTAAGTTCAAACCGATTCTAACATCAATCATAAAGAATGATTTGATTGGAAGAGGGTTGAGCGAGGAAAAAGCAAGTGTTGTTGCAAATTTATCAACTGATATCAATAAAGCATTTGAGCTAGCGAGAGATGCAAATATTGATTTAATTATTGATTCAGCTAAGAAAATAAGTTATGCACTAGAAACTGACAATGGATATTTAGAATATAATAAGGTTAGAAAATCTTTTGAAAAGCTTGATAAGTTATATTTTAGATATTTCTTTGATATATTAATGATGCTACAAAGAGATAAAATAAATACGTTGATATTTAGAAATGGTGACTTAGTATTTGAAGAAGAGATGTCTAATTCAACAATTCTTAGATCAAAAGAGGAAGAGGTTAAAATTTTAGAGATTTTATTAAAGTATAGAGATAGACTTGAAAGCTATGCAAATGTTGATATGATTTTAACTGGTATGTTTGTAAGTTTGGATTTTTAAAATAAATGGAGAAATAAATGAAAAAAATATGCGGAATAGGATTTAAAGAGGTTGGCAAAATCTATTGGTTTGAAACAAAAGGTATGAATGTAAAAGTTGGAGACTACGTTGTTGTTGAGACAGTAAGGGGTCAAGAGCTTGGACATGTCATTAAACCTGTAGAAGAAGCTGACGAAACAAAGCTTGAACACGAATTAAAGAGCATTATCAGAGTTGCTACAAAAAAGGATATTAACAATTATTTAGATAATGCAGAGCATGCTGAATTAGCATTGAAACGTGTAAAAGAAATCATTGCTGAACACAATTTAGAGATGAAAACAGTTGGCTGTGAATATACTTTAGATGGTACTAAACTGTTGATATATTATACAGCTGAAGGAAGAGTTGATTTTAGAGAATTAGTTAAAGACTTAGCTAGTGAATTTAAAGTGAGAATTGAATTGAGACAAATTGGTCCTAGAGAAGGAGCAAAAATAATTGGTGGATTAGGTTTCTGTGGAAGAGGAATCTGTTGTAAACAACATTTAAGAGATTTTGATTTAGTAACAATGAAGATGGCTAAAGACCAAGGTATGAGTTTATCATCATCAAAGATTACTGGTTTATGCGGAAAACTTATGTGTTGTATTGCTTATGAGCAAAGTATTTATGCAGAATTAAAAGAAAAATTTCCATCAGTTGGAGATATAGTAAAGACTCCAAATTGCGAAGCTTGTAAAGTTACAGCTGTCAATTATTTAATGGAAACAGTAACTACAACAAACGATGAAGCAATAGAGGTGTGGGAAGCTGCAAAAGTTGAATGCATTAAGAAAGCAAAGCAAAAACATGATCCAAATGCAGAAAAAGAAGATCTTTCTGATGAAGTAAAGGAAGACTAATTTGATTAATTTAAAGGATAAAGAAGTTATACATGAGTTATTGGGATATGAGAATATCAAAATAATTCAAAATGATGATATGTTTAGTTTTTCAATAGACTCAATGTTGCTTGCAGATTTTGTAAATATTAATAAAAAGTGCAAGAACATAATAGATCTTGGGTGCGGAAATGGTCCAATACCTCTATATCTCACTTTGAAAACAGATGCTTTAATTTATGGCATTGAAATTCAAAGTGATGTATATGATATGGCCAAAAGAAGTGTAGAATTAAATGGATTGGAAAACCAAATAACAATTATTAATGATGATTTGAAGGGAATATACAAGAAAATAGGTGCAAATAAATTTGATGTTGTTACATCAAATCCACCTTATTTTAAATATGTTGAAACATCAAATATAAATAAAAATGATTATTTGACTATTGCTAGACATGAAGTAAAATCCACTTTAGAAGATATTGTTGTGGAATCAAAAAAGTTACTTGTCGATGGCGGAAGCTTATGCATGGTGCATAGAGCAGAAAGATTGAGTGAAATTGTTAATACAATAACACAAAACTGTTTCAATATTAAAAGAATTAGATTTGTATATCCTAAAGTATCAGATAAAGAAGCTTTGCTAGTATTGATTGAAGCGAAGAAAAATAGTAATGCTGGACTTAAAGTTTTAGAACCACTATATATTTATAATGATAATGGTGAGTATACTGAAGAAGTGAAGCAAGCATTTAATTTAAAAAAATAAAATTGCTAATAGTTATATATAATGGTATAATCTAGTTGGGAAAGAAAAGTGAGGTGGACATATGTTATTAAGTTTATTGACAAAAGACGAAAAGATTTATTTTATCGAATTAGTTAGAAAAATTATTTTAATTGATGGAGAAGTATCTGACGTTGAAAAAGAGATAGTAAAGAAGATGCGTCTTGAATTAGGGAATGATATCGAAAAAGCTAAGAAACTTAATTTGTCTTTCGAAAAGTTAGTTGACTTTTTTGTTGGTAAAGCAAAAACTACACAAAAGATAGTATTCTTAAACTTAGTCTCTGCATCACTTCAAGATGAATGGTATAATGTTGAGACACATATGATGTTACAAGAGGTTCAACAAAAATTTGAAATTCAAAATAACGAAAAGAAAGAATTAATCAAAATCGTTTACGCTGAAAGAGATTTAAGAGAAAAAGCTAAGAGAATTGTTAATGAATAGTTTAAAGACCTGGTGACAGGTCTTTTTTTAAAAAAACATTGTCTTTATTTCAAAAACACTTGTATTTGTATTAAAGACAGTGTATAATCTATACAATAGAGGTGATACTATGGTTCATTCAACAAGATCAAATAATCAAATTACAATATCTAAAGCGATATTAAAAGGACTAGCAAGCGATGGAGGTCTATTTATTTTTGATGAAATAAAAAAAATAGATGTTAAATCGTTATATGGTAAAACATATCAAGAGATTGCAATTGAGATTTTAAAAAAGTACTTAGAAGAATTCAGCGATGAAGAAATAAAATGGGCAGTAAACAGTGCGTATTCAAAAGAGAACTTTGGTGATAATCCTGTAACATTAAAGGAATTCGATAAATATGCTTATTTAGAGTTGTTTAATGGCCCAACAGCTGCGTTTAAAGATATGGCATTGACTATTCTTCCAAAGTTTATGTACTTATCAAAGAAGAAAAATGAAGTTAATGAGAAAACTCATATATATGTTGCTACTTCAGGAGATACCGGTAGTGCCACTTTATCTGGTTTTTATGGAACTGATGGAATTGATGTAACTGTATTATATCCAAATAAACTTGTATCAAGTTTACAAGAAAAACAGATGTTATATTATAGTGATAAAAAATCAAGAGCCTATGCATTAAATGGTAATTTTGATGATTGCCAAAGACTTGTAAAAGCTATTTCTTTGAATAATGAAAAGATATCAAGTGCTAATTCGATAAATATCGGCAGATTAATACCTCAAATTGTTTATTATTTTTATGGATATATTAAACTTGTAGAAGATGGAAAAGTAGAAAGTGGCGAAAGCATCAATGTTTGTGTTCCGACTGGAAATTTTGGAAACATATTAGCTGGTTACATTGCTAAACAAATGGGTTGTCCAATTGATAAATTAATATGTGCTGCAAATGAAAATAATATTTTATATGATTTTATTAATACAGGAATCTATGATAGCAATAGAAAATTTATTAAAACATATGCTCCATCTATGGACATATTAGTTTCATCAAACGTAGAAAGATTATTATATTTCTTTTATAAAGATGTAAATATAATTAAAGAAATGTTTGAAAAGTTTAAAGAAACTGAAATAATCAAAGTAGATAAAAATCTATTTAAAGATTTTAAATCTTTCTATGCTACTAACAATGAAATACTAGAAGAGATTAATCATGAATATAATGAAAATAATTATTTAATCGATCCACATACTGCTGTTGCACGCAACGCATATAAAAAGTCAGTGAAGGATGGAAATGATAAATATACTTTAATATTATCCACAGCGTCATGTTATAAATTTGAAGATGCTATTTATGATGCTAAAGTTGAATTTAGCATGGAGAATGCTATTCCAAATATTAAAAAAGTAATGGATAAGGAAATTAGTGAAGAAATAAAGAATAACGTAGTGGATGAAGAAGATGTATGGGAGATGGTAAAATGTCTAAAGTAAAGAAAATACGAATTACTACACCAGCTACTAGCGCAAATCTAGGGCCAGGGTTTGATTTTCTTGGCATCGCATTAACTAAATATAATGTGTTTGAATTTGAGGAAAGTGATCATGACCAAGAAATAGGATTTAAGGGTGTTGGCAATAATATTTTGAAAAGTTGTTTTAAAAAAATAGTGAAAAAATATGGGAATAGAGATATTAAAGTTAAAATAACTATGGTAGAAAATGGCATTCCTGTTGCTAGAGGATTAGGAAGTAGTGCTAGTGCAATAGTTACAGGTTGTGTAGCTGCTAATTATTTCTTGGGAAATATAATTGATGAAAACACATTAATAGATGAGATGGTTAAGTTTGAAGGCCATCCAGACAATGTTTTACCTTGTTATAAAGGTGGCTTGATTTCTACTTTATCAAATACAACATATTATTATAAACACAATGTAAATAAAAATTTGGTTTTTAATGTTTTAATTCCAAATTATAAAGTTAGAACTGAAGATGCAAGAAAAGCCTTACCTAAAGTATATTCTTTATCTGATGTCACTTTTAATGCTAGTAGAGCTATGCTATTGCCAAAAGCATTAGAAGATGGTGATATAGATTTAATAAAGAAAGTGACTGACGATAAGATTCATGAACCATATAGAAAACCATTGATAAAAGAATGGAGTAAGGTTGAAGAATCAGTAAAAAATTACGATGCTAAATTAAATATCAGCGGTTCAGGACCAACAATGTTATTGATATCAAAAGATGCTAATAATGACGAAATAATTAACTTAATCAAGAGCTTAAATCTTAAGTTAGAAATACACTCATTAAAAGTAAGTGATGTTGGATGTGAACTTTTTGAATTATAGGAGGATAATTAATGAATAGTCAATATTATCTAGTAAATAAAAAAATACTTCCAGAATTTATTGATGAAGTAATTAAGATTAAAGAAGAAATTGAAGAAGAAGGATTGAGTGTATCAACTGCTTGTGAAAGACATAATCTTTCTAGATCGACGTATTATAAATATAAAGATTACGTATTTAAACCGATACAAAATACTGCGAGCAAAGCTATTATTTCTTTTAGAGCTTTGAACGTAAAAGGAGTTTTATCAACAGTCTTGAGTGAAGTTGCTAGCGTCAATGCAAATATAATTACTTTGAATCAGGATATGCCAATAAAAGATTATGCTTTTATTACTCTAACAATAGATGTAAGTAAGATTAGTGTTGGATTAGATGAGTTAATTGATAAGTTAAAACAATTAGAAAATGTAAAGAAAGTAGAATTGATTGCTTTCGAGGGATAAATATGAATATAGGATTATGTGGATATGGTGTAATAGGTTCAGGTGTTAAAAAACTAGTTGATAACAAAAATGATTTAAAAGTTTTAAAAGTGTTTGATAGACCTATTAAGAAAGAAGAATTAAAAGAATTATATACAGATAATTATAAAGATATTACTGAAAATGAAGACATTGATATCGTTGTGGAAGCTATGGGCGGAGATAAACTTCCTTATGAAATTATTAAAGATGCATTAAATAATAAGAAACACGTTGTTACATCAAATAAAGAAGTAGTCAGTTTACACTTAAATGAATTTGAAGGACTAGCAAAGGCAAATGATGTATATTTTATGTTTGAGGCATCAGTTGGTGGGGGAATTCCGATTATTCATAGCTTAATTCAAAATAGAAAAGTAAATGAAATAAATCATATATATGGTATTTTGAATGGAACTACTAACTTTATTCTAACAAAAATAGAAGAAGGATTAAGTTTTGAAGATGCTTTGAAAGAAGCTCAGAGATTAGGTTTTGCGGAAGCAGATCCAACAGCTGATTTAGAAGGTCTTGATATGGTTAGAAAGATATCTATTTTATCTGATATAGCTTATCAAACTTTTATTGATGTTGATAAAGTTGAACATAAAGGTATTGTAGGTATTACAAAAGAAATCATTGATGCTATTAAAGGCGAAGGTAAGACACTAAAATTTATATGTGAATCAATTAAAGATGGGAATGAGGTAAGTATTTGTGTTGAACCAGTAATATTTGATAGTAGTAAAGCAATATCAAATATTAAGAATGAATTTAATTTTGTAATGTTTAATGGATTAACTAATGGTGAATTATCATTTGTTGGAAAAGGAGCAGGTGCATTTCCAACAGCATCTGCTATATTATCTGATATAAGTTTAATAAAAGAAAAAAATGTAAATGGTTATTTGAAATTAGACGAAAGTATTAATTATAATAAGAATAAGAATAATGAATATGCTGTATATTCAAAAGACGGGGAGAAATTGTATATAACAAAAGAAGTAAAGGAAGAAAAGAACTTTTACGCTAGAATTTTTAGAGGTGAATGATATGAAAAAATATAATATTGCTATAGTAGGTGCTACAGGATTAGTAGGGTCAACTTTCATTGAAGTAATGCAAGAATACAAAATAGAAGTTGAAAACTTATATTTATATGCATCTTCTAGAAGCGAAGGAAAAGTAATTAATTATTTAGGCAAAGAATATGTTGTTCAAGATTTAGCAAAAGCTAGATTTGACAATGTTGATTTTGCGTTGTTTAGTGCCGGTGGATCAATTTCAGCTGAGTATGCTCCTAAGTTTGCAGCTGGAGGAGCAGTTGTTATCGATAATTCTTCATATTTTAGAATGCATGATGAGTGTCCACTAATTGTTCCAGAAATCAATCTAAATGATTATAAAGAAGGAAAGAAAATAATTGCTAATCCAAATTGTTCTACAATTCAATCAGTGTTGCCACTTTATTATTTAGATAATGAATTTAAAGTAAAAAGAATAGTTTATACAACATACCAAGCTGTTGCTGGATCTGGTATGAAAGGTATTAATGATTTAAAGAGTTCTCGCGAAGGCAAAGGATATAGTTTTTATCCATACGACATTTCACAAACTTGTATACCTGAAATAGATGCCTTTTTAGATAATCATTATACAAAAGAAGAAATGAAAATGATAAATGAAACTAATAAGATATTGCATAAGAACATACCTATTAGTGCTACTTGTATTCGTGTACCAGTTGAGCGTTCACATGGTGTTGTTATTCAAGCAGAATTTGAAAAAGATATTGATATCGAAAAAGCAATTAAAGCATTAGATGGAAAACCAGGCGTAAAAGTAGTTGATAATATTGCTAATCATGGTTATCCCGTTTCTACAATAGCAACAGGAAATAATTTGGTTTATGTTGGAAGAATTAGAAAAGATTTATCTTGTAAAAATGGATTAATTTTCTATACAGTATCTGATAATGTCAGAAAAGGTGCTGCTGCAAATGCCGTACAAATTATGGTTGGAATTATAAAAATGGAGAATAAATTATGCTAGTTGTTTGTAAGTTTGGTGGCTCATCAGTTTCTTCAAGTGCTTGTTTTAAGCAAATAAAGAAGATTGTAGAAAGTGATGAAAATAGAAAGGTAGTTGTTACATCTGCTATTGGAAAAGCTAATCCAGATGATAACAAAGTTACAGATTTATTGTATCTGTTATATGCTCATGTAAAATATAAAGTAAATTACGATAATATTTTGAATAGCATTAAAGAAAAGTATTTTGCAATAAAAAATGACTTAGGTTTAAAAATAGATTTAGAAAAAGAATTTGATAAAATTATTGCAAATCTAAAATTAGGTGAAGATTATTTAGTAAGTCGTGGTGAGTATTTAACTGCGTTAATGCTATCGGAGTACTTAGGATATGAATTTGTTGATGCAAAAGATTTGATTATTTTTGATTATAATGGAAAGGTTAATTACGAAAAAACATATCAAACAATAGCAAAGAGATATGATGGTAGTAAAAAAATATTGATTCCTGGTTTCTATGGAGCATATCCAAATGGCGATATTAAGCTTTTTAGTAGAGGAGGATCAGATATTACTGGTTCAATAGTTGCTCGTGGAATAGGTGCTGTAAAATATGAAAACTTTACAGACGTTCCAGGTTTTTATGTTGCTAATCCAAAGATTGTAAAGAATACAAAATTGATAAAAGAAATTACTTATAATGAGTTGAGAGAATTGTCATATATGGGTGCAAGTGTTATACACGAAGAAGCTGTATTTCCTATTCAAGATGTAAATATTCCACTTCAAATATTAGCAACTCAATCTCCTGAATTAGGTGGAACAGTTATTAGTAATAATGTAAAGGACAAAGAAAACATAATTACTGGTATTGCCGGAAAGAAAGGATTCTGCGCTATCAATATAATTAAGAGTAAATTTGCTGATAAACTATCTATAATTGAATATGTATTAAATGTTTTGAAAAATCACAATGTTCCTATTGAATCAATTCCAACATCTATTGATTCATTTAGCGTAGTTGTAGAAGAAGAAAAAGTAAGCAAGAATTTATACGATATAATTGCTGCTTTAAAAGAAAACCAAGATATAGAGAATATCAATATTGATAATGAGATTTCATTAATCGCTGTTGTTGGTAGAAACATGGTATATAAGCCAGGTATAAGTGCTAAAATATTCTCAATTTTGGGAAAGAATGAAATCAATGTTAAACTTATTTCTCAAAACACATCTGAGATAAGTATTATTGTTGGTATCAAAAATGCAGATTATGATAAAGCTATTAATGCAATTTATAATGGTCTTATTCAATAAAAAAAGAGGATTTGGAATCCTCTTTTTATTTTTTAATAAATTAAGTATTTGGATCTTACTTTATTCCATTCAGCAGTATCGTTATCAATGATATTAAATAACTCAGTCAATGAATATGTTCCTTCTCTAAAATATGAGCAACCAGCTAAAAGATTAAATGTAGATGTATAATTAAAATCATCTGGATACATTTCTCTTACAATTTGAATCATTGCCCATCCAGTTTTAACTGCTTCATATTCATCTCTATTTAATACATGAACTTGAACGCCATAGCAAGTTTGGCCAGAATGTTTAGATGTAGTAGGAGTAAATGCAGCAGGTCTAAAATATACGCCCTTTAGATTTAATGCATTTAATCTATTTGCTAATGCAATTGAATCAACATAAGGAGCACCAATAAGTTCAAATGGTCTTGTTGTGCCACGGCCTTCGCTTAAGTTTGTTCCTTCAAACATACAAGTTCCAGTATAAACAATAGCAGTATCTAATGTTGGCATATTTGGTGAAGGAAGAATCCATGGGCATGTTGTTTCATCGATGTATAACTTTCTATCCCATCCCTTCATTTCTACAACAGTTAGATCACAATTAATTTCGTATTCAGTATTAAATAATTTTGCAATTTCTCCAATAGTTAATCCGTGTCTTTGAATAATTGGATATTTTCCAATACCAGATGAGTAATTCATATCTAATATATTACCTTCAAATTTCTCACCTGATACTGGATTTGGTCTATCAAATACGACAAACTTCTTATTATTTCTTGCGCAAGCTTCCATCGCTCTAGACATAGTATAAATATATGTATAGAATCTTGCTCCAACATCTTGAATGTCAATACACATGATATCAATTTTATCAAGCATATCTTTTGTTGGAGTTGATGTTGCACCATATAAAGAATATACAGTTAATCCAGTTACTTGGTCAATTTCATTACCAATTGAATCACCGGCTTGAGCTGCTCCACGGATGCCGTGTTCAGGAGCAAATAGAGCAACAAGATTTACTTTTTCATATAATATATCGATTGTTGACTTAAAGTTGCTATTTACACCTGTTGCATTAGTTATTAACCCAACTTTTTTACCTTTAAATAATTCTAAATAATCATCAATTTGATCGATTCCTAGTTTAACTTCAACCTTTTTTGCTGGTTGTTGTTCATTATTGTCATTGCCAGAGTTATCAGATGGATCATCAATTGGATCTTCAGAAGTATCTGTATTTCCTTTATTATTATCAGTATTATTGATTGGATCATCATCTTTTTTATCATATGGTAATGCATCACACGCAACTAAACAAATAAAAAATAATAGTGTTAAAACAATTAAAATAATTTTATTTTTTCTTTTCATATATTATTCCTTTCATAATATGAGTATATCAAAAATATAAAATGAAAACAATTACTTTTTATATAAGTTTGTATATTAAAAATAGATGTGGTAAAATGTTGGTGTATGTTCATAAGGGGGATTAAGATGAACCGAAATTTTTTGAAAAAGATATTTATAGTTGTATTTGTTGCTATTTTTGTTACAGCATTATCTGCTTGTGATATTAATGATTTCATTAATTTGAATCAAAATGGCGATAAAACAAATGAGCCAAATGAATTAACTGATGATGAAAAAATAATTGAAGCATTAAGTAAACTTGGAATTACTTATAGCGAAAACGATAGTGAGAACTCTGTTACTAGTGATGTAGCTTTTAAATTACTAGATGATGAAGGTTTTATTATTACTTGGTCAAGTGCTAATGCTGAAGTTATTGATAACCAGGGTAAAGTAAATAGACCTGAAGCTGATACCGATGTTAAAATAACTGTAACTGTTGAATACAATGGTTCTAAGTTAAGTAAATCATTTACTTTGACAGTTAAGGCAAAAGAAGGAGAAACACCTGATCCAAGTAAGGATCCAGCTGAAAAAACAATTCCTGAAATTTTAGCTTTAACAGTAGAAGATGGCGCAGTTACAACTGAACAATACATCGTTACTGGAAAAATTGTATCAATTGAAAATACTACATATGGTAACGTGACTATTAATGATGAAGATGGAAATGCATTAATCGTTTATGGCTTGTATGATGAAAACGAAACTAGATATGATGCTTTAACTGATGCACCTGTTGTAGGAGATACAATCACTGTTGTTGGTCCAGTTAAGAATTATAAGGGAACAATTGAATTATACAATGCAGTTATAAAGAAAGTTGTTAAGGGTGAAGAAGAACAACCTCCTGTAGAAATAATTGAAGCAACTGTATCTGAGATTAAAGCCTTAGAAGTAGAAGCAGGTGCTACACTTGATGCATTCTATAGAGTAAGTGGTAAGATTATTGTTGTTGAAAACGAAGCAACTGGTAATTTATATATTACTGATGGAGTTAAGAATTTATATATTTATGGATTATATGATTCAGAAGGAAAGAAATATAGCGAAATGACTTCTAAACCTGATGCAGGTGATGTTGTTACATTATGCGGTAAAGTTTCTAACTACCAAGGAACAATTGAAATCAAAGATGCCGTTTTAGAATCTTTTGAAGAGGGTGAAGCAGGAGATATCGCTGAAGCTAAAATTGCTGATTTACAAGCTGAAGAAGCTGGATCATATGTAAAAACAAGTGGAACAGTTGTAGCTCTTTATGCTCGTGGATATCTAGTTTCTGATGAAACAGGGTCTATCTTAGTTTATATGAATGCAACTCAATTCAGTTTTGTTGTTGGTGATGTTGTTGTTATTGAAGGCGCATTAGCTGAATACCATGGAACAAAACAATTCACTAATTCCGCAAAGGTAACTAAGAATGGCACTAAAGAACTTGCTACAGTTGAACCAGTAGTTATTAGTGCTGAAAATATTGAAGCAACTTTAACAAGCGCAAAGCTTGGGACATATTTCAAAGCAACAGGTAAACTTGTTGTTGAAGGAACTTATTATAATATGGAATTTGAAGGAGCTGAAAAGAAAATCTCTTTACAATATCCACTTGAAAGTTTTGGTCTATCATTAATTGTTGGCAAGACTGCAACTATTGAAGGATATGTTTTATATTCAAATAGCGATGGAACAATGTTACAAGTTATGGTTGTAAAGGTTGAATGTGAAGAAGAAATGACTGGTGCTGAATTACCTGTTTCTTATGATTTTACTGTAAAAACAACAAGCTCTACTGAATTACCTGAAGGATGGACTTGGGGGAAAGTAAACTCAAAGGGTGCTTATGCTAGTTTGTATCAATCATTTAGAAATAATGAAGAAAGTATTGTATCTCCATTATTTAATGCAAACGGCAAATTCACAGTATCATTCAATTATTATATGAATAATATTGGTTCAAGCGGAAGCTCAAAGATTAAGTTCACTATTTATAATCCAGAGGGAGTAGAAGTATCTTCATATACTTCTGATGAATTAAATGCTGGAGCAACAGGCGCTGATAATTGCCATGAAATTAAAGCTGATTTTGAAGCAACTGGAATATTCTATGTAAAGATTGAATTTGTAAAGAATAAAGGCGGAAACGTTGCTTTTAATAAAGTTGAAATTGTTGCAAAACAAGAAGAAACAAACTAATAAAGATTAAATAGAACTGAAGAGTTTTCTAAAGTACTCCCTTTGTCAAGTACACAATAAAAAAAAGGGACTTATAATAAAAGTATATACAAAGGGGTTGAAGGGGGAATGTGTCCCC
>OCVV012873938.1_pt1 | contig 14279 bp, 21 predicted proteins | sample 1539721 | NCBI WGS metagenome assembly OCVV01 (sample SAMN02144230, study PRJEB22623) | gut metagenome | biome: sheep rumen | host: Ovis aries | place: New Zealand
TAGGGTGAGGGTGGGGTAGATGGACGTTTTAGGAGAAGGTGCGAAAAAAGGGCCTTTAAATTTGGCATATGGAAGAGCCGGGGTTGACGCGGAGAAACTTGCAAAATGTGCTGTTGACATACATGATATAATGGTAATAAGGGGGTGTAAGCATGTTATACTACTATAACAAATGTCCGATCTGTGGAAAACTGTTCTATATTTCTGATCGTTGCAGTTGGGTCTATTGTTTACGGATAATGAGGCGTGTTGCAGTCAGGAAAAAAGTAAAAGACTCTAACAGAGAGTATGAAAGAACAGAATATTATTGCAGTTGGAGTTGTTACAGAAAAGCACAGTCAAAATACAAAAACGATGCAGAGTTTTCTTGTTTATTGAGGTGAGAGAGATAAATGAAATTATACACTAAAGAAGGGTGGATAAATCCCGATCTGATAGTTAATTGCAAAACGCCTTTTGTTTTGGCTATAGGTGGGCGTGGTATTGGTAAAAGCTATGGAGTTCTCAAAACTCTATATGAACAGAAAGAACCTTTTATCTATATGCGCCGCACTCAGTCACAGCTAGACGCGGTTACAATAGAGGCTCTCAATCCTTTTAACCAGATCAATACAGACTGCGGCTATCATGTCATAAGCGTGAAGACAGGAAAATACACAGTTGGATTCTATAATGGAAAAGAGGAAGAAGACGGGGTAAAGCCTGAGGGGGATATGTTCTGTTTAGGTATAGCTTTGTCAACATTTGCGTCTGTGCGTGGTCTATCTGCGGAGAGATACAAATACATTCTCTTTGATGAGATCATCCCTGAGAGACATGAGCGGCCTATTAAGGAAGAGGGTTTAGCATTTGCTAACGTTCTGGAAAGTTTGAACAGGAACAGGGAATTAACAGGTAGAGAGCCGTTAAAGGTTATTTTACTATCCAATAGCAATACACTGAATAGCAAGATTATATCTGTTTTAGGATGTATGGATGAGTTGGAGAGGATGACAAAAAGGGGGAATACCTATAAAGAGTTGAACAATGATATAACGATCATAAGGTATGAAGACAGCCCTATCTCGGAGCGCAAGCGCAACACAGCATTATACAGAGTTATAAAGAATGCAGACTTTCAGTCAATGGCATTAGATAATGAGTTCGCTGAAGCAGATTTTGAACATGTAGCAGTCAGACCGTTGTCAGAGTATAATATCATAGTGTCAATCGGTGAATGTACTATATGCAAGCATAAGAGCAAAAAAGAATATTATGTAATAGATGGAGTTAAGACGGATAAACACTATAACATGTTACCGATAGATAAGAAAGCTTTCCAAAAGCAATACTATTATATTTATGGCGCGGTGATTCGTAAGCAAGTGTATTTTCAGAGTGCCACAGTAAAAATTGAATTTGAAAGGGCATGGGAGAAATGACTAAACCGTCAGAATGGTATGAAATTTTCAGTATACGTGAATGGGGAAACATGCTGTCGCGTGGTGAAATCAGTGAACGCACTCTTAGAGATTTTTACGCGCGTGAACGCAGAACAGCAAAAAGCAGAATTCAGAATCTAAAGCGGAAAACAACTATAGAACAGTTCGGAGAACAGGAGATACCAGAGTTTGAACAGGTTAGGAACCTTAAAAATACTGAGTCTCTTGTACGTGAATTGGTGGATGTTCTGAGGTTTAACCGGCGAAGTACTAGTACAATAGGCGGCCTAAAACGTCAAAGAGCGTATAATATTGATGCTCTGCAAGAAATGGGTATTGATGTAGATGAAAGCAATTATGCTAAATGGCGTGAATTTGTAGAATGGTTCTCTAAATCTGAGTATAGCAAAAAATACGATTATCAGTCTCCTGCATTAGCTGAGGTTTTTGAAAACGCACCTGAAAGAGCTACAGCTAGAGACTATGAGAGGTTGTTTGAGAGCTATGACAGAAATATTAGTAAAAGAGGCAAAAGACGTAAATATAGCTGATATTCCCGCTTTTCATCAGCTTTATAGTTCTAATAGAGGTAGAACTAGAAAACTCTATAATAAAGAGGTATGCGCGTTTGATATAGAAACAACATGTATAGATGAAATTGAACAATCTATCATGTATCTGTGGCAATTCTGCATCGAGAATATTGTTATAGTTGGTAGAACCTGGGACGAATTCAAACGCTTTATAACTCTGTTGAAAAGCGTATCAGGCGGGAGAACTATAGTTGTATTTGTTCATAATCTCAGCTATGAAATACAATATCTTTCGGGAGTTTTCAATTTTGAGAACAAAGACGTTTTTGCCACAGATAGCAGGAAGGTGTTAAGAGCTAATATTGACAATATAGAGTTTCGCTGTTCATATCGTCTTACAAATTTATCTTTGAAAGCATTAACGGAGCGATATAATGTAGATCACAAAAAGTTAGATGATTTTGTCTATGATGAAAAACGCTATCCATGGACAGAACTAAATGAACATGACTTAACGTATGGTGTAAATGATGTTGTCGGATTGGTGGAAAGCATAAAAGAGATCATGAAATTAAATGGTGATGATTTCTATTCTCTTCCGTTAACGTCTACCGGCTTTGTCAGGCGTGAATGCAAGCGAGCAATGCGGCCACAGCATTTAAAGATAATGGAGTCTTTTCCCTCTTATGATGTATTTAGACTTCTGCGGGCTGAGTTCAGAGGGGGAAATACGCATGCAAATAGGTATTATGTAGATGATATCATAGATGGGCCTATTACTTCTATGGATATATCATCAAGTTATCCATCACAGCAATGCAATAAGCTGTTTCCGATAACTCCATTTGAAAAACTAGTCTGTCCAGATTGTTGGTTGATAGACAGTCTCATTGATCGGGGAAAAGCTGTATTGTTTGAAGTCACTCTTTTTGATTTAAAGCTTAGAGATAAGTATACGCCTATACCCTACATACCCTTTGCAAAGTGTGTTTATTGCCTTAACAGTAAGAAAGATAATGGGCGTATACTGTCCGCCTCTGAACTGTGCTTAGTGGTTAATGAGATAGACTGGAAAATCATCATAGCACAATACACATTTTCCGCTGAAGTGGTGCAAGGTTACTATGCAGGAAAAGGAAGACTACCTCAGGGTTTAATAGACTGCAATATTGAGTTTTTCAAAAGAAAAACAGAACTGAAGGGAGTAGAAGGACAGGAACTGTTTTATCTTAAAAGTAAAGAGTTGTTAAATGGTATTTATGGTATGAGCGTTCAGAATCCCGCTAAAACATCCATACTATTCAATCAATGTGCTTATGACTTAGATACCTCATTAACTGAAGAGGAGTTATTGAACAAAGCACGAAAACGCGCGTTCACTCTGTACCAGTACGGATGCTGGACAACTGCACATGCAAGAGACAGCTTGCAGGCGGGAATAGATCTGTGCGGCTATGATCTGCTCTATGTTGATACCGATTCATGCAAGTTTATTGGAAAGCATGATTTCAACGATTACAATGCAAAGCAGATAGAGGCGGCTATGTCTTCAGGGCTATATGCCACAGATAAAAAAGGTATCGTACACTATGGGGGTGTGTATGAATTTGACGGTGAATACGATCACTTTATAACACAGGGTGCTAAAAAGTATCTTTATTCGGACAAAACCGGTTTACATCTCACTGTATCAGGAGTGGGAAAAAAGGCGGGCGTCCGCGCTCTGATCTCCGCAGCAGGAGAAGGGAAAACAGACAAGGAAATAATGAACCTGTTTAGGGATGGTTTTATCTTCCATAACTGCGGAAAAACTGAAAGCATATACAATGACAGGAATTACGGGAAATATGAGATTGACGGACACACAGTAGACATAACGCGCAATATTGTTATAAAAGAACAGGATTATACAATGTCCAAAACTCAGGAATTCCGAGACGTTATATCAGACTGCAAAGAAAGTATAGCAAGAGCGTTAACAGCGTTAGAAAATTTTGAAAATTTATAGATTTCGTCATTTTGCCATATTGTATTTTTTGTTTTTAGGTGTATAATGAAATAAAAAACGCTTAAATACGGAGAAGGACATGAAACTTACTGAATTGGATAATTTAATAGCTAATGCTGTTGAAACTGAAAATATTGATAGTCTTTTTTCATATGGTTTTATGCATAATATAGATATGTATGAAATTTGGAGTGATGATAATAATACGTTAATAGGTTTTGGTGTTAATGATGATGTATATATATTTAGGGGGGCATTACAATGAAAACAGCACTTTACAAGAAAGAACAGTTCAGAGGATATGATATCATCGCTGTTTACCTCAATGGTGAGTATGCGAAACTCTATGTCATACACGGATACCAGATAAACGCAGATATCCTTGCAGATATCCAATATTATCAGAACGCGGGGTATGAAATTCAATTTGAGTTATAAACACCGCCCAAAGCCTAGCACACGCTAGTGCTAGGCTTTAAGAGGTGCTTATAAAGTGCCTACATTATATAAGGGGGTTCCGAAATGGAATTCATCAGAACTAGCATTAACACAGCGGACAAGAAGCAGGTTTACAGGATGACCAAAGGCGACAGCGCAAAGATTGAAGGGCTTGAGAAGGGCCTGTCTATTCCGGTTGACAATTACGCTCTGTATAAGGAGACGAAAGAGCGAAATAAGAATGACGGTAGCAAAGAGAGCTACGATCAGACCGTCCTCACCTTTACCAGCGGCCCGCATAAGTTCGGTACGATCTCAGCAACTTTCATCAAAAGCTTTCTTGAGATTCTTGACATTATGGGTGATGATAAGTTCGCCATTGTCATCACCGGGGGAACGTCCAAAGGCGGACGACAGTTTGTTAACTGTGAGCTTGATTGCGACTATGAAGTATAAAACGTTCCATTTTCTCATTAAGGTTGTAAAGCCTGATGATTCTACCGTAATAGAGGAGCACTCTGTAGTAGAATCAGACACGCAGTTTGGTGAATCTATGGCCTGCGGTAAAGTAGTTCGCTTTTATGAGGAACTGAGAATCTCAGGAGAGATCAAAGATTACCGACTCATGTACAACTGAACAAAGAATAACAGAGGGTGTAATACCCTCTGTTATTTTATACCGTAAATGTACGCAGGTTTAAAGTAGTTCACTGTGGTGTATGTCGTGTTTTCCATCAATGACTTTTCATAACACGTTCCGAATGTCACGCCTGTATCCTGCGGAGTTACAAGCCTGTCAAAGCAGTAGACTATATCAGAGGAATTAACCACACCTGATAAGCAGTTAATATGTCCGGGACGGCCTTTTATGATAACATGCTGTAAAAACTCTGTTTCATAGTCCGGATGAGTAGACAAGAGAAGGATTGCGCTATACCCGCTCAGATCTACAGTGACGGTCTGAGGCGCGAACTCCTGATTGATTGCCTGATTCGTCCAGAGTAGGGTGAAGATAGCACCGCCTGAGGGTAACACGATATTAGGGTCTAGTTTTGCCGCGGTTACAGCTCCATCCTGAATTTGAGCGGTGGTAACTGAATTAGATGCTAAGTTAACGTCTGTTATGGTATTCTGTGCAATCTTTATTCCCGTCACAGTCCTGTCTGTAATTTTAGCGGTAACTACAGCATTGTCTGCTAGTTTAGCGCGGGAAACAGCACCATCTGTGATTTGTGTTGCGCCCACAGTTCCGGGGAATATCTTGTCACCAGTTACAGCACTAGCTGCGATTTTTGCAGTAGTAACAGCCAAATCTGCAAGTTGTGCTGTTTCTACTGCCTCTGCTACTATATTCTCAGTATCTACAGCATTTGGGCCTAGCTCTGGAGCGGGAATAACTCCGCCCACAAATTTAGAAGCAGTCAAAACGCCATCAGCGATCTTATCAGCGGTTATTGCAGAATTTTTGATTTTTGGGGTAGTTACTGCATCGTCTACAAGCTTATCTGTAGTGATAGCACCTGCAAGTATTTTGTTACTTGTAACCGCGCCTGGAGTGATCTTATCTGCAGAGACACTTACATCTGCAAGCTTTGCACCGGTTACTGCGTTATCCTGAATTGCCGCAGTATTTACAGAGTTTGGGCCGATCAGACCTGCTACAGCCTGTTCTGCAATGTCTTTCGCCTCATCTGCTATGTCTTTCGCAGCTGTTGCTTGTTGATACGCCTCTGAAGACGTATCAACAAGCTGTCTCATTTCCGGAATTAGATCAGCAAACTCTTTCACTTTTGCCAAAATCCAATCTAGATTGAGTTGCTGAAGATTGGTAAAAGGAAATTTAAACATCGGTTGTCATCTCCGTTGTGGTTCCTGTAGCTGCGGGATAATGATAGATAAACTCCTTAAATCCCTCTACAGGGTCAAGCTGTTCATCTGCGATCATCACACAGGCGGTTTTAACATCCTGTTCATTCCATAGTGACTGACAGAGACCATGGAAACGTACTTTTGCCTGAGAGAGTTCTGTAAATCCCTCTGCATGAACAAAATAATTCCCGTTAATTACTTCGATGATTGCATACTTCACTTTCGTTTTCTCCTCTCAATTTTATTGTGCTAGAATAAGTTCTGTACCAACTGTGGTTTCTTCACAGTTAGTTCCTAGTGTAAATGTTGCGCCTGTTGCGATATTGGTTATGGCTTTATACAGTTTCTGACCTAGGATGAAATAATCTCCTGCGCTGTAAGTCTGAGATGCTGTAAGTCCTGTTTCAACTCCTGCGATTATACTAGCAAATCTAGTATAATTAGCTATACAGTTTTCAGTAATGAACAAGCCCAAATCAGCGCGGTATGTAAGGGCAGTGTTGCCCTCGTCAGCCCAGATGTTATTAACACCTAACAGCGTTTTAACCTGTATCGGGGTGAGTTGGTATATAATAGGATTAGCAAGTTCATAAACAACCTGTGCGCCGGTTGAAGGTAAAGTCCCCGCTGTATACACATCTCTATCACTAATCCATGTTTTGGGAATAGATTCCCCGTTATAGCTTTCGATGTATCCATCTGTTACAGTCAGCAATCCACCGGTTACATCGAGCGTACCCCCGTAGACTGTTCCTGCTTCTGACGGGAAGGTAATCTCGTAGGTTTCGCCCTGATAGGATTCGTATGCGCTGGCGGTGGAACCGAGTTCGAGCATTGGCTTTACGACCGTATTGATAACTGCCCCATTCAATACATTTATTTGGAATGAAAACCAAGTAAGATCAGCAATGGTAAAAGTAGATCCATTGCCGGTATCATAACCTATATTTTTTATAGCACTGCCAGACGTATCGTAAAGCGTGCCATAAATTCTCAAATTCTCTGACGAGGCATCGCTGTGCAATGTATATGTTCCGGGCAGTAAAAGCGTCATATACTGCGTTACAAAACCATAGTTTTGAGCAAAATACGAACCTCCAGTTGCAGTACCACTAACCGAAATACTGCCATCTTCATTTAACGCATACGTTATTCCATTGTTAGTTCGTCCAGGATACTTTACTTTTAGAAAATTCTTCCCCGTCCTCTGTATCTCTGCCCCCGTCCATCCGCTGATGGGTCTAATATTGGTGGGTGAGGGGTCTCCGGTTCCTGACTGATTAGGAATGATATTGACTTTCAGGTTCTTAACAGGGATGTTGTCAGCGCCATTATCAAAACTGAGAATAGAGGCATAGTCTGCTTCAATCTGAGGATAGAGTCCCAAAGTGTAATCTTTCACAAGCTCCACTCCGTTCATATAATCTGAGGGAATGCTGTCGAGAACAGCCTGACCTGCATTATTGATAGCTGTTACCTGAGACGCGCCTGCGGAGTTAATAGTGGCTGTCTGCTGAGAACCAATAGTTTCAAGGGCTGTTCTCTGTCGTGCAAGTTCAAGCGCGGTTGCGTTAGCTGTTGCCTGTGCTTCTGTGGCAACATTAGCTGCATTGTTTGCTGTAGTGATAGCCGCTCTTGCCTGTTCGTCAAAGCCCTGAGCCATGTTAAGAGCCTCAGACGCCTGCTGTTCTGCGCTAGTGATTCTCCCGTCAAAATTTGCCGCTGTTGCCTGTGCGGTCTCTGCGGCCTGTCGTGCGTTGTCTGCCGCGATCTGAGCCGCGTCTGCTTTAGTGGCGGCCTGAGATGCAAGAGCACCGCTAGCGTCTGCGCTAGACTGCGCGGAGTTGGCTGTAGTAAGCGCGTTTTCAGCGACAAAGGCCGCAGATGTTGCCGCGGTCTGAGCGTTAGCGGCTGAAGTCTCCGCGTTCTGTGCCTGTGTTTCTGCGGTCTGCAAACGCTCCTCATAGGTTGCGATGGTATTAGCGTTAGCCTCTGCTTTAACAGATAGCGTCTCTACCTTTTTCAGAATCCAGTCAAGATTCAGTTCATGATAGTTTGTAAAGGGAAATTTAAATGCCATGTTTTCACCTTCCTATTAAGTGTAGACAAGTAGACAAAAACGCGCCTTAAATGAGTTAATAATGATATTGTAAATATTGGTTTTTACTGATACATTAAGCTCTGCTTCCAGCATCTGCTGAGATGTGGTAACACCTATATTTCCATGTGCGCGGCCTGTGCGCGTCTCTGTGGTATTTTCCCTTCCTGAGCCTTGACTGTCCACACTGTTATTGCTCTGTGAGACGCCTGTATCTGTGCTTTGTTTAACCTGTGAATTCTCATTAAAGGCGTTAACATAATGCTCATCTGTAGTGGTTCCCTGACCGGAACTAGAGGCGTGAGTTGTTGAAGACGTAGAGCGGTTCCCTGTATTATCCCATTCTTCTATACGGTCATAATTTTCTAGCGGGTTGTATTCAGTAGTGATTGCTTTGTTCATCCGCTCCCATGTGGGAAGTTCTTTCATGCTCCAAACACCGATAAGCATTTTAAGAAATGCAGGTTCCGGATATAGAATCTCTAGTTCAGCACAGTCTAAAAGCAAATTCGACTTCAGGGTTGTTTCATCTACACCTTCAGGCAACTGAATTTCGTCCAGTATTGTATCGTCCATCTGATACAGGCCCCAGAGTGACAGAGTTCCCGTCATTTGGTTTAACCCTCCAATCTACAGAGATATTGAGAGAAAACATGGAATTTACACGTTCCGCGCAGTCCTTCAAACGTTCTAGCCAAAGTTCAGCGCGTGTTGACGTTTCAACATTATTTGCATTGACTTCATCGTCTGTCAGTCTTTCCCGCTTATCTGTGTTTGTGTTTGGTATGCCTAGATCAGTGCAAAATTCATTTTCAAGCTTTCGCAGATCAATAAGCAGATCAGATACGATGTAAGACTGCTTCAAATTCTCAGAGAACCATTCACAGGCTATTTCACCCTCATCATTTAGCAGAGTTTTATCTGCTACAACTGCGGGATTCCCTGCCGCTATTTGGTCATAGATTTTCTTGAAACTCTCAGAGGCGGCTTTATTCCCTGCAAAGAATATTTTGCTAGACTTGCTGTTAATTAAATTCATATCAACAGCCTCAGCCGCTAGTGCCATTTTACCGGAGTAGTATGATACTAGATCAAAAATACCCATGTAATTCCCCTGTAGCTTAAACAGTTCACACTCTTCATGAATGAGATAATCTCTGGTTTTAAGCAAGGGATTAGATACCATGAATTTTCTAGGGGCATAGAAAACATTAAAACCGTTAAGCGTTCCCCACTGAGGAATAACACCAAATTCCGGAGTATTGATAATACCCACATATCCCATGATATACAGGACATAAAGAAAATAGTCTTTATCCCATGTTTTAGGGATGTCATCCCACTTAAATACAGAGATTGCTTTCTCTGTGAGATAGCGCGCAAAATATGCCGCTGTCGCGTTCGTGTGGAGCTTTACAGCACCGGGAACTTTTATACTTTCTAGTATATTGGAAATCTGATAATAGTCAAACATTTTATTTACCTTCATTCCGCTCTTTAATTTTGAACAGTAACCATATTGGAAAACCTGATATTGGAGTGGGAGAGTCTTTAAGGATTTTATACCAATATACGGCCGCTGTTACTCTGTTTGTACTCCATGTACCGCGTTCGTAATTCCAGAACCACGCCTGCACCGCACGTTGTACAGTTGCTAGCTCTGTCGTGCCGTACAGCGGAAACTGTTTATACTCATCATATGTGTAATTGTAGGGCCTGTTAGGATTGATGAAGTATTGTCCGGAACTGACCGCAGTATCATCTAGGAAATTCAGTTGTGCATCTCCATCTGTTAACAGTCCTGCGCGATCTGAAAAGTTGGGGCCGTATCCTGAATAAGCATTACCGCCTGTGATATATTTGCTAGCAGGGTCCCACTGCGCTAAACCGTAGGCGTGAGCGGACTGTACATAAATATTAGGGTTGTCAACATTCAGTACATCATCCCCCTGCCATCTCCAAGGATTGTATCCACTTTCAGCCTCTACATTTCCCCATACTCCGCAGAATGCAAACAGGTTAAATCCACGTCTGGAAAGAACTTGATAGGCCGCTTGTGTGTTAGCTAGCGCCTCTGCACTATCACGTGCATAAGCGCCTGTAGCTTTACAGTTCCAACTCATTCTATATAAACACCGCCTTCAAGAAATGCTTTCACAGCCTGCTTTTCTCTGTCTGTTCCGGGAATGCCAAAGTCTGCATCTTTACAAAGACAAAATCCGCTTAAGGTTGACAGAATACGGGTTTTCATTAGTGGCCTGCCTGTATGACTGAAGTCCTCAGTCACAAGTGGAAGAAATCTTCCAGAAAGTGTGAGAGTCTGATTGGTAAATGCTGATGCGTTACCCTGAAAACCTGTGATCTCCGCAGTTGTCGTTGCCGCGACAGCTGTATTAAAGATATTACTTGCCTCTTGCTTTATGGTGCTGAGAGAACCGGAAAAGTCTGATTTCATTTTTGACCATGTTTCAGAAAGAGTCCCGACAAAGTTTTTAACTTTATCCATGTTCAATCCGGGAGATACAGGATTTTCGACAGTTCCGCCCATGCTCCCCAATTGACCGATCAGAGCCGCGCCTGCTACACCGCCTGCAACTTGTGGTGTTGCGATGTTGAAGAAATTTGTCTGAAGCGCCGCAGTGGGAACGTTAACGCCCACCTGCGCCTCAATTGTCCTGATAGGATTATTAAAGCCATTAACTGCTATATTCAATATACCTTTTCCCGTACACAAGTCTAAATCCACATAGCAGTCAAGTGTATTCCAACTTGCTATTGCTTCAGAATCTATGTTTATAGTCCCAAAGGGATAATAACGCAGAGTATACACAGCATATGGCGCTATGTTCAAATAATTACCTCTGAATACCGTTAGCGGATGACGGGGAATAGACAACATAGACGTTTTACGCACACGGAATGAAGTGTCAACTTTGCGCGCCGCCACAGGAAGATCAACACTATACCACCCGAAAAGTATATTAGCTACAGCCTCACCGCCCAGAGCGGTAACATCGGATACATTGATAGGTAGATACTGACAGCTAACAACATATTGAAACGGATTTACAAGAGCTTTCTGCAATCCTTCACTAATTTCTGAGGTATCAATATCTAACCATCCGCCGGGTTGGTATGTGAAGAGTTTTCTACAAAAATACTTAAATCCCACTGTGTTAAATGCGTAATATGTAACCGCTCCATTGCTACTTTCTTTATTGATGATACCCACAACATAAACACCCTCTGTATAAGCAAAGGGATTTTCTATCGCGCTAGACTGATATGTTGCTTGCTCTGCGGTTGTTGCGTATGTAGCGTCAGAGACATTTGGGTCATACAGGATATTCCCGTTATTATCATAGGTGGAGCGCAAAATATACAAGGGCTGTGATAGAATCGTGTCGCGGTATGAGGCTAAAACATCAACATGACATGTGGCGGCCCATACTCCTATACTATATGTCCAGTCATCTATAAAGTAATACCGGCTGAATTCGGGAATATAGCAGTAATTACAACTATATATGTTTTCTATTGCAGTTATACTAGAATCCAAAATAAGAACCGGATTTACCACAGAACAGCTATCATTCAGGGTGATGTTGCTTTCAAATTCAGCCGCCTGTAAGATAGGTTGCGCTGTGGAATTAGTACGTTTCTGAAATTTAAAAAAGTATGCTTTAAAAGCCATGTGTACACCTTCCTAAAATGCCCCACTCCTCTATGAGAGAAAGTGGGGCAAACATCAAAAGGGGGTAACTTAATCAAGAAGCAGAAGAATAGCCTTTTCTGTGTTGTCAGAAATGGTCTTCACCGTCATGTGATGAGCCTCATTCCAGTAACCACCGTCAATGTTGAGCGAAGTAGTGGCGGCCCACTGATTAGTGAATGCATAACCGAGAGCGTCTCTATCATGAAGAAGACCCATAATGCCGGTTTTGCTCTGAGCCGCACCAGTAGTGACAGCACCGCTGATATTGGTATAAACAGGAACCACATTAACAGAATCGGGAGACTGGATAGACTGCCAATAGTTTACAGTGTCGAAATTATCCTCTTTCAGATAATCGTCATTGTAAGTAGTAGAAAGAACCATTGACTTCATCTCTTCCACGAATGGAGCATAGAGAGCTACACGCAATCTTTCGCGAGGAGTGTGCCTGAGAATGGTTTTTCCTGTAATCTGCGTCTGGAATGCCGCCGATCTCTGCGCCATCATACGCGCAAGCACTCTCACACGTGCAAAGGCCCATCTCATAAAAGGCGCAAAGTTGTCAGGCTGATAAACTGACTCTTCGTCAAGAGAAAGACCTGTTTTTGCGTTGTATTCAGTGATGAGGTGAATCACACGCTGAGAGTTATTCTCTGCAAGCAGACCACCGATGAAATTTACCTGAATAGCGCGCGCGATTGCTTCCTTCCAGCTTTCCCTGTCGTTCTTGCGTTCGCCCATCTGCATAGACATAAACCGTCCGAATTCCTCAGGGCCTGAAAAGGCCACATCGAACTGATCTTTGAAGATGGTATAACGCTGTGCATATACACCCGTACCGTAAAAATTGGTCTGAAGCACATCCTGTTTGGAAATCTTCCAGTGATCTACAGATTCCCCGTTGCCATAGGGATTAGATACCTCTGTGGCGTCATAGGTTACAGGCCACAAAAATCTCTGGTCATCAATAGCGGCCTGTGCTACAGGCGAAAGCTTTCTAACGGCATTGCCAAATCTAGGCAAATCCATTTCAAGAGATGACAAAGGCGCGTTGTAATCGCGATAAGCAAACAGAGTTCTACTCCAAATCTGAGAAATGGCATTAATAACAGGATCATAGCCTGTTCTAAGCAGGGTCTGAGCAACTGCTACAAAGTCACTAGCATTTGTAATAGGTGCAATAGCTTTCTGTCCTGTTACCTGTTCAGTAACATTATTTACAATGGTGGAAATCTGAGAAATGGTAAAATCATTCATAGATGTATCACTCCTTTATAAATTTTTCAAAGCACCAACAAGTACATCCTCAGCAGATTCAATCTTTGTTTCTTTCTGCTCTGAGGTAGTGACATTCCTGCTCTGAATAGCGGCTGTCAGATTGTTAATGGCGGTCAGAATGTCAGAAGAACCACCAGACGCGGGCTTAGGTTCATTATTCGGTGCGGGTGGGTTGTCCTGCGGGGGTGTCTCACCTTCTGCAAGTGCTTTGATTTCCTCTTTAGTATAACCTAGCTTATGCAACTGTAAACGCTCTGAAATAGTCATATTATCCCCCTTATAATACAATGTTGATTATAATACCGTCATTAGAACGAATATCATACTCCACTTCTAAAGGCGGTTTTTTCTCCTCTACTTCGGGTAACGGCGACGCATTCATATCTTCCATTAATATATTTACAATGCCTTGCACAATATTGTAATTATATCCTGCGGCTATGACGCGCTGTTTTCGCTCTTCACCGTTTCCCCATTTACCAGCTATTATCTCTTTTGCTATGGTGTAATTATCCATATTTTCACCTCATAATAACAGGGCCTTTTGATGCGGACACATCATGCGCGGCCTTCCGGGCCTGTCCTATGCGCGGCCCTGTTATTTATTAAGTGTGTCGGATAAGTGTTGAAGCGCGAGAGTGTTATTGTTCAGCGCGTCAGTAATCTTGTTCATCTCTTCACGGTGACTTTCGCGCTCTTTCTCCATGATATAAAACATGTAGCAACACGCCGCAATCGGAAAACCGAGACTGCCTATCATCTGAATCAATGTTGCACCATCCACTTTCACCACCACCCTTCAATTATAAAATATAATACCCGTTTTCCTGCGTCAACCCCGGCTCTTCCATATGCCAAATTTAAAGGCCCTTTTTTCGCACCTTCTCCTAAAACGTCCATCTACCCCACCCTCACCCTA
>OCVV011225099.1_pt1 | contig 14276 bp, 11 predicted proteins | sample 1539721 | NCBI WGS metagenome assembly OCVV01 (sample SAMN02144230, study PRJEB22623) | gut metagenome | biome: sheep rumen | host: Ovis aries | place: New Zealand
TAGCTTCAGCTTGACTTTCTACTAAAGTAGCTCCTGCCATACCAGGATCACGCATAACTGCTTTTCTTTGTAATTCTTTGATTAGTTTTTGATCTTCTTCAGGTAATGTAACTGAATTCAAGGCAATAGAAACAACTTCTAGGCCTCTCTTTTCAAACCATTTTTCCTTTAATGCATCATTCATAGCATTTTCTAAATCAGTAGTATGAGCAACGATTTGGTTAGGTCTCATTTCTTTTTCAGATAATTTACCAAATGCAGGTTGTAATGCACTAATAAATTCACTCTTTAATTGAGATTCTAATAAGAATTTAGTGTAATCTTCTGTAATGTTACCGCATACATTTGCATAGAATGTAATTGGGTCAGCAATCTTATAAGAGAATAAACCAGCACATCTAACAGCAACGTCAATGTCTAGTCCAATATTGCTATCAACAACACGGAATGGAACAGGTTGAGGTGTACCAAATTTATTATCTAAGATTTCCTTGATGTTAAAATAGTAAACTCTTTGATCTTTTGCAGTGTCACCACCAAAACCAAAACGTCTACCAGCTGTCTTAAAGATAGCTGTAATTCTTTCTCCTAATGAACCGCAGAAAACTGATGGTTCAGTAGATGTGTCATACTTGTATTCACCAGGTTCAGCACATAATTCAACAACTTTACCTTGTTCTACAATAATCATACATTGTCCATCAGCAACAGCTATTAATGAACCGTTTGAAATTACATTTTCACTTCCTTTTGTGTTAGATGAACGTCTTGAGTTAACTCTCTTTTGTCCTTTAACAACAAGTGTGTTATTATCGATAGAATCGCAATAGAAGAACTCCTTCCATTGATCAGCGAATGTTCCGCCAACGGCTCCACCTAATGCTTTAATTAATCCCATATAAAACCCCTCCTTATGTATTAATTAATTTATAGTTAGATTATACCTTACTTTTAAATAAAAATAAATAAAAAAAGGCACATTTTCAATCTGAAAATGTGCTTTGTTTTAATTATTATTAGTTTGTGTAGTTTGTTCTTGAGGAACAATTCTTTCAACTTTTGGAATAGTAGGGATTTCACCTGCTTTTTCAAGAGCGATTTTAGTTAATACTGGGCCAATTAATTCGTAAATGAATGTTGCGCATAGAGCAATTGTGAATATCTTTGCTCCGTCCTCTCCAAAGCTAGCTTTTGCAATATTAGCCATACCAATAGCAACACCGGCTTGAGGAAGTAGAGTTATTCCCAAATATTTTTTTACATTAGGTTCAGCTTTCGCAATTACACTTCCTAAATAAGCACCAGAATATTTACCAAGAGTTCTGAATATAATATATACTATAGCTACTAACACAATACTAAATTGCCCTAGAATTGATAAATCGATACTTGCACCACTTATAACAAAGAATAATGTAAATAGTGGAGCGGTGAACTCATCAACTCTTTGTAAATATCTATCGCAATCTTTACGCATATTACAATATGTTGCGCCAAGCATCATACAAACAAGTAATGATGATAGTGAAAATTCAATTTCACTTCCGAATTTAAATTCAATTTGGCTCAAAGCAACGCAAAGAATCGCAAAGCCAATCATTAAACCAAGTGTATTTGCACGGCTCTTGAAGAATTTGCATAAGATAGTCATCAATAATCCACATAAGAAGCCGACAAGTAATGATAATAATATTTCAAGTAGGGGAGCAACTAATACAGCAAGGATTGTAAGTGAACTTCCACTTTCATATACTTTTGCGATATTAAATGAAAGTGAGAAGACCATTAGACCAACTGCGTCGTCGAATGCAACAACAGGAAGTAATGTATTTACTACTGGTCCACTTGCGTTATACTGTCTTACTACCATTAAAGTAGCAGCAGGAGCAGTAGCGGTTGCAATAGCTCCTAGTGTTATTGCTAGACCAAATGAAATATTAAGTGGTTTCATTAGTAAGATTAGAATTGCATCTACTACGATTGTTGTGACCAATGCTTGGAAAAGAGTAATAATAATTATTTTCTTTCCCATGTGTTTTATCTTACCCCATTTGAATTCTGCACCAATTGATAAAGCAATAAAGCCAAGTGCAATATCTGTTATTACTGATAAGCTGTTAACAGATGTTTGATATTTATCGATTAGGTTAACATCAAACCAACCAAAAGCATTGTGTAATATTACAAATATACCAGGTCCAATAAGCAAACCAGCAAGTAAGTATGCTGTTACATTTGGTAATTTTAAATACCTCAGTAATCTTGTCATTAATAAACCGAGTACTATAAAGATTGACATAATAATTAATGTGAATGTCAAAATATCACCTTCTTTTCAACTTATACATTTTACTCTTTTTTTTACTTAAGTTCAATCAATTTGTGCAAAAACATTTATGTAAAACGTATTTATTAATAAGAAAAAATAAAATAATTAAAATTTTAATTGACAAGAAGAAGTGTTTGTAGTAAAATCTATAAGGATTTTGAGATAGTAAGCGCATGTTGACTGCGCTTAAAAAAAGGTATTTATGAAACACCGGGTAATGTGGATGTTTCATAATCAATAATTCAAATGACAAACATTTTATGAAAGGAGAATATTAATGCCTACTATTAATCAATTAGTAAGAAAATCTCGTCAATCAAAAGTTAAGAAGTCAAAATCACCTCATATGAGTATTGGCTACAACAGTTTAAAGAAAGTTTATACTGATGTAGATAGTCCTCAAAAACGTGGTGTTTGTACTCGTGTAACTACTATGACACCTAAGAAACCTAACTCAGCTATTCGTAAGTATGCCCGTGTTCGTTTATCTAATGGTATCGAAGTTACAGCTTATATTCCTGGAATTGGACATCGTTTACAAGAACATAGCGTTGTTTTAATTCGTGGTGGACGTGTAAAGGATTTACCTGGTGTACGTTATCATATCATTCGTGGTACATTAGATGCTACTGGTGTTGAAAACAGAAAACAAGCTAAATCTAAATATGGTGCTAAAAGAGAAAAATAATTAATTAAAAGAATAAAAATTTAAAAAAATAAAGTAAGAAGGAGGAAATACCATGCCACGTAAAGGACATGTTCCAAAGAGAAAAGTATTACCAGATCCAATTTACAATAGTCCTATTATCACAAGATTAATCAATAGTATTATGTTGGATGGTAAAAGAGGCGTTGCACAAAACATTATTTACGGCGCTTTTGAAAGAATAGAAAAACAAACAGGTAAACCTGCTATGGAAGTATTTAATGATGCATTAAATAATATTACACCTCAATTAGAAGTTAGAGCAAGAAGAATTGGTGGTGCTAACTATCAAGTTCCATGTGAAGTTAGACCTGAAAGAAAGATGACATTGTGTTTAAGATGGTTAACACAATATTCAAGATTAAGAAAAGAAAAGACAATGGAAGAGCGTTTGGCTGCAGAAATTATTGATGCTAGCAACGGTCTAGGAGCTTCTGTAAAGAAGAAAGACGATACTCATAGAATGGCTGAAGCTAATAAGGCATTCGCTCATTATCAATGGTAATTGTATAGGGGTTTTAAATGTCACGTGAAACATCACTTGAAATGACCAGAAATATAGGCATTATGGCCCATATTGATGCTGGTAAAACAACTGTATCTGAAAGAATTTTATACCATTCTGGAAAGATTCATAAAATTGGAGAAACACATGATGGTGCTTCTACAATGGACTGGATGGAACAAGAGAAGGAAAGAGGAATTACAATTACTTCTGCAGCAACAACTGCATATTGGAAGGGACATAGATTAAATATAATTGATACCCCAGGTCATGTTGACTTTACTGTTGAGGTAAGTAGATCTTTAAGAGTATTAGATGGCGCAGTTACAGTTTTAGATGCTCAAGCTGGTGTAGAACCACAAACTGAAACTGTATGGCATCAAGCTACTGATTATAAAGTTCCAAGAATTATCTATATTAATAAGATGGATAAGACAGGTGCTGATTTCTTTTATTCAGTAGAAACTGTTAAGACAAGACTTGGTGCTAAACCTTGTCCATTACAACTTCCAATCGGTTCTGAAGCATTCTTTGAAGGAATGGTTGATTTAGTTACAATGAAGGCATATCGTTTCCCTGGTGATCCAGATGAAACATATGAAGAAATTGCTATTCCATCTCATTTAGTTGATAAAGCTAATGAAATGAGAGCAGAAATGATTGAAACTGTAGCTGATTATGATGAAGAATTAATGATGTTGTATTTAGATGGTGAAGATGTTCCAACTGAGATGTTAAAGAAGGCTATTAGAAAAGCTACTTTATCAGTTGAAGTATTCCCTGTAGTTTGTGGTACAGCATTTAAAAACAAGGGTGTTAAGTTTGTTCTTGATGCTATTATTGATTATTTGCCATCTCCATTAGATGTACCTGCAATTAAAGGCTATGATAATAAAGACAGAGAAATTGATGTACATTCTACAGATGATGAACCATTCTCAGCATTAGCATTTAAGGTTATGACAGACCCTTATGTAGGTAAACTTACCTTCTTCAGAGTTTATTCAGGTGTATTAGAATCTGGATCATACGTTTGTAATTCTACAAAAGATGTAAAAGAGCGTATTGGTAGAATTCTATTAATGCATGCGAATAATCGTTCTGAAGTAAAAGAAGTTAGAGCTGGTGATATCGCTGCTTGTGTTGGATTAAAGAATACAACTACAGGTGATACATTATGCGCTGAATCAAGAAAAGTAATCTTAGAAAAGATGGTATTCCCAGAACCAGTTATCTCAGTTGCTATTGAACCAAAGACAAAAGGTGACCAAGATAAGATGGGTGTAGCATTATCTAAGTTAGCTGAAGAAGACCCAACATTTAGAACAAGAACAGACGTAGAAACTGGTCAAACTATCATCTCTGGTATGGGTGAATTACACTTAGATATCATTGTTGATAGAATGAAGAGAGAATTCCATGTTGATGCAAACGTAGGTGCTCCACAAGTTTCATATCGTGAAACTATTAAACAAGCTGGTGAGGTACAAGGTAAATTTGTACGTCAATCAGGTGGTCGTGGACAATATGGTGATGTTTGGGTTAGATTTGAACCTAATCCTGGTAAAGGATTTGAATTCGTTGATGCAATTGTTGGTGGTGTAGTTCCAAGAGAATATATCCCAGCAGTTCAAAAAGGTCTAGAAGCTAGTTTACAAACTGGTAATTTAGCTGGTTATCCAACAATCGATGTAAAATGTACATTATTTGATGGATCATACCATGAAGTTGACTCAAGTCAAGTTGCTTTTGAAGTTGCTGCTAGTATGGCATTCAAGGCAAGTAAGGACAAGTGTAAGACTGTATTACTAGAACCTATCATGGCTGTAGACGTACGAGTTCCAGACGAATATGTTGGTAATGTAATTGGTGACTTAACTTCAAGAAGAGGTCGTATCAATGGTCAAGAAGGCCATGGAAAGATTCAAAGTATTAAGGCATCTGTTCCACTTGCTCAAATGTTCGGTTATGCCACTGTCTTAAGAAGTAATTCTCAAGGACGTGGAAATTATACAATGCAATTTGAGACATATGAAGAGTGTCCAAAGAGCATTGCTGATGAAATTATGAAGAAAAGATCTATGTAATATTGCTTATAATCTTATATAAATCTTATTTGTAATCGTATTTATAGATAATAAATAAAATAAATATTGATTTTTTGCTATTAATAAAGTAAAATTAAAAAGGAATAAACATTAGGAGGAATTTAATTTATGGCAAAAGAAAAGTTTGTTCGTAATAAACCACATGTAAACATTGGTACAATTGGACATGTTGACCACGGAAAAACAACATTAACATCAGCTATTACTAAAGTTTTAGCTAAGCAAGGTGGAGCAAAGGAAATGGATTATAGCCAAATCGATGGTGCTCCAGAAGAAAAGGCTCGTGGTATCACTATTAATACTGCTCACGTAGAATATGAAACTGCATCTCGTCACTATGCACATGTAGACTGCCCAGGACATGCTGACTACGTTAAGAACATGATCACAGGTGCTGCTCAAATGGATGGTGCTATCCTAGTTATCGCTGCAACTGATGGACCTATGGCTCAAACTCGTGAACACATCTTACTAGCTCGTCAAGTAGGTGTTCCACGTATCATCGTATTCTTAAATAAGTGCGATATGGTTGATGATGAAGAATTATTAGATTTAGTTGAAATGGAAGTTCGTGATCTATTATCAGAATACGGATACCCTGGTGATGAAATTCCAATTATTAGAGGTTCAGCATTCGAAGCTATGAATGGTAACCCAGAAGCTGAAAAGGCTATTATTGAATTAATGAACACAGTAGATACTTATATCCCTACTCCAGTTCGTGATACAGATAAGCCATTCTTAATGCCTGTTGAAGACGTATTCTCAATTACAGGACGTGGAACAGTTGCTACTGGTAGAGTTGAACGTGGTACAGTTGTTGTTGGTGACCCTGTAGAAATCGTTGGTATTAGACCTACTCAAAACTCTGTTGTAACAGGTGTTGAAATGTTCAGAAAGTTATTAGACAAGGCTGAAGCTGGTGATAACATTGGTACATTATTAAGAGGTATCAACCGTGACCAAATCGAACGTGGACAAGTATTAGCTAAACCTAAAACAGTTACACCACATACTGAATTCAAGGCTCAAGTTTACGTTTTAACAAAAGAAGAAGGTGGACGTCATACTCCATTCTTCACTAACTATCGTCCTCAATTCTATTTCAGAACAACTGACGTTACAGGTGTTATTGAATTATTAGACGGTGTTGAAATGGTTATGCCAGGCGATAACGCTGAATTAAAAGTTTCTTTAATTCACCCAATCGCTATTGAATTAGGTACTAAGTTCTCAATCCGTGAAGGTGGAAGAACAGTTGGTGCTGGTAACGTTACTGAAATCATTAAATAATTTGAATTAATTATTTTATTAAGTAATATAGAAAGATCGCATTTTATATGCGGTCTTTTTTATTTAGTCTTATAAGTCAATATTAAACGAATCTAAAATATAATTATTTTTAAGATACATTTTAAAAAACTGATGTATAATCTATACAAAGAGAAAGGGAAAGACTATGATTGTTGATACACATGTACATTTTAATGATGAAGGTTATAATGGTGTTATAGAAGAAGTTATTAATGAATCTATTGATAATAACTGTACTACATTTTTTGTTATGGGTATCAATTATTCATCAAGTACAGAAGCAGTTGAAATTGCTAGAAAATATAATAACAAGATTATAAATGGTAAAAAAGTAAATTGTTATGCATTTGTTGGACTATATCCGGAAGAAGTATTAAAAGATGAAACTTCTGATTGTTTATCAAAACTTGATTGGGTTGATGAACTATATTTAAATAATAAAGATGTTGTGAAAGGTATAGGAGAGATTGGAATAGATCTATATTGGGATAAATCTAAAAAAGAAGAACAAGTTTTGTTCTTTAAGGAATTATTGAATAAAGCTAGTATTTATAATTTGCCTGTTTCAATTCACGCTAGAGAAGCTACACAATTAGTATATGATACTTTGAAAGAGTATAAAGGAAAAGTGAAGGGTGTTTTACATTGTTATAGCGGAAGTGTAGAAATGGCTAGAGAGTTTGTGAAACTTGGATATAAAATTGGAATTAGTGGAGTATTAACATTTAAGAATGCAAAGTTATGGGAAGTTGTGAAAGATTTAGATTTAAGTTCAATTGTAACTGAAACTGATGGACCATATTTAGCTCCGGTTCCTTTTAGAGGAAAAATAAATAAACCTGGATATATAAAATATATAATTGAAAGAATCTCTGAAATAAAAGAGATTAGTTTTGAGGAAGCTGAAAATCAATTAGAAAAAAATGCGAGAGAGATATTTAGTTTTTAAAATAATAGAGGTAATAAAATGAGAAGAATTAAGACTAGAATGTTAGTGTTAATTGTTGCTGTATTTTGTCTTTTGGCTTTTACTATTACTGTTAATGCGGCAGAGTACTTAGAGAAATTAAGAGTATCTGCAGTTGAGGTTATAAACATTAACCTTGATAGAGAGTATTCATTTTTACAAGAATACTCTAGTAGTGATGAGTCTATTTTTAAGATGAATGGTAAGACTGGAAAAGCTTTAAAAGAAGGTACAGTGTATTTAACATTGCCACAGAAGAAAGAAAAGAAGTTCATAATTAATGTAAGTGCTAATTATGATTATGTTACTATCACTGGTGATTTGATGATTGATAAAGGTGAAACAACTACTTTAAACGCTGTTGTATCTCCAGTAGCACTAGATCAAAGTGTTACTTGGGCAAGTAGTGATGAAACAGTTGCCACAATTGATCAAAATGGTAAAGTAACTGCACTAAATTATGGTATTACCACAATAACTGCAATTTCTAAAAATGATGATAAGTGTATTGGTAAAACTATTGTTTTAGTTGATGCTGATGACTTAGAAAATTATGAAGATATCATTCAAACTATTTATGATGAAGAACAAACAGAAGTAATTGATGCTTCTAATTTCCAATCTGTTTTATATGCTTTAACTGAACAAGCAAGCAGAAGTGTTGTTGGTGTTGAAAAATATACAATTAGAAAGTCATATTTTTCAAGTCAACTTGAGATGAGCGATTTTGGAAGTGGAGTAGTATATAGAAGAGATGCAATATTAAATGATGGAACTGTTATACAAAATGCTGGTGATGCAAGTAAAATTGATAATTTTGCAACATATAGGTATTATGTAATAACTAGTAGACATGTTGTTTTAGATGCGAAAGAATTAAAAATATATTTAGGTGATGAAGATGAGTCCTTAAATGCCATACTAATTCAATATGATGATAAAATTGATTTGGCTGTTGTAACATTTGATTCTATTTCTTATTTGCCTGAAATTAAAATAGGTAATAGTGATAATATTTCTAGAGGTGAATTTATTATTGCTATTGGAAATGGTTATGGAAAAGATTATTTTAGAACATCAACATTTGGTGTTATTTCATATGAAAAGAGATATGTGGCAACTGATACAGATGATGATGAAGTATCTGATTGGGATTGTGAGTACATTCAACATGATGCTACAATCAATTCGCAAACTTCAGGAAGTACTTCAATGAATTCTGGTGGTAATGGTGGAGCATTAATTAATTTGAAGGGAGAATTAATTGGAATTAATAGTACAAAGATTTCTTCCACAACAGTTGATAATATGTCTTTTGCGGTTCCTGTCAATCTAGTTAGTGAAATTGTTAGTATGCTTGAAGTGGGAACACGTCCAGAACGTCCTATTTTAGGTGTTCAAATAATTGATGTTAGAAATTATTATGAGAACCCAGATAGTTTTAAAGCTAGATATCCTGGCATAAATATACCTGATGGATTAGAATTTGGTTATTATGTAATGGAAATTACTAAAGGTGGTGTTGGAGACTTGGCTCATTGTCAAGTAGGTGATGTAATTGTAGGATTCAACGGAATTGATACTAAGTATACTTATCAATTGAGAGCTGAATTGGGTAAATTTATAATTGGAAGTGGCGAAACTGCCGAATTGAAAGTTATAAGAAATGGAGAAGAAGTTACATTAAATGTAACATTCTAATAAATATTATGATGAAAAAGAAAATTGCTATAAAGAAAGTTTTATTCTTATTCATATTTGGTCTTGTTTTATTGTTAACTGCATGTGATAGTGCATTTGGTATTGCGGTTGGATATAAGAAACAAGAGATGTATGTAGGAGAAGAATTATTATTACAAGTTAATATTGATGAGATTAATGGAACTGTTACTTGGGAAAGTACTGATGAAACTGTAGCTACAGTTGATCAAGAAGGTTTAGTTAAGGCTTTAAAAGCAGGTTACACTTATATTGTGGTTAGTTCTGGTGAAGATAGCACAAAAGTATATCTTGTGGTTAAGGAAAAAGATGGCGGAGCAACATCTAAAGATGTGAAGAAGACAATTACTATAACTGGTAATCAAACAATTGCTCTTAAGTCTAGTCAAAATTCCACAGTTAAATTAACAGCTAGTGTTACTAATGGAGAAGCTAAAGACAAAGTACTTTGGGTAAGTAGTGATGATAGTGTTGCTACAGTTGATGCTAATGGATTAGTAACTGGAGTTAAAACAGGCGTTGTATCAATTAAAGCTTATTTGAGTACTGATGATACTGTAACTTCTACATTACCTATTATTGTTAGAACTGCTGATGGAGTTCAAAACATCATTGAAAATCACATTGTTGTTAAGAATTACGTTGTGGAGGGAGAACTAGATTTAACTTCATTAAGTAATAAGGTTGTTGATGTAGTTAGTAAATATGCTGATAGTGTTATTGGAGTTAGTAATTACCAATATACAACTGATATCTTTGGACGTCAATCAACAACAGCTTCTAAAGCTAGTGTAGGTAGTGGTGTTATTTATAAGAAAGAAGCTCAAGGTACTGAATTTAAATATACAGTTCTTACTAATAATCACGTTGTAAAAGACAATGCATTTTTGAAAGTATATCTTGGCGATTTAGATAAAGAAGTAGAAGCAACACTTGTAAAAGCTGATGCTAATCTTGACTTAGCAATAGTTACATTTGTTAGTTCTAGAAATTATGAAGTAATTGAATTTGAAACTGTTGATAATTATCAAACAGGTGATTTCGTAATTGCTGTCGGTAATCCAACGGGATATGATTATTATGGATCAGTGACATTTGGAGTGTTGTCATACAAGAATAGGGAAATGAGTGGAGAAAGTGCTGTTTTCTTGCAACATGATGCGGCTATTAATCCAGGAAATTCTGGTGGAGCACTACTTAATCTTGATGGTAAATTAATTGGTATTAATACATTAAAGATTGCTACAACAGAAGTAGAAGGTATGGGTTTTGCAGTTAGTATGAAATCAATCGCTGGTTTCTTAGGAATAAATGAATAGATATTAGATATAAAGATAAAAGACAGTTCTTTTGAACTGTCTTTTTATAATAAATAAATATTTTGTTTTTCTAATTCTTTGATGTAGTCTTCACGCCAAGCTGAGGCTTGAACTTCTCCAATATGAGCTTTCTTTAAGAAGAACATACAAATTCTAGATTGGCCAATTCCACCACCAATTGTTAATGGTAATTCATCATTTAGAATACCTTGGCAATATGGGTTAGTTAGTTTGTATTCTTCATCCTTTTGTTTTAATTGCTTAACTAAAGATTTTTTATCAACTCTTATTCCCATTGATGATAATTCAAGAGCAATATCTAAAACATCGTAATATAAAAGAATATCGCCATTTAATTTCCAATCATCATAGTCAGCTGCTCTTCCATCGTGGCTTTTGCCATCTTTTAGTGGCCAACCAATTTGCATTAGAAATACAGCGCCATATTTCTTACAGATTGCGTTTTCTCTTTCTTTTCTTGAAAGGTTTGGATACATTTTTTCTAACTCAGTAGTAGTAATGAATGTTATATCATCTGGTAGTTTCACATTTAATTTTGGATAGTGTTTATTAACTAGCTGTGCAGTTTTCTTAAAACAACCATAGATTTTGCGAACTGTTGATTTTAAGTAAGAAAAAGTACGATTTTTAGCTGTGATTATTTTTTCCCAATCCCATTGGTCAACATAACAAGAATGTAGTGCATCAAGATCTTCATCACGACGAATAGCATTCATATCTGTATATAAACCAAATCCTTCTTTAAAATCATATTTTTTTAGGGCATTTCTTTTCCATTTAGCAAGTGAGTGAACGATTTCTACGTTTTTTCCAATATCTTTAATATCAAATGAAACAGGTCGTTCATAACCATTTAGATTGTCATTTAATCCGCTTTCAGGAATTACAAAAAGCGGAGCAGATACACGTGTTAGTTTTAATGCTTTACTTAGGTAATTCTCGAAATTGTCCTTTACTAGCTTGATTGCAAGCTCAGTATCATAAATATTTAAAATTGATTCATATTTCTTCATAAATTACCTCCTATTTAGAAAAAGTATAACACGAGTTAAAATGAGGCGCAAGGAAAAAATAATTTGAAAACGTGTTTTTTTAATATCTTTTTTATGAATTGAAATTAATCGCAAAATATGATAAACTCTATATGGATAAGTATGTATAAAATATAAGGAGAGTTATTATGGGACTTACAGCTGGAATTGTTGGTTTACCAAATGTTGGTAAAAGTACATTGTTTAATGCAATTACAAAATCAAATGTTTTAAGTGCAAATTATCCTTTTGCCACAATTGAACCTAATGTAGGTGTTGTAGAAGTTAAAGATAAGAGACTTGATGAGATTGTGAAAATTGTAAAACCTAGAAATGTTGTCTATACTACATTTTCTTTCACTGATATTGCTGGTCTTGTAAAAGGAGCTAGTAAGGGTGAAGGTTTAGGAAACCAATTCTTATCACACATTAGAGAAGTTGATGCTATTTGTCATGTGGTTAGATGTTTTGAAAATAAGAATATCATTCATGTAAATGGTGTTATAGATCCAGTTGATGATATGGAAACAATCAATATGGAGCTTGCTTTAGCTGATTTAGATGTAATTGAAAAGAGAATTCCTAAGGTTGAAAAGAAAGCTCAATTTAAAACTGATGAAGAAAGTGTTGTGGAATACGGAGCACTTATAAAATTAAAAGAAGCAATACTTGCTGGTAAATTATGTAGAGACGTCAGTTTAACTGAAAAAGAAGCTGCGTTAGTTAAAGGATTTGCACTACTTACATTAAAACCAATGATTTATGTTTTAAATGTTAGTGAAGAAGATGTTGTTAGTCCTGATAGTAATGAACATTTAAAAGAAGCAATAAAGTACGCAAATGATACTAATACACCATATGTAGTAGTTAGTGCTAAGATGGAAGAAGACTTATCTGGTTTAGATGATGAAGAGAAAGCAATGATGCTTGAGGAATATGGTATTACAGAAACTGGACTAGATAAATTAATTAAGATGGCATATTCAATTTTAGGTTTACAAACATTCTTTACACAAGGTGAAAAAGAATGTAGAGCATGGACATTTAAAAAAGGAATGACTGCTCCACAATGTGCTGGTGTAATTCATACTGATTTTGAAAGAGGTTTTATTAAAGCACAAGTTATAAAATATGATGATTTTATTAATTTAAAGAGTGAGCAAGCTGTCAAACAAGCTGGAAAGCTTTATTTAGTTGGTAAAGATTACGTGTTCCAAGATGGAGATATTACTGAATTCTTATTCAATGTGACTAAGTAGGTGAAACATGAATATTGAAGAAGAATTAGTTAAAAACCTAATTGAGAAGAAGTTGACCATTAGTTTTGGGGAAAGTATTACTGGGGGAATGCTTGCAAGTACTATTATTAATGTAAGTGGATCTAGTAATGTAATAAAAGAAAGCTATGTAACTTATTCTAATGAAGTAAAAGAAAAAATATTAGGTGTAAAAAAAGAAACAATTGATAAATACACAGTTGTAAGTAAAGAAGTTGTTAAGGAAATGGCTTTAGGGTTATATAAATTGACAAGTTCAAATATCTGTGCAAGTGTAAGTGGTTACGCTGAAACTGAACTACTAAACCAAGGATATGCATGGTATGCTATTCTTATTAATGATAGTAAACATAATAATTATATGTTTACAAATGAAGTGAAAGTAAATGGTTCAAGAAATGAAGTACGAAAAAAAGTAACTTTAGAAGTATTGAATAGTATTTATAGATTGATAGAGGATTAATTATGGCAAAAAATATAGATGAATTATTAAAAAAGAAATCAACAAAACCTACAAATGATGCTCCAAAGCAACAAACAGATATGAAGACTAGAATGCAAAACGTAGTTAATGCATCTAAGAGATTAGCTGAAAATAATGAGGAGCAAAAAGACAGAAATGAAGATTTAAAAGCTAGACTTAATAAAGCTATGGAAGCTAGCAATAGAATGGAAGCTGAGTTTGCTGATGAATACGCTGAAGAAGAAAAGGCAAGAAAGAAAGCTGATGCTCAAAAGGAAGCAAGAAAGAAAAAGCTTGAAGAGCAACAAAGAAAAGCGTTAGAAAAATTAGCTGCTATTGAAGCTGGTGAAAAACTCGAAAAACTAGAAAAACTTGACAAAGATGAAAAGAAATCTACTAAGAAAGCTAGTACTCCAAAGAAGGAAACTGCTCCTAAGCCAATTATTAAAGAAGTAATTAAGGAAGTTCCAGTTGAAGTAATTAAAGAGGTTAAGGTTGAAGTACCTGTAGAAAAGAT
>OCVV011266802.1_pt1 | contig 14272 bp, 15 predicted proteins | sample 1539721 | NCBI WGS metagenome assembly OCVV01 (sample SAMN02144230, study PRJEB22623) | gut metagenome | biome: sheep rumen | host: Ovis aries | place: New Zealand
AAAACTTGTTTTCATAAAGGCTGAAACATAAATTCATCATAAGAGCAGAATGCTCTTTTCGTCTTTATTTTCTTTTATATTAAGAGAAAATACAGAGTATATTCACTTACGAAACTTCAGTTAGTTACAAGTTCTATTCTCATTTTATCCAATTGTCTAAGAATGCCATCTGTTCTTCTGTATGAAACCAATGTTCGCCATTCTCCATAATAGTTAAAGAGGCGTTGTGCTTTTTGGCAAAATTGGTGATAGTATCAATAGACATTAGATGATCTTTGCTGCCATAAAGAATCTGCGTTGGCACATTCCATTTGATTGGGTGGTTTCTTACGTAACACAGATAATCCCAAGACAGGTCTTCACCAAAGTCTGTATGAACCACACCTTTTGATTCCAGTTCGTACTCTGTAACACTTGCCCACTTCATCATATCGGTAATCAGTTTCTCCATATCAACGATTGGAGAGATAAAGTAGGCCTTCTGAATCATGTCGTCAATGCCTGCATTCATACTGAAGAATGCTCCTATACTGTTAGCAATCAGAATAATATTTTCATATTTGCCTTTTAGTTCTTCTACGGCTATGCGTATCTCCTTACCTGTTTCCCAGGGAGTGAACGTTTGATAATCCAAGCCTATTACTTCGCTATCAGCAAACAACATTCTGTAGTGTTCACTTTCTGTTGCACTACCACCTTTTCCGTGAATATATAATATTGCATTCATAATATTCCATAGAACAAAAGATACTTTTCAAAATTCTCCTTGATATATTGAACCGAGTGATGCCCTTTGTTGAGATGATTCTCTACTTGAACACCACGTGCCTTTAGTGTTTTGGCAAGCAGAGCACATCCACGATAGAAGCCTCCCTCATCTTCATCGCCTGCATCCAGATAAAATGCTATTTCTGCAGGTAATGAGCATTGACGAGCAAGGGAAAGAGGATTGTTTGCTTCCCATACATCGTGGGTACCAAAATAATGCAAGTCTTCATCATCAAGTTGTTCATCTATGGCTGGCATATGACCACCAACACGAGTAAACATTGTAGGATGCAAAAGCGCATAGTTTAGTGCTATATATCCCCCTGCCGAGCAACCACCAATAAAACGTGTAGTGGTTTTATATCGTTGCTCTATAAGTGGCATAACCTCGTCGAAGAAATAGTCACCATAAGCATTTAGTCCCAATGCATTCTCCATTCGTGGACAAACAATCAACATAGGGCGCATCCGTCCCTCGCCTATCATCTTGTCGGCAACAGTCTGCATCTCAAGAGCATGAATGATATTTTCATCACCACTTCGTCCATGCATAAAATAAAGAACAGACAGACCATCTACATAATTGGCTGGCACATAAACCGTAGCAGCCATCTTTTTATCAAGAGCCTTGCTATAAAACTCTATTGTTTCTATCTTTGATTTCACTGTTTTATATTTTCTTTATTTCATCCTGCAAATATTGTAGGAACATTGCAGCATGACCACCATCCATTTGAGCACGACTGCTCTCTTTAGGGTTTATTTCTTTTTTCATTCTTATCAATGTCCTTTATGCTTTTCTTTTTTCTTAGCCTGTCGAAGGTCGAACTTTCGCTGTTTATCAGCTTCACGCTCTGCATTCAGGCGTTGTTTATGTTCGGTTTTGTTTTGTTCCTGCTGCAATTTCAATGCTTGCTGCGACTTTGTGCCTATACCTTGCGACTGCATCTGTTTCTTTGCCTCACGAATCATTCGCTTTGGATTAATCCTCGGCTTTCGTTCCGCTTGCAAGGCATAATCAGAACAAGCATCGCTAAACTTCAGCTGATGCCAGTTTTTATCAACAAACTCCATCACCTCCTTCTCCGTTGGTTCAGCACCAAACGTTACCTTACAGGCACGCAAACCCTTGCGATCGATCATCTCGAACACACCAATCCAAAAAGGATCTTCAAACAATACTGTCAGTGTACCAGAGTTCATAATCAATTTAAGAAATGACATTGATCGGCATCGAAGCCGTTTTCCCGATTGGAAATGACATTCAGGAGGTGTGAATACCATTCTGAATTTCCAACTCCTACCTCCTAACTCCTAACTTCTACCTCCTAACTCCTAACTCTTAACTTCCTCCCCGCTTTCCTGCATCTCTGTTTGTCTTTCTCCGATAGCTGCGGATGCATTGCCGTACCACCACGCTCTATTGTAGCTACGATTTTGAAACCAGAATAACGACAAACCTCTCGCAATGCACGGATGGCACCTCGCGACTGCTTAAACCAAGACGAAAACGGCCACGGTGTGGTGCAAGTGCTGACGAGAATACATTTCTTGCCCTTCATCAATGGCTCAGGGAAACGAGGTGTGTCGCGCATCATACCATAGACAATACGGTCGAACAGCACTTTCATCTGTCCTGGGATATTACCCCAATAGCAAGGCGCACCCATGATGATGGCATCAGCGTCTTGCATCATCTTCAACACACGCTGAGAGTCGTCGTCCGACATAGAACATTTACCCTTAGTTCTACAAGCCATACAACCAACGCATGGTTTAATATTCAGGTCGTTGGTGAATACAGTCTGCACCTTATCGCCCTTCTGTTCTGCCTCGTCTTGCATTATGCCAAGCATCTGCGAAATCAAACCATTCTTACGAGGACTTCCGTTTATTATCAATACATTCATTTTCTCTACTTTAATTTCCCATTCAAAATTCTATGCCTAACGCATCTCACTGCAGGCTTGTAATAGTCAACCTCCATTGATTCAAGGGTACGTTTCAGTTCATCCATCAGTTCAGGATAGAACTTACACATACGAAAGGCGAGTTTCATACAAAGAGTCTGAATACCAGAATACTCTTCGACATTCATCATGCGTTCCAAACAGAATTCAAGAAAGTCTGTACGAAGATCATCTTCCTGCATATCCAACCGCTCAATGATGTTCAGTGTCAGTCGTCTTACAGAAGAGTTATCGCTCTTCATAGCCTGCTCAATAAGTTCGCTGAGCAGCACCTGCAACTGTGCCAATTCCTCGTTGCTGGCCTTAGTAAGTCCCCACAGAGCACTCCTTGCCACACGATAATCATCACTAAAGATATATCGGCGAGCAAAACCAAGGAAATCGCCCCCAGCCTTCACCTCTTGATAAATCTCCTGAGCACCTCCTTCACTGAATGTCTGCTGTAATCTCTCGTTTGTTATTGCCATTCTTTTGTTTTCTTATTCATAATCATCAATAACAGAGTTCATAAAATCCATCATCGGCTTACCAGCACGAAAAATGCGTTCCATTTCATCAAGCCATCCGTCACCCTCAAAGAATGTATTAGAAACAGAATGCCAAGCACAATAATCTTTAAGACGCAGATATTCTATATGTTCCCAGTCTTTGGGGAAGCCTGAAGGACAGGTCTTTAACCTCGACAATCCAAAGCCCTGTGGCTTATCCCAGTTATCAACATCTGCTCTATCATCAACATTGGCATAATACTTCATGAAATCCTTATTCTCTACACATTTAAGCCACTCATCAGTATTTGCCATCATCTCATTGCGACACGAAGTAAGGATATTCGTTGGTAACCAATAATTTCCCACAGCAAGCACGCTGTGTTCGGGTTCTATATGGATATAGTATCCACCACGAAGTGCCTTTTTACCTTTTGCATTAATATAGGCTCCAAGATGTGTCTTATAAGGCGACTTATCTGCAGAAAAACGTGTATCACGATTGAAACGATAAGTACAATCCTTCACCTGAACATAAGCAATATCAGGGTCGAAAGTAGAAATGCGTTCTATAGCCTGCTGAACTCCATGTTCAAAATCAGCCCTCACAATATCGTATTCTCCTTTATGCTCATGAAACCAATCACGATTGTTATTGGCTTTCAGCTGTCGTAAAAAGTTTAAAATCCTCTTTTGATCCATTTTTTATCTTCTTTTACAATCAACGCATTCATGATCTGCAAAATTATTAAGCAGAACATACAATATCCCTTTCATTTTATCTAATTACAATTATTTTTTCCTTTTCTTTGGATAAGGAAGCAGAGGCAGCAATGCCTGTATAACAGGAATAGCATTGTCACGATGTTCAATATCGAGAATGTAATGCTCTTTGGCTCCATCATAAGGGAATCCAGTCCAAGCACCATGCATCATATCTGCAATCTCTGGCAACATTTTCACATAACAAAGATTGTCACAAGCAAGAATGATTGGCTTCTCGTCAACATATATACACCAGTCGCCAAACATCTTTCTTGATCTGACAACGCCTACTCCCTGTATTTGGGAGCAGACGTAATCAATATATTCTAATGTACATGCCATAGCCTAATCATTTTTTCCATCTCTTCAACATTGGGAAGAAACCATACATCATCTGTATGTATTCTTCCTTTGTGATTGGTTTAGGCATATTCTTGTTCACCTCATCAATGAACTGAGAACAATGGTTTATCATCTCGTCCATAGTACACTCCTGCAAGAACTTGCCATCCTTGTAGCAATATTGACAATAGTCGAAATTTGTAGAGCCATCGGCATTGGTACCACAACCCTCCTTATTGGTGAGAGGCATACCACAACTCTGACAGAATTGCGGAAGCTGCTCTGGCTGGAAATCCTTTTCCTTATGCGGGAAAGTTGCTTCGTAAGCCTCGAAAGCCTCAGGATTTTCGTCAGCAACGAAATAGCCCTTTGGCGGACAATATGTACCTTCTACTCCATCAAGATAACCAGGAACGAGTTCCTGTGCAAGGAAGTAAGGCACTTCTGCGTCCTTTGGTTCAAGATGATAATGGATTTTCAGTTTGCTTGCAACATCAAATCCTGCATGCTTATAGAATCCTATCTTACCTTCCATGCAAAGAGCTTTTATTCCCATTTCCTTTGCTTTCTCCATTGAATACTGCAACAGTTTAAGTCCATAACCCTTGCGTTTGTAATCAGGATGAATACTAATAGGTCCAAAGGTCCAGATAGGGAAAGAACTGCCGTCTTCAAGAGTAAGCGCAGCCTTTGAATACATCACATGACCAATAATCTTCCCATCTTCTTCCATCACAAAGTCAAGTTCAGGAATAAAGTTAGCATCATTTCTATATTGATTAAGAACATAGTGTTCTGTACATCCTGGACGATATACATTCCAGAATGCTTCGCGAGTAAGATTTTCTACCTCGCGGTAATCTTGTGGTTTTTCTAATCTAATATTCATTTTTTTAATTCTAATCTATATATACGTATTGGCCTTCCTTCACCCATATACTGTGATTCGTCAATACATTCTTCACCTGTAGGAACTAAGCCACATTTCTCCATAACACGGCCAGATGCAGGGTTATCAACAAAATGACCACAAAGCAACGATGTTAACGATGTATTCTTGCGGATATAATCCAACATCAACTGCAATGCCTCAGTACAATAACCTTTGTTCCAATAAGGCTTAGCCACCCAATAGCCTACAATTGGTTCTCCTTCTCGGGTTGGCATCTTGCAATCGCACGATGCACCATACCCCATAGCACCAATTACTTGACCAGTTTCTTTAAGCACTATAGCCCAAGTGTTTGTATCGCGATTAAACACATTACGAATAACATCAAGGCTTTCCTCCACCGACTTATGTGGTGGCCAACCTGCGCGAGGTCCAACATCGGGATCGCTTGCATATTTATATAGCGCCTCGGCATCTGTGTCAAGCCAAGGTCGTAAAACAATTCTTTCTGTTTCCATAAATTTCTAAAAGCAAAAATAATAAATAATTCAGAATGTGGAGTGTGGAATTAATGCGAAATATAGCTTCGCTATTGAAAATTGAAAAATTCATAATTAAATCATTCCTACATCGCCCCATTGGGTGACTAACTACACACTACACACTACACATTCAACATTCAACATTTAATTCTTATCCACGTGAACCTACGCCACAATGCTTCGAAAGGTCCTCTATCATGATTCTTAAACCAATAACGACAGAAAAAATACTGTCCTACAACCATAGCCAATCCAATGAGTGTTGCATAGGTTATTCCTACATGACGATACATAGCAAGACCAAATCCACAGAAGATAACACTTCCGAACAACGATTGCAGCAGATAATTGGTAAGACTCATACGACCGAAGACGCAAAGATGCTGAAGCGCTTTCCTCACACCAGCAAAGGCATACCATGCCGACACCACCGCAGAGGTAATCATGCAAAGAATCATAAGATTATATATTGGAGAGAGCCAAAGCTCAAGTGCTCCAAAATCAACCAGACTCAATGCAAGCACCAAAACTGTTGATGCCCCAAGAACAACATGCCAATAATGCAGATGATCATGCTCATCATAGAATAAACGATGGCGCCCCAGTTGCATTCCGAGAGTGAAAAGACATAGTATCTGCGTCATTCTTCCACTATACACAAAGTATAGTATGTTGAAGAAAAATCCATTCTGAAGATTGCTCGACACATTCTCAAGGAAAGAGCCGTGCATATGTGCATCACCAATAGCTCCGGCTAAAGCCCACACCTCGGAACCATCTAAAAACCATCCCGAACAAAGTCGATATATCTCTACTGGCTGAAGAACAAGCACACCAACAATACACCACACAACAGCCGATGGCAGATAACTTATAGGAATGAGCATCAATCCAAGCAGAGCATATATCATTAGTATATCACCATCATATAGCAACAGATTGATAATACCAAAGCCCCAAAGCAAACTCATACGCCAAGCAAAGCGAAGCGAGAACGAGCGTTGCTTCTGCTGTTGGTTATCGTTCATTATAAAGAAGCTCAAACCAAAGAGCAAGGCAAAGATACCATACATCTTGCCTGATAAAAGCCAAGCCATAATCCGTCCCACAACATCATCACAAGCAAGTGTATAAGATATTGGTTCGGTAGTAAAAATATTGAAGTGCTCTACAGAATGGTAGATAATGATACCTGCCACAGCTATACCTCTTAAGGCATCAGCCACATCAATACGTGTATTCGGAAGGTTACGAGTTTTGTACATCTTTCTTTAAAATCATTTTTTACGCAAGGATTTCCTGCCACTAAGAGCAGGAAAATCCTTTTCGAAAATATTATAAACTATTTTATACGATTCTTCACTTGGTCGCCAGCGCCTTTACCCTTATACTTATCAGCAGCTACATTAAACTTATATGTTGCTTTAAGCTCACAGTAAACAGGATTATTGTTCTTTACCCATACGCTACGCTCACTAAAAACAGTTACTGGTTGAACACGTGAACGAGTAATATCCTGCACCTTGAAACCGATGTTGAGCTTATCGTTAAAGAGGCTCTTATTTACATGAGCATCAATACTCAAGCAAGCCTTATGAAGATGATAAGTAGCATAGTCACCTGAGCTCTGGAAGAAGAAGTCAACACCAAACTGCCAACCCTTCTTCAGTATTATCATATTGTTCCATATACCTGTTACTACAGGATTGTTCATCTTCTGCATACTGCCATCAGGGGTAAGCGTCTCATAATCCTGACCAGTAATAACACCACCAATAGTAGGATGCCATACATTAAACAATGTTGGCGAAGCAAAAGCCTGGAAAGTATATCGATGATAAGTAGAGAGGTTGTTAGGATGAATCAAAGTGATGAGTTCATTATCCTGAGAATAACGAATACTCTCTGTTTGTATATCATCAACTATCTTATTATATGCAGCCTCAACCCATAGCCACTTCCACGATGCATTAAGTGAAATATTATGAGTGTAGGTTGGCTTCAACTTTGAGTTACCTGTCTGATAAGAATAGCTATTTACATAGTATATCACCTCAGAGAGGTTGTTAAATGAAGGACGAGCTATATCAATACCATAATGAGCACCCAACTGAACCTTTCCTATAGGCATAGCAAGACCTATAGAAGGGAACCAGTCATCATAATCACGTTCCATCTCACGCTTACCGAAATCATAGTATTCACTTTGAACATTCTCGTATCGCAAACCAGCATTCAATGATAGCTTACCAAAGAACATACGTTTGTACTCCAAGAACCCAGCCCATATTCTTTCATCAACCTTTGTATCACCATCTGTTGCCTTCGGATTCTCAGATACTGAGGTTCTACGGGTATCATCATACTCTGTGCCCAAACAAACCTTACCACCAAAGAGTGGATGTTCCAACACAAGTTTTGCAGCATAAAGACGACTGTTATTATGGGTATAGGTCTTTATGTAATCAGTACGCGAAGCCTGTCCTGGCAATGATATCAACTCACTTGTTTCACCACGTTGCTTATGATCAAACCACACACCGTCTAAGTTGAAATCAATCTGCCAATTAGCAATCTTACCACTATAATATGTATTGAAATTATGACGATAACTTGGTTCACGAGTAATCACATCACTCAGCGATTCCTGCAAATACTCACCATCTATAGTGAACTTTGAAGGAAAAAGCAAATCGGCCTTTGAATATGGCAAACGATAATACTCATAGCGAGCACCTATAGAATGATTCTCGTTGAAGATATAGTTCGTCTTCAATCCAAAATCCAAATCACGACTCTTTGCCTTAAAATCCGTTTCGGTTATGTCTTGAACAAGAAGCTTGTTACCTATGTAAGATTCTACACGCTCATTCTGATGCTGGCGAGTATTACTACTTTCACCTATTACCCAACCGCCAATATCCAAACCACCATGACGATAGTTTACATCAAGCTGATTTCTTACACTCATACCTGCACGATAATAACCTTTCAGTTCATCACGGAATCCCCAACCTTCACCTTGTGGACGCTTTGTTTTAATCTTAACAACAGCTTTGGTTGTAGCCTTATATCGCGCACCAGGATTAGTGATAATCTCCACATTGACAATTTGGTCAGAAGGAATCTGATCCAATTCGCTATTATCATATACCTTACGACCGTTAACATAGATTTCAGCTGCGCCACGACCAAAAAGTTCAACGCCATCATCATCCACCTTCTTGATACTTGGCAGACGCTTGAGCAAATCCTTTGAGTTACCCACCTTCTCAAGTTCGCTACCAGCGATGATTACTTTCATACCATCAGCATTTGTGCGAATCTTAGGAAGTGAACTCTTCACAGTAACCTCACTCAACTCATGGGTCTTATTATACCACTGAGCTGTGTCAGCAAGAAGACTGTCGTTCACCATTTCGGCAGAAGCAGTCATTGTTGTTATGAATGAAGCCACGAGGGCGAGCATTCTTAAAGAGTTAATTTTCATATTACTCATTTTTAGTATATTCGTTATTTGCATAAGTTCTTTATAAAAAAGCAACACATATCATCCCGACAGATGTTGCTTATGCGTAAATGATCTCAAAGAGAGATTTAAACTTTAAACCATAAATTGTGTTTATTACATATTACCTACTAATCTACCGCAAACTCAATTCTGTTAGTTCATAAGTTTAAAGTTTATGAGTTTTAACTCTCTACTCACTAACTTACAACTTGAGCATTTTGCGAAAATAGAATTACATATGAGAGACAGTTGGAGCATTAAAAAAGTTGCAAACATGTCTTGGTTTTCGGTTGCAAATTTATGACGCTAAATAATACCCTCCAAATTATTGGGATAGACGGAAAGTCTTTGTGACGAACAACACTTTTCTGCCCTAAAACACCTTACTGCCATTCATCCCAGAAATCTGCATTTCATCCCAGGAAGGCGCCTCCTACCGGAGGGGGATGGGGGAGGCTTTTTGTTTCGTATAATTACAATTGTAGATATCGGGAAAGTCATTAGACGAAAATTATACGATTCATTATACGGTAATTAACGGAGTAACAAAAAAGTTATATCTTTGCAACAAACAAAATCAAAACACAATATGAAGAAGTTTTTATTATTCATTATTTTTTCTTTTGTCTGCATTTACAGCCAAGCACAAAAGAATCAAACTATTAAAGCAAAAGCTGTAAAAGTTAGTGAGGTTTTAAATGATGGTAGTGTTATTGCTTACACGATGAATGACGATTACGATTGCATCAAAGTAAAAATTATCAAAGAGCCTAATACTTTCTATTATGATGACCAAATTATTGATGTTCCTACAGGCAGTTTAATTATAGTTGGAACATATAGACATTATAGCAGTACATACCCTGTTGTAAAAATACCCAAACAAGAAATAAAAGAAGTAACACCGACAAAGAATAGTAAAATATCAAAATCAAAGAAGATTTATGATGTAGTAGATGAGATGCCAGTATTTCCAGGTGGAAACGGTGCATTGCTTGAGTACCTCGCAACCCATGTTAAGTACCCAGTAGTAGCTCAGGAAAACGGTGTTCAGGGTCGTGTAATTGTATCATTCGTTGTAGAGTGCGATGGCTCTATTACAGATGTACGTGTAGAACGTTCTGTTGATCCATCACTTGACCGTGAGGCTATACGCGTTGTATCATCAATGCCACGTTGGAGTCCAGGTAAATTAAATGGTTACATTGTACGTGTAAAATACAGCGCACCTGTTGCTTTTAAATTGCAATAGAAATGCTGTTTGAACAAAGCGAGTTCATTGAGTGAATGAAATTATGACCCTCTCACAACCTCTCCAAAAGGAGAGGAGGACAAACAGCTTGAGTTTACTGCTTTATCATTTACCAACCAACGGTCACTGACTGAGCGTTTGCTGTCAGCGCAGCTGGTGTAAACATAAAGGCGAAGGAAGGAGTTCCTCTGACCAAAGGGAAGAAATTGTCATTTAGCGGAGCGCATATTTTTTTCTTGGTTTTTCCGATTTTAAGGTTATTGCCTGCAAGGCTGATGGTGTGGGTGAAGGCTTTTGATGGATGCTACAAGCATACAAAGAAAAGCATACAGCCACACCATAAGAGACAAAGTCTCAACCTAAAAAACGGGGTTTTCAAGGTTTTCTTTTTGACACCGAAATTTACTGGGCCTATTTCACAAATCCAAATAAAAAAAGATTAAATGTTATTATAAAAACAACAATATATTTTGCATATTGAAATATAATGATTAATATTGCAGCGTAAAAAGTGCTGATGGAAGCCTTTGTCGCACCATTAACACTTTAAAAGGATTATATGTGGCTTGCACCTTAGACGTGTAAGCCACAGTTTTTTTATATCCAAAATAAAGAATACAAAAATACCATTCTCGACATAATAAGTTATTCACTCGACACACTCCCCATACTGCCATAAAACTGGCAGCATACAAGTAGCTTTATAAGCCCTATATCCCATAAAGGACGGAGCAGAGTGCAAGGAGGGAGCAAGCAGGGTGTACAACATTTTTAAGGAACAATTCTTCATTTTGCGCAAAGCAAACTTAAAACAACGTCCCTATTAATCTTGTAAAATTATTTAACCATGCTTCAAAAAGCTTTGGGTAACTAAAACTCATGAATCAATACAAAAAATCCGTTTTTTTTACAAAAGATGTTTGAATATTAAAATTTTATTGTATATTTGCAATCAATTAATCCTAGTATCACAATTAGCTCAACTTGTGAGTTTTGAGAGTAACCCATAAACGTTAAACTTTTATACTCATAAACTAACATTAACTGAGCTTGCTAAAGTTTTATCATTAATCTGCAAAAACAGCATGAGAAACAGATTCTTTTTTATGTGCATCGCCCTGTTATGCGCAATATGCAGCTGGGCACAAAAGTCAACAGTGTGGAATCAACCTGCTTTTGATTACAGTAATATGTGTGGAGACGGATTCTTCAATACATCAGCTGAAATAACAAAGGTTGAAATGACGAATGAGGAGACAAAGGTGTATATGCACATTTCTCTTCGTTCAGACTATCCCGACTATAAATTTCAGTTTGACAAAGGAACAAACCTGCAAGCCGACGGAAAGAAATATCCAATAGTATATGCCGAAGGTATGCCATTAGGCGAGTTTATACAAACAAACAAGGATGGTAAACTTGATGTTGTGTTCCATTTCAAACCTCTACCATTAAACACACTAAAGTTTGACCTTACGGAAGGCGATTTCAAAGAAGCATTCAGAATTCTGGGTATAACAAGTGTGGAAGAACGCCAAACACAACTCTTCCCATCATACTGGCGAAATGAGCATACAGGCAACTGGGACATTGCTTTCTTCGATGATTGCGTGATATACGATTCTAAATTCTGGAACTACAAACAAAAGCCTGCTGTTAAGAACAACGGAGAGAAAGCTAATTTTGTTATCTGCAACGGAGACAAGGAGCTGCAAGTGAAAGTGGGGAAAAATAAAAATGGCAAACGCACTATTCAGATTGGCAACAGCAAGGTTATATATTCTATGATAAACAGTCGTTTCATGCCTGATTATCCTGTAGAAACACTAACTGCTGATACCAAAGTAAGCAATTCGGTTTCTTCAGACAGCACTACAATTATTGGCTGGTTGAAGGATATGCCAGATTTCTTAAAGCAGTATGACACCTTCGATTTTAATTATTGTAGTGAGGCTGATTTCGACATAAAGGACTATAATGCTAAAATCGACTCTCTTGGCAGATTCTCTATAACATTCCCACTTTCAAAGGCTACAGAGATGCGTTGCGACTGGAGAAGAACCTTCATCAACACTATCTTTGAACCAGGGAAAACATATTTCCTGCTATGGGATTTCAAAGAAGGACGCCGATATTTCATGGGCAACGATGCACGCGTGCAGAACGAATTGCTGAAATATCCATTCCCATGGGGCGAAAGAAGAATGGAAAGAGGCGAAGATGCCGAAAAATATATGGCATCTGTTGACAGTATGCTAAAAGCTACCTACAACAAAATAGACAATCTTCGCAACACCAGCCCCACTCTATCCACACGTTTCATAGACTATCAGAAAGGCAGTTTCCTTTCAGAAATAGCTCGCCAGTTTGGGCAAGCACGCTTCAGTTGTCCACAGAACAAACTGCCTAAGAAATTGAACCAATATGCCCACGATATGTTCTGGGAATACTTCAAAAACAGCAACTGCACATACTATTCATACGAAGCATTCGTAAACGAATATATTGATGATGTTAATGATGACAACAATATAACTATAAACATCATTGACTTTATCGATGAACTGAATCTGAATGAAGCAGAAAAGAAAATCGTAAACGAATGGAAACAGAAACAACCTGATGTGAAAGATTCTAAACTGCAAAAAGCTTTTGTAGATATAGTTAACAAGAAGGCAAACACTCCTGAGGCAAGAGCCATTGCTGAGAAGAAACTAACAATAGCTTCCCTACACAGCACCAAGAACACACTCGACTCTCTTGACGCCAGCCAACAACTAAAGGACGCCTATCTTGCAAAACAGGTTTACGAACTCATAGACTATGAACGTTGTTCTATTGCCCCAGAAATACTCGACACATTAAAGGCTTTGGTTGTTAATCCAAAGGCACTTGAAAAGGTTATAAAAGCCAACGACACATATCTGGCTATAGAAAAGAAGAATTTCGACCGCAGCAGTCTGAAATCAAACGATAATCTTGAAAAATATAGCGAAGGAGCAGCTTTGCTTCAAAAGATAATTGAGCCATACAAGGGAAAACTCGTGCTGCTCGACATCTGGGGCACATGGTGCAGTCCATGCAAAGAAGCTCTCTCACATTCAAAAGAGGAATATGAGCGTCTTGCTCCTTATGATATTGTGTATCTTTATCTTGCAAACAACAGTCCAAAAGAATCGTGGGAGAATGTTATAAAGCAATACAACGTTACTGGCGATAACGTGGTGCATTACAATCTGCCACAAAAACAGCAGACTGCTATTGAACAGTACTTGAAAATTCAAGGTTATCCTTCATATCGCCTTTTCGACAAACAAGGAAACCTGCTTGAAGTGAATGCCGATCCACGCGACCTTGAAGGTCTTGCAAAACTTATAGATAAATTGCCATAGAGAATTACTAATTTGGAGTTTGGAATTACAAATTAGTCGCACTTTGTGCGATGTTGAGTTATTTAATTTTGAATTTATCTAAGTAGCAAGGTTTTATGCGCTTGTTTAGCCCTTTGCTTTCCTCGGCTATCGCCGAACAGCGACCGTTGGTTCCTACTGGAGAGGGATGGGAGAGGCTCATAATTTCAATTACTCAATGAACTCGCTTTGCTCAAACAGCATTTCGTATCTCGTTGCTCAACCAAAGGTTGAGACTCGATATAATAAACTGAAGTTTCGTAAGTGAATATACTCTGTATTTTTCTCTTAATATAAAAGAAAATAAAGACGAAAAGAGCATTCTGCTCTTA